>Ga0209537_1000021_pt1 | contig 150978 bp, 134 predicted proteins | sample BioPla4DNA1_FD_187698 | JGI IMG/M metagenome (GOLD analysis project Ga0209537, IMG submission 187698) | Biogas fermentation microbial communities from Germany - Plant 4 DNA1 (SPAdes) (version 2) | ecosystem: Engineered > Bioreactor > Anaerobic > Digestate | place: Bielefeld, North... | reverse complement strand
TAAAACTTTGATATTTTGCCCTCAAATAACTACACATTAATATTTAGCTGAAATCAAGGGCCCGCCTTAGCGGGGGCGTAGCCTTTACCCTTGATGAAGGTAAATATTAATGTAAAATCAGACAAGGCCAAAATAAAATACTATGATATTGAAAGTATTAGTGAGTTTTTGTCCAAAATTAAGGGGTCAATCCGCTCTTTTAGAACTTTTAACAGTATTTTCTAATATGGTTTGCAAAGCATTATGTTCAATATACGCTATATTATTACTACTTAAAAACATATTAAATTCAACTAAGTCGTTCCAAGTCTCTTTTGGTATTAAATGACTAAACTCAATATGTCTGAAAACATTAAAAAAATCGCATTTATCTGTAATTTGCTTAAATATCCTAATAGCGTTTAATGGCGTTGAACTATAATCAAGATTTTCAATTATATAAGCAGGACTATGATGTTTTTTTATCATATGTGCAAAGATAAACTTATTAACCCAGTTCAATAAAATAGTCTTTGCATATGCATGATATTTATCATTTTCATCTGCCATATACTCTGATTTTATTTCATCCCACCATAAATCTAAATAGCTTCTCATTCTAGCATTTGCAATAGATTTTTCCTTTAATTCACTTGCTACTAATGACTTATTTCTATTAATTATTGTTAACATTGCTGTATCCGATATTATTTCTCCTAAACCTGATGAGTGAAATATGCCCCTTTCAAAGAAAGTATTAATATCAAATAAAATGTTTTTAATAAGAGATAGCCACTCATTTTCATATGTTTCAACATCTTCCCTTGTTTTAATGTAAGCAGTATCATCCCACATTTTTTTAATTTTAAAGTTATCATCATTATCTCTAAGGTAAAGAGCTCCATAAGAAAAGTTCCAGATAAAAAAACTATTCAACCCCAGTGTGTTTGCTTTTCTTTCAGCATCTTGTATTAACTCAATATCAGTTATTGGTACATCAGGCATCTTAATTTCCCACCCTTGTAAGATTCGCATCTGACTTTCATCACCATATAAAATTATATCCGGAAACATTCTTTTTACACCTGTATTAATAGTTGTCTCTCCCCCTGCTCTTTTAATATTCCATGTCTTGTTGGACAAAAATAAATTGATATCTGATATTAATGAAATTACCCAACTTCTCTCATTTTTTGTAACTCTAACCATTACTTATCATCCCCCAAAAATTCTTTAATTAGATTTACTACTTGTATGCTTTGTTTTTTATCGGTAGTTAGATTATCCCATGCCTCCTTTAACCTTTTTCTACAGATTTCAATGTAATCAATATCTTTTTCCTTAAATAACTTAACATCTTCATTTTTTTCAATCCCAATAAAATTTCTTCCTTCTAATAATGCAGCAACAAGAAATGATCCACTCCCACAAGTGTTATCTAAAATCAAATCACCAGGATTTGAGTATGTTCTAACTAGATACCTACCCAATTCAACAGGTTTTTGTGTAGGATGAAAAACTGGTCCCTCTGCTTCGGCAGTTTTAAAGTAAATAATATCAGTTGGATATCGTCCCCCATTACTTTTTACATGTACTGGCTTAAAATCTCCATAGCTTCCACTTAATTGGTCTTTTCTAATTCCTTTATCGTATGGCTCTCCAACAGTCATCTGTGGATTATATGTTGGTTGTTTTTTATAAAATACACATATTTCCTCATATTTCCTAAGTGGCTGTTTTTTTGCATTAAGAAAATTAGTTGACTTAGATTTCTCCCAAATTATTTTATATTTAAACATACTTGGATTGCTTAACATCAATTTAGCTGTGAACAATCCACTCGATGTCAATACAATAGCTCCATTTGGCTTAATTATTCTTTTGTATTCTTTCCATAATAAATCTAAAGGAATAACACTATCCCATTTATTTTGAGTATGTCCATAAGGTAAATCACACAGTATCATATCTATAGAATGATTTTTAATATCTTTCATAACCTCCAAACAATCGCCTTCTATTACATTGTTAAGCATATTTTTCAATATTTCTCATCCTCCATTATTTCTGTATATTCCAAAATACTCTGAAATCATTGTTAAAGTTTTTTTATATCAATTAAATTTATATTTCTTTAAAAGAATCTTTCAACAAAAGCAAGTTTATTATTGTTAATATTATTAATTAAAACTGAAATCTCTTTTTCTATCCATCAATTATTTCATCTGAATAAAAGTTTATTGTATATGCTATTTATTGATTCTTTAAAAATATTTACAAATATATCATTGCTAGTATCAATCTTGCCTCTTTAGACTGATAGTTGTTATCCTAACCTTCTAAGAAGAAGTAATGATAGCACTTTCATTCTATTATCTTCTTCAAACCTCATCCCACTTCCTCCATTATATATCAATATTAGCTATTTTCTAGTATTTTTGTTAGCAGTCCTAATCTTTTAACTCCTAATTTTTGTCTCACAGTAGTTGTATAATCGCCTTCTTTATACAATAAATCCTTATTTTTTTCAGCTACCTGTTTAAGATACTTTATAAACTCTTCCTCGTCTACCTCCATAGCCCAATATTTATCAATAATATTTTTCAATGAATTTGCTAAATCTATCTGGTTTTTATAATAAGTAATCACAAGAAAGATACCTCCTGATACTATATTTTTTATCTATATTATACTATTTTTTATAATTTTTCACCATATTTTATATAAAATTAATATAATATTTATATTTAATATAATATATATTACTGTTGTAACTATATAAAATTAATATATAACTTATATAATTAACAAGCACATGCTTATACAAAATTGGCGACCGAGATGGTCGCCAGTCTTATTTTTATTGCGAAAACAAATACTATTAAAGTTCCGGCTTTAATAAACTTTACTATTAAGTTATAAAATTTTCTTTTAATTTTTGCTTTAATATATTGCTTATTAAAAATAAAAATCCCGCTTCATTCAAAGCGGGTTATGTATCTATATCAACTTTCTTGTATCTACTTACACTATATCCTTATAGCTATTCCTATCTCCAGCTCAGAAATAGGCTTTTTATTTCGAAAATCAGGTCCGTTATTAACAAACTGAAAACCGTCGGAAGCCTTGTAAAATCGAGCTATCTCAAAGATTATACTTTTTGTATCTCTACCACGCACTCCACATGCACCGTATGAGGAAACATATCCACCGGCTGCACTTCTACTACCCTATATCCCTTTTCCACCAAATACTTCACATCCCTGGCCATGGTAGAAGGATTACAGGATACATAGACTACTCTTTCAGGCCCTAAATCCACTATGGCTTCTAAGGCTTCCCTTTCGCAGCCCTTTCTCGGTGGATCTAGGACTAGCTTATTGGCTTTTATACCTTCCCTAGTCATCTTAGGAAAGACTTCTTCCGTCTTACCTACTATAAATTCCGCATTATGGATATCATTAAGCTCAGCATTTTTCCTGGCGTCCTCAATTGCCTCTTTAACTATTTCAATTCCATATACCCTTTTAGCCCTTTCTGCTACAAAGAGGGATATGGTTCCTATGCCGCAATAAAGGTCGTAGACTATATCATCTTTCTTAAGGTCTAAATATTCTATAGCCTTACTATATAACTTATCCGTTTGGGTCCTATTGACTTGGAAGAATGAATTTGGTGATATATTGAATTTATAATGGCCTATATAATCTATTAAAGTATCCTTACCGTATAGCTTTTTATACTGCCTACCATAGGTTACTGAAGAGTTGAGCTTATTGATATTTTCATAGAGACTGACTACATTTGCCCCCTTTAGCCTTTCGATTAGTTCCCTTATCCTAGGTATATTCTTATTTCCTGTCACCAGGATAACCATAATCTCATCATCCTTATTTATCCTTAACCCAATATGCCTTAAAAAGCCCTTCCTACTCCTTCTGTTATAGGGCCTTATATTAAAGTCCTCCATCCACTGTCTAATTATCTGGATAACCCTATTGCCAATATCTGGTATTAGGATGGTCTTTTCCATATCTATGATTTCGTTACTATTTGCCTTGTAAAAGCCTATAACAATCTTACCATCCTTCTCCCCTACTGGTATTTGCACATGGTTTCTGTATTTATAAGGAAAATCCATCCCTAGGGTATCTTTAATTTCCACCTGCCTGATGCCTGCTATCTTCTCCAGATCCTTCCTTACCTTTTCCTTCTTCCACTCCAGCTGTTTTTCATAGGCATATTGGATAAGGGGAATACCCCCCTTACTTTCCGTCAATTCAAAGTCTAAATCCACCCTATCCTTAGAAGGTTGGATGATCTCTGTAACAGTTCCATTTCCATAGTTCTTCTTAAGCTTATCTATCCTGAATTTTACCCTATCTCCAACCAGGCCTTCACTGGTAAAGAAGGTGAAATTATCTATCTTAATTACTCCATTTCCTTCGTGGGTAAAGTCTATTACTTCTCCTGTTAGAATATCTCCTAATTTAAAATCCATAACTGCCTCCTAATTAAACTCTTTCCTCTATATTACCACATGGGCGAAAAATATTTACCCGGATTTTTTATTTAAGTCTTATTATCCTTCCATAACCCTTATGTAGAATTCCCTACTTCTAGGCCCATCGAATTCGCAGAAGTAAATTCCCTGCCAAGTACCAAGCATAAGTCTTCCATCCTTAATTATGACAGTACAGGAGGAACCCATAAGGGATGCCTTTATATGGGCATGGGAATTGCCTTCAAAGTGGAGGTAGTCACCCTCTACTGGAAATCTTTTGTTAAGGCTAGTGATAATATCCATTACCACATCCCTATCGGCATTTTCATTTATTGTAACCCCGGCCGTTGTATGAGGTACAAAGACTACTACTATCCCATCCCTAACGCCGCTTTTATTAACAGCCTCCCTAACCTTATGGCTTATATCGATAAACTCCTGCTCTTTTCTAGTCTGTATTTGATATCGCATATGCTTGCCCTCCTTCTTCATATTCACGATTCCAGTCCTGTTACCCCTATATTATCACAGTTTTAAATTTATTAGACAGAATAAGAACAGATTTTTTTCTGCTGAATATAATATTCTAAGCGGATATTTCTATATTCTAAAAAGGAGGATTGGATAATGGATATTCTACAACAATGTGGACCTGGTACTTTCTCATATGTTATCAGATCCGGTGACACTTACTTTAATCTAGCTAATAGGTTCAACACTACTGTGGATGCTATTATGAGAGCTAATCCAGGTGTAGATCCAGATAGATTATATATCGGTCAAGTTATTTGTATCCCTACAGCTGGAACACCAACTTGCCCGACTGGCTCACAGCCATATACAATCAGGTCAGGTGATACCCTATATAACCTAGCTAACAGATTCAACACCACTGTAGAAGCTATCCTAAGATTAAATCCTGGTTTAGATCCAAATAACCTTCAAGTTGGTAGGGTCATCTGTATACCGACTGTAACACCTCCACCAACTCATCTATGTCCAACATTAAGGAATGGAAGTAGAGGGCCAGAGGTAGCCGAATTACAACGCTTACTAATTGCCCACGGCTTTAATCCAGGAGCTGTAGACGGTATCTTCGGTAACCAAACTGAAGCAGCAGTAAGGGCCTTCCAAAGAAGTAGAAACCTAGTGGTGGATGGAATTGTTGGTGTTCAAACCTGGACTGCACTGGGAGTAAATTGTGGAACTACACCAAGCTGCCCAGCTGGATCCCAAGCTTATACAATTAGATCAGGAGATACAATCTACAATCTAGCAATTAGGTTCAACACCACAGTAGAAGCTATCTTAAGACTAAATCCTGGAATAAATCCAGATAACCTACAAATAGGTCAAGTAATCTGTATCCCTAGATAATAGAAAAAATCCTCTCTTTATGAGAGGATTTTTTCTATGTTAAATTCCTAATCCATTTCCTGGAAAATATCCTAGGGATTGAGGTGGCAAATTTTACAACTTCCTCTGCCGTTGCTAATAGATATACATAGTAGACAGGCAGCTTCAATAGCTTAACCCCTATAAAGGCCAGTGGTACCCCAACTAACCAGATAGAAGCCATCTCAAGGTAAAGGGAAAAGTTGGTATCTCCCCCACCCCTTAAGACTCCTACTATGACCACGGAATTATAGGTCCTAATGAAGAAGGTAAGCCCCATGACGATTAATAGGTTTTTAGCAATGAGATATAAGTTATCTTCAATGGTAAAGATCCTCAATGTTAAATCCGGAGTTAAGGCCATGATAACCCCCAATACTAGGCCTAAGATGGTGGATAAGAAGATAAATTTAATAGCATAATCATAGGCCTCCTCCTCTTCGTTAGAGCCTATTCTGTTACCGATCATTACTGTACAAGCGTTGGCTAACCCCCTTATTAGTACGAAGAAGACATTCTGGATATTGGTAGTAAGCTGAATAGCAGCCGTAGCCTCCTTTCCAATGCTGGCATAGGCTATAGAATACATTATCTGGCCTAAAGACCAAAAGCCTTCATTAAAGATTACAGGTAGGACAGTTTTAAAAAATTTAGTTATAAATTCCCTATTCCAATCCATTAGTTCATATAGGCTGGCAGCTAGGACTCCCTTAGTTCTATAGACAGTATAAAGGATAAATATAAGTTCTCCTACCCTAGCTATTGTAGTAGCTATAGCTGCCCCCTTAACCCCTAGGGCTGGCAGGCCTAGCTTTCCGAAGATTAGGATATAGTTGAAGAAGGTATTGGTTATAAAGGAAATAAGGGAAGAAATCATGGGTATATTTGGCCTACCTGTACTCCTTAAGGCCACATTATATGCGAAGCTGATTCCAGTTACTATATATGATAGGGATACTATTCTTAAGTAGTCAGCCCCTAGACTTACAACCTCAGCGTCCTGTATAAAGATCCTCATTAAAAGTTGAGGAAAGAAGAAAGCCCCTATTGTGAAGATTATACCTAGGCCTAAACTGCCGAATAAGGCTAAGCCTAATACCCTTCTTATATTTATAGTATCTTCCTTCCCCCAATACTGGGAGATAAAGATGGAAGAACCACTATTAATCCCAAAGGTAAGTAGGGCATAGAGGAAAAATACCTGATTGGCCAATCCTACCGCTGCTAGGCTGGCATTGCCCAGGCTAGTAATCATCATGGTATCCACCATATTTACCGATGTAGATATTAAATTTTGCAAGGCCATAGGTAGGGCTATGGCCATCATGGATCTTAAAAACTTCTTATCAAGTAAAAAGTTCATCTCTTCCTCCCAAAAAATAATAAACGTTCTAATGGCTATAGTATAATAGCATATTAGAACGTTTTTGTATAGACTAATTATCTTCGATTTTATTGTCAATCCAGTAAATAATATCCTGGATTACTTCTTCCCTATTTAGCTCGTTTAGCATCTCATGCCGACCAGATTGGTAGAGCTTATAGGAGACATCTTTAATATTCAGGCCTTTTAATATTTCATAGAGGTTGATAACCCCCTTACCATAGTTGCCTACAGGATCATCACTGCCTGCAAGGATATAGACGGGTATATCTTTAGGAAGCCTTTTTAAGTTATCCCTATTGTAAGTTGTCTTTAAACCCACATATAGATCATGGAAGAAGGAGACTGGAAATAGGTTGCCACAATAGGGGTCTTCTATATAGGCCCTAACTACCCTATCGTCCCTTGACAACCAGTCGTATTCGGTTTTTACCGGCTTAAAGCGGCTATTGTATCCGGCAAAGGTTAAATCATGGAAGAGCTGTATCTTTGCCTTTCGGCCTGAAAACTTCATAGCTATCTTAGAAAGGTAGATTCCTAAATCTATTATTGCCACTGGTTTTCCATTAGTACCTGATAGTATAAGTCCTTGAATACCTTCCCCAAAAATTTGCATATATCTTAGGCTTAAAAATGAGCCCATACTATGACCAAAGAGGATTATATCTGTATAGGGATTTTCCCTCTCTATAATGTCGGTCATTAGCTTCATATCCTCTACCATATCCTTAAAACCATCATTATGGCTTATATAGCCCAGCTCTTCTATAGATGGGGAGGATTTACCATGGCCCCTATGGTCATGGCCATATATTATATAGCCCCTCTTGACCAACTCCCTAGCAAAATGGTCATAGCGAAGGATATGTTCATTCATACCATGGCTAATCTGCACAGCCCCTCTTACTTCACCCCTAGGCACCCATTTGTAGGCATTGATACTGATATTATCCTTATTTAAGAAGCTAAAATTAATCCTCTCGATAGCTATCACCTCTTTTTATAGCTCAAAGCTATTAATAGCAGCATATGTAGTATTTTTTAATCTAATAGATGTCTATAAAATTATTTTTTATTGGTTATTGTTCTTCCTGTCCACCTACTATAATATTTTCAGGGTAAGCATAGTATAGTCTAGTTCCATTAGATAAAGTTACATCAAAGTCAGTTACCTTATTGCTATTTTCAAGTGGTATAATTAAAGGCAACTCATAATTATCATCTACTCTTATTAAAACCTCTATTAAGCCATTATTATTCCTTAACTCAACCTCATCCAGCTTACTTCTTGTAAGTATCTTTGTATCTATAATCTCTCCAGCATCATATTCTGTTTTTATTAAACTAGTAATATTATCTTCCTTTACCATTCCTAAAGAATAATATTTCCCATTAATATCAATTACTTTATCATCTATCACAGCCGAATATCTTAACTCATTCTTTAAGTGTGCAGCAATAAGTCTTGCATCCTGCTGTGCATGTCCCCTATCTCTTCCGGTCTCAAAGGAACGGTTCCCAGCAAATAATAATGAATATATAAGGTTAACTACTATGATAAATATTGCAAAAGTTACCACTAACTCAATTAAGGTCAAGCCTTTTCTATTTTGCCATTTTCCCATATTAATCACCTAAAATATCAATCTAAATCTATGGCTTAGGTACAAAGGTTGTAATTTTAGTTTTATCGTCAGATGATGAAACAATCTTTCCTTTAACATCTATCTTTAAATTTTCCGTAAATATAATTTGTAAGTCAATCTCCTTTTCGTCTATGTTCTTATAATTATCGATTAACATATCTATGTTTTTTTGTTCTTCATTTATAGCGACTGTACGATTCCCAGCTTTTACAATATTATTTAGTCCTGTACTAAAAATGCTCATCACAGATATAGATATCATACCAATTATTGCTAAAGCTACTATTACCTCTATTAAGGTTAAACCTTTTCTATACTTCATAGTTACCCCCCTATTGGAAATAACCAGGTTTATATTCCCAATGTGTTGATGTAGATGATCCAACTTTGATAAGACTTGTATCTATATTATCTGAATTATACTTAATATCTACATTACCAGTAATTGATATAGTTTTACCAACTATTCCTCCAGCTACCGGTGAATTATTCGTAAACACAATATTGGATTGAGGAGCATAAATAATACCCCGTACTGTTAGAGGAGTACCGTTGCTACCCATTTTTATATCATTATCTATACCAGAAGAAATTATATTTCCATATATTATCCCACTACCCTTAAATTCAATATTGCCAGAGTTTACATATAAGTTCCCTTCAACAACTCTTCCGGAGCCAGATATTACAGTATTACCATTATTAACATAAATAGATCCTTTCATCATTCCAGATCCATTAATTACAACATTACCACTAAAAGAATAAATATTTCCATACATTGATGCTGAACCCGATAATTCAACATTGCCATTATAAGAATATATATTACCATCAACATAACCATTAGGTATTTTTATGTTACCAGACTTAGAAAAGATATTGCCTTTTATACCTATGTCTTGGTTACCAGAGGTTTCAAAATTACTATTGTATATATACACATCTCCAAAAACTTGAGAGTTGTTAAATTTAATATTTGATATATTAGTTTTTATATATATATTAGCATAAATACCCTTTGGACTATTAAGACTAATTTCGCCCCCACTAAAATAGATATTTATATTTGAATTATGATTTTCCCTAAAAATACATCTTTGACTACCGCTATTGGTTGTAAATTTTGATTTTATGTGAATATTTACTTCATGAGATCCTTTTACTAATATCTGATATACACTCAGCTCTTCAGTCCAAATATTTATAGCTCTTTCGCTAGCATCTATTACAAGCGTTTTACCCCAAGGTATATTAATTTTCTCATATCTCCCATTAGAATCTACAGTTATTTCATCTACATTATCAAAATTTAAAACTGGACTAAGCGGTAAACTACTGGGATAATTTTCGAACTTAGGGAATTCGGGTATACTATTTTCTTCAGCCTCTTCAATATAATTTGAGAAAACAGGTATAGAGTAATTTCTTTCGGTAGATATCCTAACAGCTCTATCATCCGACCATTTATCCCTTAACCACCAGTCTGGTCCTGTAAATTTACTGTTTTCCGCCAAATAGGCTTTACCGGTTATTGTCGGATTATTTGAAATAGTAATATCACCATTTGTTCCAATATCCCCTTCAATTTTGCCATTACTTATAACAATATCCCCATGCGAAAACACCGCCATATCTATTTCAACTGTTTCGGTAGATGTGGACTCCTTCTCCATCACCTTAACAACTTTATCTACCACATCTCCCACTCTTCCAAGTGATTCTATATATAATTTTTCATCTTCTTTTCTTAGGGTTACTATTGCTTTGTTTCCCTCAATATCTATATCATTAAGGGTTATTTCTCTCTTTTCTTTGAGTTCATCTTCCAATTGTTCTATTTGCTCTTCATCCATCTTAAGTATGGCTGCTTCTACTGCTACAGCTCCACCCCTTGCTATATAATAGGCCTGGGTTTTATATTGATAGGAAAAGGATTGCTTATTTTCCGTTACCATAAAGTTTAAGATAAAGGTACCAAATATCATCAGTATAGAAAATACCATTAAGGTTAAAAGCAAGGTTGAACCTTTCCTCTTTTTCATCATAATCCCACTTTCCTTCTTTGAATTTAATCAGGAACCAAATTTTACCCCACTATATATAACTACACTAAATATCTGAAAGTTATGACTTCCTACATCCTATATAACCATAATATTCCATTTCCTATGCAATTGCAAATAAAAATGAGCTACAACAATTTATAGCTCATTTAGGTTATTTTATTCATTTAAATTAATTTGATAATCGGATATTTGGATGACTCCGTCTTTATATAATTTACCTATAGCCCTTTTAAAGCCGGATTTGCTCATGTGTAATTCTTCCCTTATTAGGTCTGCCGGGCTCTTATCCCCTAGATTTAAGCTTCCGCCCCTTTCCTTAAGGATTTCCAAGACCCTTTCGGCATCCTTATCTATCTGAAGGTAGAACTTATCCCTAAGGCTTAGGTCGAGTTTACCATCATTCTGTACCCTAGTAACCCTTGCCTCCACCTGGTCACCGACTTCATAGACACCTAATAATTCCTTCTTGGGTATAAGGGCGTCGTATTTGTTATCCACTGCCACAAAGGCACCTATATTCCTATGGATGCTATAGATGGTTCCCTTTACTATATCATCTTCCTTATAATCCGAATCGGTCCTCAGCATATCCCTAATCTTCATGGTGGCACATAATCTGCCGGACTTATCTACATATAAGCCTACTAAGTAGGTCCTTCCCTTATCTACTGAACCAATAGTTTCACCAAAGGGTAGGAATAGGTCCTTCTCTAAGCCCCAATCTAGGAAGATTCCTATCTTACTAACATCTACAACCTTTAAGGGGGCAATCTCTCCTAAGGTTATTTTAGGTTCCTTAGTTGTGGCCATATATCTTCCTTTAGAGTCGTTATAGATAAAGACCCTTATCTTGTCCCCCACCTTCTTATCCTTAGGTAGGTCTGCCCTAGGTAATAAAACGTCATCATCTACTTTCTTCTCTTCATTTAAGAAGGCACCTATTGAAACAATTCTCTTAATTATTAATTCTTGATATTCTCCTAAATTTATCATAATACACCTCTTCCTATGCTAGGAATATTCTACCACATGTAAATTCCATTAACAACAATATTTATTATTCCTATTTTTATACACTTTATGAATTAAGTAGAAGTAAAAGGGCACAGGGGAAATCCCCTGTGCACCAACTTTTAAAGCACCCTTGCTTCACCCTTATAGATCTGTCCTGTGGCGCTATCTACTGTAACTATATCTCCATCCTTTAATATCTTAGTAGCATCTTGGGCTCTAACTATAGTAGGTTTATCAAGGTTTAATCCCACTATGGCTGCATGGGAAGTTAGTCCACCGTCTTCTGTAACTATTGCTCCAGCCCTTTCCATAAACTTAACCATATCCTTGTCTGTATTTCTGCAGACTAGGATATTGCCATCATCAAATTTAGCTAATAATTCAGCTTCATTATTGGCTATACATACCTTACCTGAAATGGATTTTCCTCCTATACCAGTACCTGTTAATAAAACCTTACCTATAGTTTGGACCTTGATTAAGTTAGTTGTGCCAGATAAACCGACTGGAATACCTGCAGTTATTACTACCAGATCTCCCTCTTTTACATAGCCGCTATTGATAGCTGCTTCTATGGAGTTGGATATTACTTCGTCTGTAGTTGCGCTTTCAGGTGCAAGTACTGGGTATACTCCCCATTCTAAGGCTAATTTCCTCATGACCCTTTCGGAAGTTGTGGCTGCTATTATAGGAGCCTTAGGTCTAAATTTGGATATAGCCTTGGAGGTGGCTCCTGATGAAGTTGCAGTGATTATAGCTGCAGCTTCTAAGTCCTGGGCAGTGTAACATGTAGCCTTACCTATGGCATGGGTAGTGGTCATTTCTGCCCTAGCTGATTTCTCCTTTAATATGGCAGTATAGTTTAGGGATTTTTCTGTAGTAACTGCTATCTTATACATGGTCTTAACTGCTTCCACTGGATATTTACCAGCCGCCGTCTCTCCAGATAACATGATGGCGCTAGTTCCGTCTAAGATAGCGTTAGCCACGTCTGTAACTTCTGCCCTAGTAGGTCTTGGGTTTCTAATCATGGAGTCTAACATCTGTGTAGCCGTAATAACTGGTTTTCCTGCTAGATTACACTTTCTAATCATCTCTTTTTGAACTAGTGGCATAGTTTCCGCTTCGATTTCAACGCCTAAGTCCCCTCTGGCAACCATTATACCATCGGAGAAGGCTATGATCTCATCTAGATTATCTACCCCCTGCTGATTTTCAATCTTGGATACGATGCTTATATGGTGTCCATTATTTTCCTCCAATATCCTTCTGATCTCCGTAACGTCTTCTGCCTTTCTAATAAAGGATGCAGCTATGAAATCTACTCCATTTTCAATACCAAACAGGATATCGTCTATATCCTTCTGAGTAATGGCTGGTAGGTTTATCTCCACATTTGGAACGTTTACTCCCTTGTGGTTTTTAAGGGTTCCACCATTTAATGCCCTACACTTAATATCCGTATTGTCTATGATCTCAATTACTTCTAACTCTACCAGACCATCGTCTACCAGGATGATGGAGCCTTCCTTAACATCATTAGGTAGACCCTTGTAGGATATGCTAACGATGGTTTCATCGCCTAGGATATCCCTAGTAGTTAGGGTGAAGATGTCCCCTTGTTCTAATTCTATGGTTCCCTCTTTAAAATTTCCCAGCCTGATCTCAGGCCCCTTGGTATCCAACATAATTGCTATAGGTAGGTTTAGTTCCTCCCTAACCTTCTTTATGGTGTCGATCCTCTTTTTATGTTCCTCATGGGAGCCGTGGGAAAAGTTTAGCCTACATACATTTAGTCCATTTAAAAATAGTTGTCTTAAAACCTCTTCTGATTCGGATGCAGGTCCTATAGTAGCTACAATCTTAGTTTTCTTCATAAGTTTTCCTCCTAAATTGAAAGTATTTGTGCAGTTTCATATAGATTTACGTTAAATTCCTTTTTAATACTTAAGGCTTCATCAATATTAAGATTTATAATCTCATTGCATTTTATCCCCAATGCCTTTCCAGAATTATTATCCAACAATAATTCTACTGCCTTCCTACCCATTTCACTGGCAATTATTCTATCGAATGTACTCGGTGTCCCGCCGCGCTGAATATGTCCCAGCACGGTTACTCTTGTATCTATGCCAGTTTTTGCATAAATTTCCTTAGCCAAATCGTAAGCGTTACCCACCCCTTCAGCTAAGACGATAATATGGTGAAGTTTTCCCCTATTTCTACCCCTGATGAGTTTTTGGCAGATGGTATCGATTTTAGTATCCACCTCTGGAACTATGATGGACTCACCACCGCCTGCTAGGCCAGCATAGAGGGCAATATCTCCACAATGTCTGCCCATGACTTCTATAATGTTGGCCCTGCCATGGGAGGTGGATGTATCCCTAATCTTACTAATGGCATCTACCACCGTTTCCACAGCGGTCATAAAGCCTATGGTATAATCAGTATATCCCAAGTCGTTATCTATGGTACAGGGTATTCCAATGGTAGGTACTCCAGCCTTGGCCAATTCACTGGCACCCCTTAAGGTACCGTCGCCACCTAGGATCACTAGGCTATCTATACCAAATATCTCTATAATATTTAAGGCCTTCTGAAATCCCTCCTCCGTCATAAACTCATCGGACCTGGTAGTCCTAAGCATAGTTCCACCTCGGTGAATAATGTCGGCCACGGAGGATAGGTTCATCTCTTCAATATCCCCATTGACAAGACCTGTATAACCCTGCCTAATCCCCAGCATCTTTACCCCATGGTAAAGACCCGTTCGAATAACCGCCCTAATGGCTGCATTCATACCTGGTGCGTCGCCACCACTAGTTAGTACACCTATTGTTTTCATATGATCCCCCTCGTAAAGATAATATCTTTATTCTTATGCTTATAATATATCTAATTCTACTAGGACTGATTGGATCTCTTCTGCTTCGAAAGTTGGAGCTAAGATTTCGTATAGTTCTTCATCACCTTCTGTGGCAAAATATTTACGCTTAACTATAAATCCTTCTGCCTTTAGCTTACATTCAACTTCTTCAGCCCATTCTTGTCCAGTAGCTACATATACAGTAGTCCACATAAAGCCTCCCCCTTTAAGCCAAATTATGACACCACCACATTGCCCTTTCCTAGTAGAGCCTCTAACTCCTTAATAGTATCTTCAAAATCACTATTAACCCATAGGGACCTATCTGCTATTAGGGTCTTCTTATCTTTTTCCAGATATAGGTAGACTGGAGTGTCCCCAGGGTTTTTCTTTAAAATTAAATTTATCCTATTAAAGATATCCTTATCCTTATCCCTTGTAATCTTTACATAAATCTTATCCAGATTTAATTTATTTAAGGCTGCAACCTTCTCACAGATGATCTTAGGCTCCTCTACTTCCGAGAAGCTTAACCTACCCTCTATGACCATCACCTCATCTTCATTTATGAGGTCATAGTATCTTTCATAGGTCTGTGGAAATACTATACACTCTATGGTTCCAAAGAAGTCCTCCAGGGTTATAAAGGCCATCATATTGTTATTCTTAGTTATTTTATTCTTCTTTTCTATAACTATACCACCAATCCTAATCCTCTGACCATCCCTTATATTTTGGATTTCACCAGAAGTCTTATTAAACTCCTCATAGATGTGGGAGGTAGTTATGTTGGAGACCTTCTTTAATTCCTTCTCATAGGGTGCTAGGGGATGTCCCGATACATAGATGCCTAAGATCTCCTTCTCCATATTTAAGAGAATCCTCTGTGGAAATTCCTTTAAATCCGGTAAATTATCCTCCTTATCCACCTCCACGCTGTCAAAAAAGGAAAACTGTCCCTCTAAATTCTTCTTCCTGTCGGCATGGATTCCATCTATGATCTTTTCAAAAACGGCCAATAACTGTGCCCTATTGGCTCCCAGGCTATCCATGGCACCACATTTAATCAAGCTTTCCATAGCCCTCTTATTCATAGCAGTAGGGTCTACCCTTTCAATCCTTTCAACCAAGTCTGTAAAGCTGGTAAATTTACCTCCTTTTCTAGCCTTAACTATGGCAGTTATTAGGTTTTCCCCTACATTCTTTACTGCCGTTAGGCCGAAGCGGATCTTACCATTGGAGACGGTAAACTTATGGGAAGATTCGTTTATATCCGGTGGTAATACTTCTATGCCTAAGCGCTTACACTCTTGGATATAGAGTGAAACAGTGCTGGTACTATTCATAACCGATGAAATTTGAGCTGCCATAAATTCCACTGGATAATAGTATTTTAACCAGGCAGTCCTATAGGCTATAACTGCATAAGCAGCTGAATGGGATTTATTGAAGGCATAGTTGGCAAAATCTATCATCAAATCATAAATCCTGTTAGCAGATGCCTCATCTACACCATTTCTTATGGCCCCAGGAATTATTACATTCCCCTCCTCATCTTCCATACCGTAGATGAAGTGCTGTCTCTCCTGCTCCATGATATCCATCTTCTTCTTACCCATGGCCCGGCGGACTAAATCTGCTCTGCCTAGGGAGAAACCACCTATATCTCTTACTATCTGCATTACCTGCTCCTGATAGACTATACAGCCATAGGTTACGTCTAAAATACTCTCCAACTTAGGATGGATATAGCTGATTTTACTAGGGTCGTGCTTACATTCTACAAAGGTTGGAATCTGGTTCATAGGCCCTGGCCTAAATAGGGAGTTGGCCGCTATTAAGTCCTCAAAGACCGTTGGCTTTAACTCCTTAAGGAAGGCCCTCATACCTGCACTTTCAAATTGAAAGATGCCTAGGGTCTCTGCCCTTGCAAACATATGAAAGATATTAGGGTCATCGAAGTCGATCTGGTTGAAATCAACCTTTATACCATGATTTTCTTCAATTAGGCTTACAGCATCCCTGATAACAGTCAAGGTCCTTAAGCCTAGGAAGTCCATCTTCAACAGGCCCAACTCTTCCAGCTCTATCATATTAAATTGGGTGGATAGGGAATCTCCATTCCTCAGCAAGGGGACATAGTTGGTTATGGGCTCCTTAGATATTACTACCCCGGCCGCATGGGTTGAAGTATGTCTAGGAAGGCCTTCCACCTTCATGGCATAATCTATTAGAAGGCGTATTTCTTCATTATTTTCATATTGGTCCCTAAGGGTTGGGTTAACATTCAAGGCCTTTTCGATGGTCATGCCCAATTCATTGGGTACCTGCTTAGCTATGAAGTCTACCTCCCCATAGGGCATATTTAAGGCCCTACCCACATCCCTAATGGCCCCCCTGGCCGCCATAGTACCGAAGGTAACTATCTGGGCTACCCGGTCGGCTCCATACTTCTCTATTACATATTGTATTACCTCTTCCCGCCTTTCGTAACAGAAATCTATATCAATATCTGGCATGGTAACCCTCTCTGGATTTAAAAACCTTTCGAAAAGGAGGCCATATTTAAGGGGGTCTATGTCTATTATGCCCAATCCATAGGATACGATGCTGCCTGCAGCAGAACCCCTACCAGGCCCTACCATAATGCCGTTGTCCTTTGCAAACTTGATAAAGTCCCAAACTATTAAGAAGTAGTCCACATAGCCCATATCTACTATGGTCTTAAATTCATATTCGAACCGTTCTCTAATTTCATCTGTAATCTCACCATACCTTTTCCTGAGACCTTCTAGGGTCAACTCCCTTAAGTAGGATTCATTGGTGTAACCTTCTGGGACCTTATATTCTGGTAGGTGTAGGGTTGAAAAGTCCAGTTCCACATTGCATCTTTCGGCTATTTCTGCCGTATTCTCTAAGGCTTCCCTGTGGTTGGAAAAAAGCATAGCCATCTCTTGGGGGGATTTTAAGTAGAATTGGTCCGTAGGAAACCTCATCCTGTCCTCTTCATCTATGGTCTTGCCAGTTTGAATGCAGAGTAGGACGTCGTGGACCTTGGCATCTTCCCTCTTAAGGTAGTGGACGTCGTTGGTGGCCACTAGGGGGATGCCTGTCTCCTGGCTTATCCTAACTAGTAGTTCATTGACCTGAACCTGCTCCTGAACCCCATGGTCCTGTAGCTCTAGGAAGAAATTACCCTTACCGAAGATAGCTTCATACTCCAGGGCCACCTCCTTAGCCCTATCATAATTATTATCCAATAAATGCTGTTGTACTTCACCACCAAGGCAGGCAGATAGGGCTATGATGCCCTTACTATACCTTCTTAGGATATCCTTGTCTACCCTAGGCTTATAGTAAAAACCGTTAACATAGCCTTCTGAGACTATCTTCATTAGATTTTGATAGCCTTCGTTATTCTCTGCCAATAGCACCAAATGGTACTGGTTCTTATCCTTAGGATCCTTTTCCGTATATTTGTTTAAAGCCATATATATTTCAGAACCTAATATAGGTTTTATATTCTGCCTCTTTGCCTCTTTATAAAATTCGATAATACCAAACATGGCTCCATGGTCGGTGATGGCTATGGCCTCCATGCCTAGCTCCTTTGTCCTAGATATTAACTCACCAATCCTGATGGAGCCATCTAATAGGCTGAATTCCGTATGCACATGTAGGTGAACGAATCTATCATTTCTCGTCATATTTCTTGTCCTCTCCAATAATTCTACACTTTATATTCTATCATAATTGGTAAAAAAATAAAGACTCTATAAAGAGTCTTAAACATCCTCTATTAAAGAAAGATCTTTGTACTAGAATCGATCTTCTACTATTCAATTTCTTCAAATTCATTGGTAACCAATTCTGCTAAAGCTTTAATGGCTTCCTCCTCATCCCTTCCTCTGGCTACTATAGTAATCTCCTCACCATAAAAGGCTCCTAGGGACATGATACCGATGATGCTCTTACCGTTTACCTTCATACCCTGGTAGATGATTTCTATATCACTGTCGAACTTATTAGCTTCTTGAACAAATGCTGCTGCCGGTCTAGCATGTAATCCATCTTTATTTATTAATTTTACAGTTATCTTTTCCATCATCATTCTCCTTTCAAATCTTCAGCTATTTCTTCTATTTTCCTAAATCTATGATTAACTCCTGATTTACCTACAGGTGGGTCTAACATGGCGCCAATCTCCTTTAGGGTGGCTTCAGGGTTATTTAGCCTAGCCTCAGCCACATCCCTCAACTTCTTAGGTAGCTTATCCAAGCCCATGAACTTTCTAATCTTCTCAATATTTTCAATCTGCCTCATGGAGGCATCTATGGTCTTAGACAAATTTGCCGTCTCACAATTTACCAATCTATTAATATTATTCCTGACTTCCTTTAATACCCGAATATCTTCAAACTTCAGCAGGGCTTGATGGGCCCCCATGATATTTAAAAGATCTACTATCTGCTCTCCTTCCTTCAGGTAAACAACAAAGTTGTCCTTCCTGACAACGATTTTAGAGTTAAGGCCAAAGGAATTTATTATATTACAAAGGTCTTGGCTGTGTTCCTCCGTATTAGTAACGTATTCAAGATGGTAGGCCTTTTCTGGATTGCTGATGGACCCACCACCCAGGAAGGAGGCCCTGATATAGGACCTTTTACAACACCTTCTATCTAAGATCTTATCAGCTACCTTATACTCTATATCAAAGAGATTTGCATTCTCATCCTTCAAAAAACCAACATCTAATAATAACTGCTTAGTTATATCATTATCCCTAATTACGATCAGATAGCTGTTATTCTTCTTAAGTTGTTTGTTCCGCCTTACCATTACCTCGATATCGCCCTCATACATGTCCTTAAGGAAGGCAAATATCCTTCTGGCTATTGCTGCATTTTCCGTCGTAAACTTTATGTTAAACTTTTTCATAGGAGATATCTGAATCGTACCACACATCCTTACTAGGGCTGCTAGTTCAGATAGTTTACAGCAGTTTTCAGTAATGGTTAGCCTAGCTAGTTCATTTTTTGTAGTTGAAGAAAAGGACATACAATCACCTCAAGTCATCTCCTATTATCTCTAAACCCTTCCTAATAATCTTCTTTTCATCCTCATACTTTGCCATCTCTACTGCCTTATCCATATGGACGAATTTTGCGTCTATAAAACCTTCCTTCTTCTGGGGTTTACATTCCATACTGTGGGATTTCATTAAGTACCAGTGGACTGTTTTGGAAACCATTTCATCTTCCTTTAAATTTTTATAGTGGTAATTAACCTTACCTATATATTGAATTATTTCAGCTTTCACTCCCGATTCTTCCAACACTTCCCTTAAGGCGGCTGTATGAAGTCTTTCTCCAACTTCAACCCTTCCTTTAGGTAAGACCCAATCTCCATTAAACTTCCTTAACAATAAGAGCGCATTACCAAAGATCACCACACCTCCGGAGCTTAATTCACTTAACATAGTACCAACTCCTGACACAAATTTCCTTACGTCCTACTTAAGCCTATATTATATCAATTATACTATATTTTCGAACTATTTGTTAATATATTTTGTGCACTAATGCAATATTAATTAAAATATAATATAATTAGGAAAAGTAGGTAAAACCTTAGAGGAGGAGACTTATGAGAAAGTTTATATTCGAAAAATTAGAAGCCCTATTAAATATACCCAGTCCAACTGGGAATACTGAAAAGGCTATGGCCTTTGTAGAGGAAGAATTTAAGAGCCTAGGATTAGACACCGGGAGGAATAATAAGGGGGCATTAATAGCTAGCCTTAAGGGCTTAAATGATGAAAGGGAAGTTACCCTATCGGCCCATGTGGACACCCTAGGAGCTATGGTTAAGGAGATAAAACCCAATGGCCGTTTGAAGCTTACCCAATTAGGGGGCTATGTATGGAATACGGTGGAAGGAGAATATGTGGTCATTGAAACCCTAGAGGGTAAGGAATATACGGGCACCATTATATCTACTAAAGCCTCTGCCCATGTTTATGGAAAAGATGCCGATGAAGTGAAACGGGATATGGACAATATGGAGGTAAGGATAGACGAAAGAGTTAACTCAAAGGAAGATGTTTTAAAACTAGGCATAAATGTGGGAGATTTCGTCTATTTAGATCCTAGAACAACCATTACCCCTTCTGGCTTTATTAAATCAAGACATCTTGATGATAAGGCCGGCGTAGTTTCCCTCCTAGCCATAGCCAAGCACTTGGTGGAAAATAATATTACACCTAAATATACTACTAACTTCTTTATATCCAATTATGAAGAAGTAGGCCATGGGGCAAGTGCCTCCATTCCGGAAAAGACCTTTGAATTTATAGCAGTAGATATGGCTGCACCAGGAGAAGGGCAAACTTCAGACGAGTACAGCGTAACCATATGTGCCAAGGACAGTTCCGGCCCATATGATTATGAGCTTAGGAAGAGCTTGATAAATTTAGCCAAGGAGGCAGGTTTAAACTACAAGATAGACATCTACCCCTACTATGGCTCAGATGGTTCTGCAGCCCTAAGGTCAGGCCATGATATTAGGGTAGGCCTAATAGGACCAGGTGTAGACGCATCCCACTCCTATGAAAGAACCCATGTAGAAGCTATAGAAAATACCATTAAGTTGGGAATCTTGTATTTAACAAGATAAAGATAATAAAACAAATGAAATTGCCATTTTAACTAAGCAAATTAATAATTAATTATTAATTATTATATAGACATAAATAACACCAATAAGTCATTCTAAGCTGTTTAATGCTGGGAATGACTTATTTTATATTGAAATTTTATTCCCTTCCTTTAAATTCTTTTCCCATCTCCATCTCGGCTATATCCATTAAGATCTGGCTTAGGCGGTCGTTGTCGTGCCTGATATAATTCTTCTTTACGTCCACTAAGTCATCTTCGATTAACTTAATACCCTTAAGCCTTAAATACTCCCTATCCCTATCCGTAAGCAGGACTGGCATGGAACCATCTGTTATATAGTTATCCAAGGTCTCCTTAGGTATCTCATCCACATTGGCAATTACATAGTCCAGTAGGTCCTCTCTGCTATGGTCTAGGATGGCCTTAACATGTTCTAAAACCCCAAATCCATCGGTCTCTCCTGGCTGGGTCATTACGTTTGTTATATATACCTTGGGGGCCTTGGCATTGTAAATCTTATCTACTATGTTATTTACCAGTAAATTAGGTATGACAGAAGTATATAGGCTACCTGGACCTAGTACTATAATGTCTGCTTCCTTAATGGCACAGAGGGTATCTTCCAAGGGGTTGGACTTTCTAGGGTTGATGTAGACCCTCTTTATCCTACTACCACTTTCTATAACCGCCTTGGGAATCCTAGATTCCCCATGGACTATCTCCCCATTTTCCAGTTTAGCATAGAGCTGGACATCGTCCAGGGTCATGGGATAGACCTTACCGGTAATGGCTAGAACATTGCTAGCCTCCCTTACGGCCTTTTCAAAACTTCCACAGATTCCTACCATTGCAGCTATAAAGAGATTACCAAAGCTCTGACCCTCCAAGCGGCCATTGTCGAACCTATATTGGAGCAACTTCTCCATTATAGGCTCCGTATTGGCCAAGGCCAGTAGGCAGGACCTGATGTCTCCAGGAGCCAACATACCTAAGTCCTCCCTAAGGACACCGGAGCCTCCACCATCATCAGCTACAGTTACTATTGCCGTAATATTAGGGGTATACTTCTTGATACCCCTTAGTAGTATAGACAAGCCTGTCCCACCGCCAATGGCTACGACCTTAGGCTTATTACAAGCATCAATAATACACTTATTCTTATCCATCTTCCTACCCCTATCTTTTAAGATCTCTATGATTTATGGTGGTCCTATGACCGTTGTTCTTAAGTATTTCCCCAATTTTATTGGCAATGGCCACTGAACGGTGAAAGCCTCCTGTACAACCTATGCCTACAACTAGAAGGGTTTTGCCCTCATCGATATAATAGGGAATCAGAAATTCCAATAGGTCAATCACCTTAGATATAAAAATATTGGTCTGAGGCCATTTAAATACATAGTCCTGAACTTCCACATTCATACCCGATATGTCCTTTAATTCAGCTATATAATAGGGATTGGGTAAAAATCTAACGTCAAAAATCAGATCCCCATCCATTAACATGCCATTCTTAAAGCCAAAGGAAGTTACAGAAATAGTAATTCTCCTTCTTTCTCCACCTTCTAAAAAGATCTTGTAAATCTCTTCCTTCAGCATGCCGATGGTCAGTTTAGAAGTATCTATTATATAGTATGCCCTATCCTTTAATTCCTTTAAAATTATCCTTTCCTTATTGATGCCATCAATGATGCTGCCCTCAGGAGTTAAAGGATGGGGCCTCCTTAATTCCTTAAACCTCTTTATTAAAACCTCATCGGCTGCATCTAAAAAGAGGATTTTATAACCTATGCCCTTCTGAACCAATTCCTCCAGGGAGCTGAAGAGATTGCCGAAGAATTCTCCTCCCCTTATATCAACAACCACAGCAACCTTCTCCAAGGTCTTCTTAGATTCATAACAAAGCTCAGCGAATTTAGGTAATAATTGTGGTGGTAAATTATCCATACAATAATAACCCATATCCTCCATAACCTTCATGGCTTGTGATTTCCCAGCTCCTGACATACCAGTAATTACTAAAAATTCCAAACTATCACCACCTATACCTATAGCCTTATATTCCTAATCCTCTCTAGAGGTAGCTTGGCTGCCTTAGCCCTTTCTAAGGCTACCCTTACCTCACCCACCTCTTCTGGCTTGTGGGCATCACTATTAACTACAAAATCCACATCTTCCTCCATAGCTATCCTAATACTTTCTACAGACAGCTGGCTATGTTTTGAATTTATCTCCAGTGCCGTTCCTACCTTAGCCGCTTCCCTGGCCAAGGCCCTTATGTCTACCCTGGCCTTTGAGCCAGGATGGGTAATAAAGTCAATCTTATACCTATTAATAGCCCTAACAAAGGCCTGGGTATTTAATTCTATCATCCTCTCCCTACCCAGGGGCAGGACCTTAGATAGGGGGTTGCGGACATACATGCCAAAACTATCATAAAGACTATTGGGGATAATACCATAGTGGTAGCCCAATAGGAGGATATCTGTCATTTTAATCAAGTCCTCATCCATATCTATGGTCCCATCGTAGCCAATTAGATTGGCCTCTACCCCTAGTAGGATCCTTATTCCCTTAGGGGCATATTCCTCATTTAGTCGATCTATCTCCCCCCTCATAAGGGGGATGTTTTTCTTTTTCACACCATAGAGGAAGTGACCAGGGCCATGGTCGCAGATGGCTATTTCTTTAAGGCCCTTTTTCAAGGCCGCTTCCACATTATCCCTAATGGTACCTTCCCCGTGGCTGTAGACCGTATGAGTATGATAATCACCTATAAGTTCCATCAATTATCCTCTCCGATAATTTTTATCTCAGGTTCTAAATCTACTCCAAACTTATCCTTAACAGTCTTTTGGACTATGGAAATTAAATTTAGCACGTCTTTACAGCTGGCATTATCTATATTAACTATAAAGCCACAATGCTTATCTGAAACCTGTGCTCCACCGTGGATTAAGCCCTTAAGACCAGCATCCTCAATTAACTTGCCAGCATAATGGCCTTCAGGTCTTTTAAAGGTAGATCCTCCACTGGGCAGTTCTAGTGGCTGCTTGGATGTCCTCCTCTGGGTTAATTCTCGCATGGTCCTTCCTATTTCATCATAATCCCCATGTTCCAACTCTATCTCCACACCCAGAACTATCAGTCCTTCATCTGCCACCCGGCTGCCTCTGTATCTAAAATTCATCTCCTCATTAGTAAGTTCTAGGATATTATTATCCCTATCTATAACCCTAACCTTCTTAACTATATCCTTCATCTCCCCCCCATAGGCTCCTGCATTCATGGTTATGGCCCCGCCTATGGTACCAGGTATGCCGTTGGCAAACTCCATACCTTTTAAGGAATGTTTATAGGCCCTACGGCTGACAGCTGTCAATGAGGCCCCTGCCTGGCAAAAGATCTTATTATCCTTAATCTCTATTGAATCTAATCCATCGTTTACCTTAATGACAACTCCCCTGATGCCCCCATCCCTTACTAAGAGATTTGAGCCGTTACCCATTATGTAAAAATCTATATTATTATCCCTGCATATCTTAACCCCTTCTATTAACTGCTCTTCAGTTTGAGGGATTATCATCACATCAGCTGGACCACCTATTTTAAAAGATGTATGCTTCTTCATAGCTTCGTCAAAGAGTATCAATCCTAGGTCTAAACTATTATCGCGAAAAAATTGGACTAACTGAACCTTATCCAATATACCACTCCTAACTCTATATTCTTAGTCTATTTTATCATATACCTTTATATAAGGCTATATTCATATTTTTATGTAATGAAGGCGGGATTATCATGGTTGAAAATACCAATTAAAAAAGGGCTATCAGTTATACTGATAACCCTTTAATTCTAGTTTAGATTAGTCCCATGCTTGAGCCATTCTCTTGTAGTTTTCGTATCTTAACTTAGCATGTTTTTCTGCTGCTTCGAATAATTCTTCAGCTAGCTCTGGGAATTTCTTTTGAAGTGCTGTATATCTTACTTCTGATGTTATGAAATCCCTGAAGGAAGCTGTTGGTTCTTTTGAATCTAATTGGAATGGATTCTTGCCTTGTTCTGCAAGTCTTGGGTCGAATCTGTATAGGTGCCAGTATCCAGCTTCTACAGCTCTCTTTTCTTGTCTTACGCTTGTACCCATACCAGTTCTTATACCGTGGTTGATACATGGTGCGTAAGCTATTACTAGTGAAGGTCCGTCATAGGATTCAGCTTCAACTATAGCCTTAATAGCATGGTTCATGTTAGCACCTAGGGCAATTTGAGCTACGTATACATAGCCGTAAGTTGCAGCTATCATACCAAGGTCTTTCTTCCTAACTTGCTTACCAGCAGCGGCAAACTTAGCTACTGCAGCAGTTGGAGTTGACTTAGATGATTGACCACCTGTGTTGGAGTAAACTTCTGTATCCATTACTAGGACGTTTATATCTTCTCCGGATGCTAATACGTGGTCTAAGCCGCCGAAGCCGATGTCGTAAGCCCAGCCGTCTCCACCAAGGATCCAGACGGATTTCTTAATTAGGTAGTCTTTTCTATCTTTGATTTCTGCTAGGATTCTGTCAGCTTCTTCGTTGCCAGTCTTAGCATCTAATCTTGGTAAGATCATTCCAGCAGCTGCCTTACTTGCTTTAGCATCGTTCATTCCTTCAATCCATTGCTTGAAGTATTCGTTTAATTCAGAATCAAGCTCAAGAGCAAGGAATTCTTCCATTAAGGACTTGATCTTATCCCTAATTTGTCTGTTAGCTATTGCCATACCGTATCCGAACTCAGCATTGTCTTCGAATAAGGAGTTAGCCCAAGCAGGTCCTTTACCCTCATGGTTAGCGCAGTATGGAGTTGATGGTGCAGAACCACCCCAGATTGATGAACAACCTGTAGCGTTAGCTATATACATCCTATCTCCGAATAGTTGAGTGATCAACTTAACATAAGCTGTCTCTCCACAACCAGCACAAGCCCCTGAGAACTCAAGTAATGGTTGTTTAAACTGGCTACCCTTGATAGTGTCGACTTTCATTAAGTCTTCCTTTGGACTTACTGTCATAGCAAAATCCCAGTTTGGAGATTGCTCTTCAAATTCTTCTTCAAATGGCTTCATAACTAAGGCTTTTTCCTTAGCTGGACATACTTCAGCACAGTTTCCGCAGCCTGTACAGTCTAGAGTTGATACTTGCATACGGTATTCTAAACCTTCTAAGCCTCTACCGATTGCCTTGATAGTTTCGAAGCTTTCTGGTGCATTTGCCTTTTCTTCTTCATTTAATAAGAATGGTCTTATAGTAGCATGTGGACATACGAATGAACATTGGTTACATTGGATACAGTTTTCCTTAATCCAGTGTGGAACCTCTACTGCAATTGCACGTTTTTCATACCTTGCAGTACCGTTAGGGAATGTACCGTCTTCCATACCAACAAAGGCACTTACTGGTAGGTTGTCTCCCTCTTGTCTGTTCATTGGGATTAAGATGTTTTCGATGAACTCTGGTAATTCTTTCTTTTCTTCTTCTTCATCTACAGCATCTTTCCAGTGTGCTGGAACATCTATCTTAACTACCGAGTCGATTCCTCTATCTACAGCTTCATAGTTCATGTTTACGATGTGATCGCCCTTGCTGCCATAAGTTTCCTTGATAGATCTCTTTAGGTGTTCAATAGCTTCTTCTAGTGGTAATACTTCAGCTAATTTGAAGAAGGCTGATTGCATAATCATGTTAGTTCTTCCACCAAGACCTATCTCAGCAGCTATCTTAGTAGCGTTGATAGTGTAGAAGTTAATGTCGTTTTCAGCAATGTATCTCTTCATACTTGCTGGTAGGTTTTCTTCTAACTCTTCTTCATCCCAGATGCAGTTTAGTAGGAATGTTCCGCCCTTCTTCAATCCCTTTAGTAGGTCGTATTGGTATACGTAGGATTGCTTGGAGCAGGAGATGAAGTCAGCATCTGTAATTAAGTAAGTTGATTTGATTGGCTCATGGCCGAATCTTAAGTGGGATATTGTAACTCCACCGGACTTCTTACTGTCGTAAGCGAAGTATCCTTGAGCATACATGTCAGTATCGTCACCGATGATCTTAATAGCTTGCTTATTAGCACCTACTGTACCATCGGAACCGAATCCCCAGAACTTACACTTAATAGTTCCTTTTGGTTCAGTGTTTATAGTTTCTTTTATTTCTAAGGATGTATGAGTTACATCATCTACTATACCAACAGTAAATCTATCTTTAGGTTGGTCTTGTTTTAAGTTTTCATATACTGCTAATATGTGAGAAGGTGTTGTATCCTTGGAAGCTAGTCCATATCTTCCGCCTACAATTAATGGTCGATATTCTTCACCGTAGAAGATACTCTTAACATCTAGGTGTAGTGGCTCTGCTATAGCGCCTTTTTCCTTAGTTCTGTCTAAAACAGCTATTCTCTTAACTGTCTTTGGTAGTACATCTAAGAAGTACTCTTTTACAAATGGTCTATATAGGTGAACTTTAATTAGACCTACTTTTTCGCCCCTATCCATTAGGTAATCAATTGTTTCTTCGATAGTTTGAGTTACTGAACCCATAGCTACGATTACATATTCAGCTTCTGGATGTCCATAGTAGTTAAATGGCTTGTAATCTCTACCAGTTAATTTGGAGATTTCCTTCATATAATCGTAGGCAATTTCACCTATTCTTTCATAGTAAGGATTGGAAGCTTCTACTGCTTGGAAATAGATATCTGGGTTTTGAGCAGTACCCCTAGTTACAGGATGCTCTGGATTTAAAGCCCTATCCCTAAACTCTTGTAAAGCTTCATAATCTACTAATTTAGCTAAATCGTCATATTCTAATACTTCAATCTTTTGGATTTCGTGGCTTGTCCTAAATCCATCGAAGAAGTGTAGGAATGGAACTCTACCCTTGATTGCTGCAAGGTGAGCTACTGCTCCTAAGTCCATAACTTCTTGTACGCTTGCTGATGAAAGCATAGCAAAACCTGTTTGTCTTGCAGCCATAACGTCTTGATGGTCACCAAATATACTTAAAGCATGGGAAGCTAATGCTCTAGCTGATACGTGGAAAACTCCTGGTAAAAGCTCTCCAGCAATCTTGTACATATTTGGAATCATCAATAATAGACCTTGGGATGCAGTGTATGTAGTCGTAAGAGCACCTGCTTGCAATGAACCGTGCACTGCACCTGCTGCACCTGCCTCAGATTGCATTTCCTTAACTAGGACTCTTTGTCCGAAGATGTTTTTCTTACCATTTGCCGCCCATTCATCAACGTGTTCTGCCATGTCTGATGAAGGAGTTATTGGATAGATGGCCGCTACATCAGTAAACGCATAGGATACGTACGCTGCAGCGGTATTACCATCCATGGTCTTCATAACTTTAGCCATGTTATATAAACCTCCTCTAAATTTTTAGAATTGTAGTAAAATTAACACCAATTGTAAAGCGTTTGCATTTTTTGGTTTAAAGAAAAAATTTTTTCTTCACTTTTTAAGTATATTAAAGATTAAAAGTAAAGTCAACTAACTTGCAATAAAAACCGTCAAATTCTTGACAGTTTTTTAATTTAATCCGATAAAGTTCTCCCATTTTTCTTTTCTTTCAACCTTTGATTGAGCTTTATCTGCCTCTTAATCCTTTCGTTTAATTCCTTAGCTGCATTATAGCCCAAGACCTTCTGTCTAAAGTTCCTGGCTGCAACCTCTATGATCATGGCTACATTCCTACCTGGACGGACTGGAACAGTTATAGTGGATATGGGGATACCCAAAATTTCTGTATATTTTTCATCTAGACCAATCCTATCATATTCCTTATTATCATCCCAAAGTTCTAACTCAACTATAAGCTCTATGAACTCATCGTTTTTAACAGACCCTACCCCATATAGCCTCTCTATATCCAATATACCCAGTCCCCTAATCTCCATAAAGTGTTTAGTAATCTCTGGTGACCTTCCCTGCAACATGTCCTCTATCCTCTTGATTATGACCGTATCATCGGAAACCAACCTGTGGCCTCTTATAACCAGGTCTAAGGCTGTTTCAGATTTTCCCACACCTGATTTGCCAGTAATTAGAATACCTACTCCATAGACTTCCACTAAAACCCCGTGAACCCTAGTCTCCGGCGATAGTTGTATATCTATATAAGAGATTAGCTTATTGAAGAGTTTTGAGGTATCATCCTTAGACCTTAGGATGGTCCTATCATGCTTTTTTGCCAGTTCTAATAATTCTGGAAAGACAGGTAGGTTCCTTGAGATAATTAGAGCAGGAATAGGATAGCTTAAAAACTTATCAATACTTTCATACCTCTTAGTATGGTGTAGTTGTTCATAATAGTGCCATTCGGCACTCCCAATTACCTGTAGCCTTTCAGGTACAAATTTTTCATAATAGCCTGCCATCTGTAAGCCAGGTCTACTGATTTCACTGGAATGAATCATAGTCTCCTCGTATTCAGAAGATGCATGGATAATTTCTAAATTCATTTCTTTAACTATAGACTTTAATGGTACGTGTATCATCATATCACCTTATCGACTTGGTATTATTATTGCTGCTAAAATATATGCTAGTAGCCCACCAAAGATTGCAGTAGCTATACTAAAGAAGACCCAGGCTAACCTGATTAGGGTTGGGTCTATATTGAAGTACTCCCCTATACCGCCGCAAACTCCTGCTATCATCTTATTAGTATCTGACCTATAGAGCCTTTTATGCATCCTTCTCCTCCCTTCCTTCCTGCCTGAAATGATTATATAGATTTTCTGCGGCTACCCTATTCATACCCTTTACACTGGCTAATTCATCGATACTGGCATTTTTTATTTTCTCTATGGATTTAAAATGTCTCATCAGGGCTAGCTTACGCTTTTCCCCTATTCCCTTAATATCGTCTAACTGGGATTTGAAAAGGTCCTTCCTCCTTAAGCTCTTGTGGTAGCTTATAGCAAACCTATGGGCCTCCTCCTGAATCTTATATATCAGCTTAAAGCCTAGGGAATCTTCCGGCAGCCTATACTCCTTATTATTATATATAATCCCCCTAGTTTTATGAAAATCATCCTTAACTAGACCGCAAACGGGTATATTTATCCCCAGTTCTTCTAAGACCCTTAAGGCTACATTTACCTGACCTTTTCCACCGTCTATCATTATAAGGTCTGGAAAGGCTGAAAAACCCTTGATTCCCATCTGGTCATCTAGCTTCTTCTTCTCCTCCAGCCCCCTAATAAATCTCCTCCTTAGAACTTCCTCCATGCTAGCATAGTCATCGGGAGTAGTGACGGACTTGATCCTAAACCTCCTATAGTCGGACTTCTTAGCCTCTCCATTTTCAAAGACTACCATGGAGCCTACAGATTGAACTCCGCTGATGTTGGAAATATCGTAGGCCTCTATCCTTTCCGGAAAATCCTCCAGCCTCAATAAATCCTGGATCTCCTCTAAGGACTTCAGGTTCTCCCTATGCTTCTTCAAGAATTTATCGCCGTATTTATTAATCATCTCTAGGGCATTTTTCCTTACCATTTCAACTAGCTTTAACTTTTCCCCTCTTTTTGGTACGCTGATGGTTACCTTTGAGCCCTTCTTAGCCGTCAACCACTTTTCAACTACCTCAGAATCTGTTATATCATCTTCCAATATAATCTCCTTAGGTATATAGGCTGAACCGATGTAGAACTGCTTAATAAAGGAGCTTAAGACCTCCCCCCTATCTTCCCTATAGGTATCCTCCATCAGGTAGTGTTCCCTACCTATGATCTTGCCAGACCTAATGAAGAAGACTTGGACGCAGACTTCCTCTATACCCCTGGCCATAGCGATAACATCCTGGTCAATGGCGTTAGCAGATACGATTTTTTGCTCCTCTTGGAGTAGCCTAAGGGCATTTAACTGGTCCCTATAGACACTAGCCTTTTCAAACTCCAAATTCTTTGAAGCCTCCAACATCTTCCTTTCTATATCTTTTATTAAGCTTAGATCCTTCCCATCTAGGAAGCGGATGATTTCATTGATCATTTCCATATATTCATCCTCATCTACCCTACCTAGGCAGGGGGCATTACACCTGCCTATATGATAATTTAAACAGGGTCGGAAATTACCTAAACTCTTCTCCAAATTCAGCTTACAAGTCCTAATAGGATAGATATCGTGGATTACATCGATAGAGTCGTTTACAGCCGAAGCACTTGGATAGGGGCCAAAATACTTGGCCCCATCCTTTAAAACCTTCCTAGTCTTCACAACCCTAGGATATTTTTCATTTAGGGTTACCTTAATATAGGGGTACTGTTTATCATCCCTTAGGAGGATGTTGTACTTAGGTCTATGCTTTTTAATAAGGTTGGCCTCCAGTACCAAGGCTTCCACTTCATTGTCTACTATAATATATTCAAACTCCTTAATATGGCTAACCATACTTCTTACTTTCATTGGTTGATTGTTAGGAGATTGAAAATACTGCCTAACCCTCTTCTTAAGGGATATGGCCTTACCTACGTATATTATATCATCGGATTTGTCCTTCATTATATAAACACCTGGTTTATCAGGTAGTTTCTTCAACTCTTCCTCTATATTAAACATACTTTCACCCTTTATTATCCCTTGATAAATTTATTCCTTTGGTAAAAATATTATATCATACAATTGACAATTACCCATTAATAATTAAATAGTCAATGGATAAAGATAAAATTTATCTATATCTAAAATCAGAGTTCTATATCTGAAATTTTAGTATAATAATAACTTGGACCACACATGGCATAAACTTCCAATGTGTGGTCCTCTTATTTAAATTTCAATGGCTAATCAAATAAGTTATGAAATATAAGCAAGCCTTAAATTTCCCTAGTCTTATCCCTTAGCCACCCTTTCTCCTCTTCATTTAAATAGGGGGATAATTTATTATATACTTCCCTATGGTAAGTATTTAACCATTCTTTTTCTTCTGCTGTAAGTAGGTCTTCATCTATAGCATCCAGGTCTATTGGCACATAGGAGAGGACATCAAATTTCAAGAATTTACCAAAGTCCGTCTCCATATCCTCCTCTACAACTACTATATTTTCAATCCTGATACCATATTTCCCTTCCTTATATACCCCTGGTTCGATGGATGTTACCATGCCCTTTTCCAATTCTATGTCATTTGGAACAGCCCCTATCCTATGAGGACCTTCATGGACATTTAATAGGTGGCCTACCCCATGACCGGTGCCGTGTTTAAAGTCTAGCCCTTCCTTCCAAAGGGGCTGCCTACATAGGATATCCAGTTGATAGCCGTTGGTTCCCTCTAAGAATTTAGCACTGATTAAATTGATATGGGCCTTTAGGGTCAGGGTAAAGTCCCTCTTCTCTTCTTGACTTAGGGGCCCTACTGCCACCGTCCTAGTAATATCAGTAGTACCATCTAAATACTGGCCACCAGAGTCTACCAGATAAAAGCCCCTAGGTTTCAAAACAGAATAGGAATCCTCCGTAGCCTTATAGTGGGCCATGGCTGCATTGGGACCATAGGCTGATATGGTATCAAAGCTAGGCTCTATGAATAAGTCTTGCTCTTGTCTAAACTTAAGGAGCTTATCTGCTGCCGTTAGCTCAGTTATTTCCATCTTACCTATATTCCTATCTAGCCAGTATAAAAATTTAGTTAAGGCTACTCCATCCTTTATATAGGCATTTTTTTGATTGGCTATTTCCGTCTCGTTCTTCTTAGCCTTTAATAATGTGGTGTAATTAATCTCATCCACTATCCTACATGAACCAGGTATAGACTTATAGAGCCATCTATTTATCTTTTTCTTTTCCAAGGCCACCTTGGATTTAGACTCAAGCCCCCTTACATAGTCCTTTACTTCCTCATAGGATTTTAGGGTAACTCCGTTATTCTTTAGATGGTCCCCCACTTCTGAATTAATCTTATCCCTATCTACAAATAGGTAGGCCTCCTTTTGTGAGATCAAGGCATAGGAGATGATTACTGGATTACCCTTTACATCCCTACCCCTTATATTGTATAGCCAGGCTATGTCATCTAGGCTGCCTATTAGTAGATAATCTATTAGTTCTTCCCTCATATATTCCCTTACTTGGGCTAGCTTTTCCTTAGTGGAAAATCCTGTATATTTAACATGGTGTACAAAGGCCTTTTCCTTTAATAGGGCCGGCCTATCATGCCAAATTTCCCCTACCAAATCATATTCGTCTACATAATCAATATCTAAGTGAGAAAACTCCTTCTCCAATTTTTCAAAGGTACTTTGGGAAAATACCCTACCATCAAAGCCAACCACATCTCCGTCCTTTAGATTGTCCTTTAGCCATTGGATATAGTTGGGCACTCCAGCTAGTCCTAGCTTAAATAACTTGTATTCAGTGTCCTTAATCTGATTTTCCGCCTGTATGTAGTATCTACCGTCTACCCACAGGTTGGCAGAATCAGATGTAATAACAACAGTTCCAGCAGAACCAGTAAAGCCTGAAATCCAAGCCCTGGTCTTATAATAATCTGCCACATATTCCGACTGATGGGGATCAGCAGTAGGTATTATGTAGGCTGTAATTCCCTTTGACTTCATCAAATTTCTAAGTCTATTAACTCTTTCATCTATATTCAACTTAATCCCTCCATTTCTCATACTATAAATTATACAACATTAAAGTGTTAAATACTATTAATTGTTAAATAATATTAATTTCAGCCCCAAGCTTTTATACCTTTCCTATAGTCCATCTATTCCATAAGGATTAGGATGGGCAGAACTATCTTTAAGGCCTAAAGAAAATAAAAAACCCCATAATCCAAATGGATTTAGGGGTTTTTTATGCCAATTATATTAATCTAATCCTTTATACTAACTTATGCATATTCCTTTATAATCTCTAATACTAATTCAGCTGCATTTTCAAGGTCCTTAATATAGAGATGCTCATCTACAGTATGAGCCAGTCTCATACCAACACCTAGATTTACAGCCGTAATTCCCTTAGCATTTAAGACGTTAGTGTCGCTGCCACCACCTGAAGTCATAGTAATTGCTTCGAAACCTAAGTTTTCGCAAGCTTTCTTAACCTTTTGTACGATTTCTGAATCTTCTTCTACCTTAAAGGCACTGTAGGCATTTACTACATCCACTTCTACCCTACCGCCAAACTTTTCAGCAGCCTCTTCACAGCATTTGACCATGTGGTCAGTTTGTTCCTTTAGTTTTTCATCACTAAGGCTTCTGGCTTCAGCATGGAATTCTACTTCCTTAGTTACTATATTAGTTGGGCCACCACCAGATATAAATCCTATGTTGGCAGTAGTTTCTTCATCTATTCTCAACAACTTCATCTTGCTTATAGCTTCTGCAGCCATTTGGATGGCACTTATTCCATTTTCTGGCTCTACACCAGCATGGGCTTCCTTACCGATGAATTTTGCATTGATCTTATTTTGTGCAGGTCCTTGAACTACTATATGTCCAGGCTCTCCACCACTATCTAGGACAAAGCCAGTTTTAGCCCTTAATTTGCTGTAATCTAAGTTCTTAGCACCGAATAAGCCGCCTTCTTCAAAGATGCTGAATACGATTTCAATATCTCCATGGGGAATATCCTTTTCAATTACAGTTTGTACTGCCTCTATAATAGCTGCAATACCCGCCTTATCATCTCCACCTAATACTGTAGTTCCATCGGAGTAGATAACTCCATCCTTGATAACAGGCTTGATTCCTTCACCAGGTGATACAGTATCCATATGGGCACTAAATAGGATAGTTTCCCCATCTGTATTTCCCTTTAATTTAGCTATAACATTACCAGAGTTACTGCCCACCTTCTCGCCAGCATCATCCATATAGACCTCTAGGCCTAACTTTTCTAATTCCTTCATCAGGTGTTCTGCAAACTCCCTTTCTAATTTCGTAGGGCTATCAATCTGAATATACTCTAAAAATCTCTCTAATAACCTTTCCTTATTAATCATAGTATTACCTCCTAATTTTACAAAATATGAGGCCATACAGCCTCATATTTTATATATTATACATTAAATTTTGTAACTTATACGAATAAAGATGCTCCCGGTCCTACAGGAATACCTAATAGATACCATATCATCAGCAATGCAGACCAGCCAATTAAAAATGTAATTGAGTAAGGTATCATAGTTGAAATTAGAGTACCTAATCCAGCTTCTTCATCATACCTTTGAGCAAATGTAACTATCATTGGGAAATATCCCATAAGTGGTGTAATTATATTAGTACATGAGTCACCAATTCTGTAAGCTACCTGAGTTAGCTCTGGACTTAAACCTAGTGTAAACATCATAGGTATAAATACAGGTGCCATTATAGCCCATTTTGCTGATGCAGAAGACATAAATAGGTTTAAGAAGGCAGTGATAAAGATAAATGAAATTATCAGTGGCAGTCCTGTGAAGCCAACACTCTCTAAGAATTCTGCCCCTTTAATGGATATAATGGTACCGATGTTAGTATAGCTGAAGTAATTAATGAATTGAGATGAGAAGAAGGCTAATACTAGGTATCCACCCATACTCTTCATAGCTTCAGTCATGGCTGTAACTACATCAGAACTTGATTTAATCTTTCCTACAGTCTTACCATATGCATACCCAGGTACCAAGAATAATAACAACATAGCTGGCATTAAACCATTATTTAAGAAGGTATTTAATGTTAAGTTACCTTCAGCATCAGGAGTCTTAAAGACAGCATTTGGTAAGAACATTAATAAGCCCATGATTACACAGTAGACTAATAATGCAATACCAGCATTCCTAAGTCCTCTATTTTGAAGTTCTGTTATTTCTTCTTGTTCAACTACATATTTACCAGTATAAGGTCCTAGGTTCTTTTCAATTACATTCTCAGTTACCCAAGTACCTAAGGCAACTAACATGAAGGTTGAAACGAACATAAAATACCAGTTACCAGTTGGATCCATCTGATAATCGATTCCTGCACCTCTTAAGGCCTCATTAGTTATACCTGATAACAATGGGTCTGTAGTTCCTAATACTAAGTTGGCTGAGAATCCTCCTGAAACTCCAGCAAATGCTGCAGCTAAACCGGCTATAGGATGACGACCTGCTCCAGCAAATACTAAAGCTCCTAATGGAATAACTACTACGTATCCTGCGTCTGATGCAATATTGGACATAACCCCTGCAAATACAACAATAGCAGTAAGTAGTTTAGAGTTAACATTGGATAATAATTTCCTTAATGAAGTATTGAATAGACCTGTCCATTCAGCTACTCCTACCCCTAACATGGCCACTAGTACTGTACCTAATGGAGCGAAGCTTGTAAAGTTTGTAGTAGCATTATTAAATATGTAGCGTAAACCATCTGCATTAAATAATGATACTACACTTTTAGTTACGTACTCCCCTGCTCTTGCATCGTAGTATTCTACTGGTTCTACTACTTGAGCAAGGACTGCTGATAATAGAATAACAATAATGCTAAGAATTAAGAAAATCATGGCTGGATGAGGTAATTTGTTTCCTATTGTCTCAATGGTTTTAAGAAAACCTTTTACCTCATTTTGGTTTCTCTTTTCTTTCACACCATTTCCTCCTTTTTATAAATCTACACACTAATAATTATATATAGATGATTTAATTTTGCAAGTTTAACTTCTATTGTGCTAAATTGATGCTCAATTAAAACAATTTATCTTTTTATTTAGAAAATTTTAAATAAACAGCTGGATATCAGCCATTGACGCTTCATCGAGATAGTCTGATGCAGTGGCAATTTCTACCTGATCTAGAAATTCATCTTCCTTAAACCCCATAACTTTGCAAGATAACTTGCAAGCCCTTAGCTTTACTCCCTTATTTATTGCCCCCTTCAAAAATGCTTCTATAGGCGGTGTATCGCTTCCCTCCATCATCTCTTCCAACATCATCTTGCCTATTCCTGCAAAGTTCATCCTAGATAAGGGTAGCTCTTCAATACCCTTTGGGGTTAAATTTGCAATAATTTTTTCATATATAGTCTTATCTTCATCTGTAAGCTTGTTAGGATCCCTAACTAATAATAGCCCCCAGAAGGCAAAGAACATGTTTACTTCCATATCTATTTCCCTAGCTGTATTAGCAAGGACTAAGGCTGCTAAAGCTTTATCAAATTCTCCACTAAACATAAGAATACTCAACTTTTTACCCATAAAAACCCTCCTTTTCCCTAATTATTGGTAATAAGGAGGTAGTTTATACTATTATTAGCATTATTTACAATCAAATTAGTTTAAGAAAATAGATAGAAAGTTATTTTTTAGACAATTCAAATATAGGCTAATGGTCCTATGGATTATAAATTCCTCATATTAAGTATTAAGTTACTAAATTTTACAAAGGATAACCCCCTTTATCAAGGGGGTTGAATTAAAAAAATATACTCTTACCTTTTTACTAATAACTTTATTTGTATTAAATATATAATGTCTATTGTAAATACATATTTAATTATACTTCAATTTATTCTTTAATCATGTGTAGATAAATCATCTTATAAACTACTATCTTTTATACTACTATAGGATTTTTCTCCAGAGAATTTATCTCCCGCCCTCTAGATAGTAATCCACATTCCTTCCAATAGTATCCAATACTTCTGCCATCCTATAGACTTCTTCATAGCTATTATATAAGCCCAGGCTCATCCTAACTAATCCTGGCCTTGGAAGTAGCTTATCCTTATATTTCTCCATCTCTTCATCTGATATCTTTAAGATTTGCTGAACATAGGGCTGGGCACAGAAGCAGCCATTCCTGACCCCAATCCCTTCCTTCCCTAAAAGTTCTGCTAATTTAGAGTGGTGCATCCCTTCTATATTGAAGGAAATAATGGACACCTTTGCATCCGTATTAAAATCATCGTAGATTATCAAATTTGGTATCTCCCTCATTAGGTTTAAGGCATATATGGTAAGATTTCTTTCATATTCTTCTATCCTCTCCATACCGATGGACTCTAGGATCTTTATGGCTTCCATTAGGGCCACAACCCCCATTAGGTTTGGAGTGCCTGCCTCCTCCTTCTGGGGTGGATTTAACCAGATAGTGTCTTCCATGGATACAAAATCGATAGTTCCACCGCCAATGATTTCTGAATGTCCGTCTTTAAAAATATCCTTAGGGGCAATTAATACTCCGCTACCGAAGGGGGCATACATCTTATGGGCTGAAAAGGCTAAGAAATCTATATGCTCATCCTCCTCCTTAGGCTTCATGTCAAAAGAACAGTGTGGGATCAGCTGGGCCCCATCTACTAGGATCTTAGCCCCATATTTGTGGGCTAGCCTAGCTATCTTATGAACATCATTTGTATATCCAGTCACATTAGATGCCCCTGTTACTGCCACCAGCCCAACCCTGCCCTTATAGCTCTTAAGCTTATCCTCTAGGTCCTGTAAACATAATCTGCCTGCATCATCAACCCTTACAAAATCCGTCTCATACCTATATTTCCATGGCAATAGGTTGGAATGGTGCTCCATATAGGTAGATAGGACCACCTTGCCCTTCAGTTGATCCTCCAACCTGTAAGATAACTTATTTATACCCTCAGTAGTATTTTTCAAAAAAATTACAGTATGATAGTCCCTATCTCCATTTACAAAATCAAGTACCACATCCCTTCCCTTTTCATAAAGGTCCGACGAAAGCTTGGACTTATATCCAGCTCCCCTATGTACCGAGGAGTAATTTGGCGCAAAGCAATTTATCCCTTCTAAAACAGAGTGAAAAGGAGGTGTTGTGGCCGCATTGTCGAAGTTTATATAATTAACCAGCCTTCCATCTTCCAATTTAACCTTACTATCACAACCTACCACCAAATTTCTATACATCTCATCACCTCTTCTCCATGCTATTACTATTTTATTAACAAAGGCAGTTTTGGTGATAAAATTGATTTTGAGTATAAGTTGTAGATGGTGACAAGACTATTAGCATATTTAGTAACTTCATCAGAAATAAAAAAGTGGGAGGAATTCAGTAATCCTCCCACTTTTACTTTATTCATTATCTATACAATTGCTATTTAATTGTAGATATAAGTTTTTACAATGGCCAATTTATAAGCTAACCTTTATAAAACCACATTTTGTGGACTACCTTCCATCCACTTCTCCACATTGGCAAAGGCTATGTGGGCCCTTCTTACCATGGCTTCCTCTGTGGCAAAGCCTATATGAGGAGTCAGGACAGCATTCTTAGCCTTTAACAATGGATAGTCTGCTGGCAGTGGCGGCTCCATATCGAAGACGTCTATACCAGCCCCTGCTATCCAGCCCTCATTTAGGGCCTTGGCTAAGGCTTCATTATCTATTATTTGTCCTCTAGCTGTATTAATCAATAGGGCATCCTTCTTCATCAGTTTAAGTTTCTCTTCGCTGATAAGGCCCCTAGTTTCATCAGTCAACGGAAGATGAACACTTACTATATCACTTGCCTTAAGAAGTTCATCTAAGTCTACGTATTTAACCCCTTCCTTGACCAATTCTTCATCTTGGCTTCTGTTATAGGCCAAGACTTCACAGCCAAAGGCTAAGCCAATTCTTGCTACATTCTTGCCTATGGCTCCAACACCTACAACACCTAAGGTCTTACCATACAGGTCGTTTTGCCTGTATCCTGCCATGGTTCCCCCTTCCCTAGTAACCTTATCTAGAGAAACTACCTTTCTAAGTAAGGATATCATAAGCCCAAAGGCTAATTCTGCAACAGATGGGGTGCTGTAGCCAGCAGCATTGCTTACTGATATACCCTTCTCCTTACAAGCATCTAGGTCCACATGGTCATAACCTGTAAAGGCAACGGATATCATCTTTAGCTTTTCTGCAGCCCTTATTACTTCTCCTTCTAATGGAGAGTTGGCTATTATCAATACGTCTGTATCCTTAACCCTTTCCTTTAATACTTCCACATCCCTAGTTTTTTCATTATAAATAACTAGTTCATGACCTTTATCGGTAATAGGTTTTGCTATCTCCCTTAATTGCTCCTCATTAACCCCTAAGGGTTCTAAAATAGTAATCTTCAACAACTTCACTCCTTATTCATTATTTAATATCTTTCTTAAAAACCTACCTGTGTGGGATGCTTCACACTGGCTTACCTCTTCTGGAGTACCAGTTACCACTATGGTACCTCCATTGTCTCCCCCTTCTGGCCCCAGGTCTATGATGTAGTCGGCTGTCTTTATTACGTCTAAGTTGTGTTCTATGACTATTACCGTATTGCCTTCATCTACTAATCTATTTAAAACATCAATTAACTTATGAACATCAGCAAAGTGTAGTCCTGTAGTAGGCTCATCTAGGATATATACCGTTTTACCCGTAGGCCTTTTTGAGAGCTCTGTAGCCAACTTAACCCTCTGGGCTTCACCGCCAGATAGGGTGGTTGATGACTGGCCTAATTTTACATATCCTAGCCCTACATCATATAGGGTCTGAAGCCTTCTCTTAATCTTAGGATGGTTTTCAAAGAACTCAAGGGCCTCTTCGACGGTCATCTCTAGGACATCTGCTATGGTTTTATCCCTATATTTAACCTGCAGGGTCTCCCTATTATACCTTTTACCCTTGCAGACTTCACAGGGCACATAGACGTCAGGTAGGAAGTGCATCTCTACCTTCAGTATACCATCACCCTTGCAGGCTTCACACCTTCCACCCTTAACGTTGAAGCTAAAGCGGCCCTTCTTATAGCCCCTCATCTTGGCCTCATTGGTCATGGCAAAGACTTCCCTTATATCGTCAAAGACCCCTGTATAGGTGGCGGGATTTGACCTTGGAGTCCTACCAATTGGACTTTGGTCTATGGCTATAACCTTATCTAGGTGTTCTAAGCCCTTTATTTCCCTATGCTTACCAGGCTTAATCCTGGCATTATTTAACTTGGCCGCCAAAGCCTTATATAATATCTCGTTTACCAGGGATGACTTTCCTGAACCAGATACCCCAGTCACTGCAGTAAATACTCCTAGGGGGATCTTTACATCTATATTTTTTAGGTTGTTCTGCTGGGCACCTAGGACTTCAATCCACATGCCATTAGGCTGCCTTCTCTCCTCTGGAACCTCAATCTTCTTCTTTCCTGATAGGTATTGTCCAGTTATGGAAGCAGGATTTTTCTTAATCTCTTCCACATTCCCCTCAGCTACTATACGGCCTCCATGGATACCGGCCCCTGGCCCTATGTCCACTATATGGTCAGCCGTATACATGGTATCTTCATCGTGCTCTACTACGATTAGGGTATTGCCCAGGTCTGTCAAATCCCTTAAGGCCTTAAGTAGCTTCTCATTATCCCTTTGGTGGAGGCCGATGCTGGGCTCGTCTAGTACATAGACTACCCCCACCAGGCTGGAGCCAATTTGGGTTGCCAGCCTAATCCTTTGGGATTCACCACCAGACAAGGTTCCTGCCATCCTAGACAGGGTTAGGTAATCTAGGCCCACCTGCTCTAGGAATTTCAATCTATTTTTGATTTCAATTAGTATTTGTCTAGCTATCATCTCTTCCTTTTCCGTTAATTCCAGGGCGTCAAAGAATTCAATAGCCTTCTTAACGGAAAGGTCGGTTAGCTCTATAATATTCAGGCCATTGACCCTTACGGCTAAGACATCTTCTCTTAACCTCTTACCCTTACAGGAAGGACAGGGTATATCGGACATATATTCCTCTATCCTCTCCCTCATGCTGTTGGAGCTGGTAGACATATATCTTCTTTCCAGGTTGTTTATTACACCCTCGAAGGTGCCATTAAATTTCTTCAAGCCATTGGCATAATGGCTTTCAAATTCGAAGCTAATAACCCTGTCTGTACCATATAGCAATTCGTCTATTAGCTTCTTAGGAGCATTTTTTAATGGCTCCTTGGTACTGAATCCATTATCCTCAGCTATAGCCTTAAACATCTCAAAATAATAAGATCCTTCACTGGCATTGCCATAAGGGGCTAGGGCCCCTTCTTCTATACTCAAATCCTTATTGGGTATTACCAAATCCGGGTCTACAGACCTGTGAAAACCTAAACCGTTACAGGTTGGACACATACCATAGGGATTGTTGAAGGAAAACATCCTAGGTTCCAATTCCTCCATGGCTATATTACAGTCTGGGCAGGCCAACTTTTGGCTAAAGGTCAAACGCTCCTTACCTATAACATCTACTACCACCAGGTCTTCTGCCAAACTAAAGGCAGTCTCCAAGGAGTCTGCCAACCTAGCTTCGATTCCTTCCTTTATTATTATCCTATCTACTACCACCTCTATGGTATGGGTCTTATTCTTATCTAACTTAATCTCTTCATTTATATCATAGGTCTCTCCATCTACTATAACCCTGATATAGCCTTCCTTCCTGATGTTTTCCAACACCTTGACATGTCCGCCCTTTTTACCCCTAACTACTGGGGCTAGGATTTGGATCCTGCTCCTTTCCTCCAAAGCCATTAGCTTATCAACCATCTGATCTATAGTCTGGCTGGAGATTACCCTACCGCACTTTGGACAGTGGGGTACTCCTATTCTGGCGTACAGTAGCCTTAAGTAGTCGTAGATCTCCGTCACCGTACCTACGGTGGAACGGGGGTTCCTACTAGTAGTCTTCTGATCTATAGATATGGAAGGGGATAAGCCTTCTATATATTCTACATCTGGTTTATCCATTTGACCTAAAAACTGCCTTGCATAGCTGGATAAGGACTCCACATATCTCCTTTGTCCCTCAGCATAGATGGTATCAAAGGCCAAGGAAGACTTCCCAGAACCGCTTAAGCCAGTGAAGACAATGAATTTATTCCTAGGAAGCTCTAGGTTTACATTCTTTAGGTTATGCACCTTGGCCCCCCTAATTATGATCTTGTCTTTTGTCATTCTTCTATCCACCTCATTGGTCTAACATCTTCTTCAGTTCAAATATCTTATCCCTTAATTCTGCTGCCTTTTCAAAGTTCAGCTCTTCTGCAGCCACTAACATGGCCTGTTCTAATCCTATAACCATGGATTCTATTTCGTCCTTGCTAAAACTTTCTTCAAACTTAGCCTCTTCTTCAGCTACTATTGTAGCCTCTATTATATCCCTTATTCCCTTGCTTACACTCTTTGGAGTAATACCTTGCTCCTTGTTATACCTATCTTGGATTTCACGCCTTCTATTGGTTTCACTTATAGCCCTTTCCATGGAGCCAGTTATGGTGTCGGCATACATGATTACCTTACCATTTACGTTCCTAGCTGCCCTACCGATGGTCTGGATTAATGAAGTCTCTGACCTTAAAAAGCCCTCCTTGTCAGCATCTAAGATGGCTACTAAGGAGACCTCCGGTAAGTCCAATCCTTCCCTAAGTAGGTTTATACCCACCAGGACATCATATTTACCCATTCTCAAGTCTCTAATTATTTCCATCCTCTCAATGGTATCAATATCCGAATGGAGGTAGGTTACCTTAATTCCTATTTCCTTAAAGTACTTAGTTAAATCCTCTGCCATCTTCTTAGTCAGGGTAGTAACTAGTATCCTCTCTTCCCTTTCAATAACCTTATTGATTTCAGCAACTAAATCATCGATCTGATGTTGGGTTGGCCTTACCTCTATAACAGGATCCAGCAGACCTGTAGGCCTGATGATTTGCTCAACCACATTGGTGCTGTGTTCCTTTTCATAAGGCCCAGGAGTGGCTGAAACGTATATTACCTGATTTATCATAGATTCAAATTCGTCAAACTTAAGGGGCCTATTATGAAGGGCCGATGGCAACCTAAAGCCATACTCCACCAGGGTGGTCTTTCTGGACCTATCTCCCTCATACATACCCCTAATCTGTGGGATTGTAACATGGGATTCGTCGATTATCATTAGAAAGTCCTCTGGGAAGTAGTCAATTAGGGTAAAGGGCCTGCTTCCCATAGGCCTACTGCTTAAATGGGCTGAATAGTTCTCTATACCCTGGCAGAAGCCCATTTCACTTAACATCTCCATATCATATCGGGTTCGCTGCTCCAGACGCTGGGCTTCAACTAACTTATCCTGATCCCTTAATTCCTTCAATCTCTCCTCCAGCTCCTCCTCTATGGTTACCAGGGCCCTCTTAATAACATCCTCACTAGTAGCATAGTGGGAGGCAGGGAAGATGGAGACGTGCTTTCTAAGACCTATAACTTCCCCTGTCAAGTGGTTGACTTCAACAATCCGATCTATCTCATCCCCGAAGAACTCTACCCTTATGGTGTTCTCACTAGATGCTGCTGGGAAGATCTCCAACACATCTCCCCTAACCCGGAAGGTACCTCTGACGAAGTTGATATCGTTCCTCATATATTGGATCTCTACCAACTTTTTCATTACCTCATCCCTATCGATGATCATACCTGGCCTTAGGGAGACTACCATCTTCTCATAATTTATAGGGTCACCCAAACCATATATACAGGATACAGATGCCACTATGATAACATCCTTCCTCTCAAAGAGGGCAGCCGTTGCAGAGTGGCGTAATTTATCTATTTCATCATTTATGGATGCATCTTTTTCAATATAGGTATCCGTACCTGGTACATATGCTTCCGGTTGGTAATAATCATAGTATGAGACGAAATATTCTACTGCATTATTGGGAAAAAACTCCTTAAATTCACTGGCCAGTTGGTAGGCCAGGGTCTTATTGTGAGCTATGACTAGGGTGGGTTTTTGAACCCTTTCTATAACATTAGCCATGGTGAAGGTCTTACCAGAGCCAGTAACCCCTAAAAGGGTTTGGTGCTTATGGCCCTTCTTAATGCCTTCTACCAACTTATCTATGGCTTCTGGCTGATCACCAGTAGGCTTGAAACTAGATTCTATCTTAAACTTGTTCACTATTTTCACCTCTAAATTGAACATTCGTTCTGAAATATATTATATAATATATTTCACTATTGTCAAAATATATAATATGTAGATTTTGCATGATATAGGCTTGTAGAAAGTTATTAACTATTGTAAAATAGGTTTGAGGAGTGAGTCCGGATGAAACGTCTATTACTAATAATTACCTTTATATATATAGCCACCCTAACTATAGCTTGTGCTAGCGGCAATGCAAGTCCATTGATGATTAGGGACGATGGTAGAGTTAGGGAAACTATAGAAGAAGATAATTTCAGCTACCAAATGGAGCAGGTTGCACTTACTAAGGGTTTCCAAAATTTGGAGCCTAGCGTTGAAATTCTAAAAAAGAACGGACAATTTAAGGTATTGGCTTCTTTAGGCTTACTTGAAACATCCGGTGTTAAAATTAGGGATATTACTAAGTCAGACAATGAAATCAATATTTATGTTGAAAATATAGATAATAAAAATTCTAATCAATTGGCCATACCCCAGATTCTAATAGAATTTAAGGGTTTAAATTTAAGGGATACAGATGATTTAAAATTTAATATTATCAATGAAAATTATAAACCCTTATCGGTAAAATTATCAGCCAGCGAAGTAATCAACAAGGTAAAATCTGATTTCCAAATAGTCACTAGCACTTCCCCGGATATAAATATGATTAAAGAAGATGACAAGCTATTTTGGGAGCTAAATTATAAAAATATATTGGATAAATACAATATAGAAACACCTGTAGTAGATATGTCCGTAATCATCGACGCCAATACAGGTGAATTAGTTAAATCAACTAAGAACTTCATCTCCAGCTTTTTAGATGAAGGCTTTATATTAGACTATATACCCAATGATTACATTTTATATAAGAGGGAAGATAGGGTAGATAAAAAATGGCAGAACCTGCTTTTATACGATCTAAAGAAGGGGAAGAAGGAAGTTATATATTCCACCAGTTCTGACATCGTAAGTGCTAAATTTAATCCAAGCTTAGATAAGATTGCCCTATTAGAATCCAGCGGTGAGTTTAATAAATTATATATACTAAACTCTAAGGATAATAAGACCTATAAGGTTGTCCATGATAATCCTATAAGCCCAGCCAGCATAAGCTGGAGGGATAGCGAAAATCTGTACATCCTAAATAAAAATACCCTATCATCAGCTATATACAACTATAACCTAAAGAATGATACAACCGATTTAGTCCATTACTTGTATTCTGAAATAATCGGGATGCAGAATTTAGGCGATGATTTGGTCCTTACCCTAAAGGATCAGGTAGATGACAAATATACCATTAAATTCCTGTCAGATTGGATAGAAATAGAAGAAGAAAGGGAAGGCTTTAAGCCTAAATTTATAAACCATGACTATATGGCTTATTTAAAATTAAATACCAAAACCAATAATAGTGAATTGGTCTTACTAAGGTTAAGCAATGGCAAAATCTATGACTCTATAGACTTAAACGTAAATAACTTCTTCACCATAGATGATAATACTTTAGGCATCATCAGTTCTTCTCTAAACAACAGTGTTTATACCTTCTATAAATACCATATAGAAGCTAAGGAACTAGAGGAGATAACAAACATAACCAGCGATAAGGCTTATTATGATAGCGACAACAACCTACTTTATATAGATTTTAAAGTACCCTTTGAAAGTACTAAATCTAGAATTATCTATTCTCTTGATTTAAATAATATGGACATTACAGAACCTTCGGCAGGGTAACGATGCCAAGGTTCTTTCTTTTTCCCCTATAGGTCTTAACCACTAGGCCCTTCTTTAAATTAAAGAACTCTATCTTATAACTATCCTGCTTCAACCTCTCCAGATCCAATAGGTCTTTTTGCTCCTTAACCTCCAGGTCATTGATTCTTAAGACTATGTCTCCCTTTGAAATCCCCAACTTCTTAGCAATACTATTATTTTTCACATGGAAGACCCTTATCCCCCTCTTGGGTATAGTATAGAGGGGTACCCTGGTCCTTTCCCTATACTTATTTAGATGGATGATAAACTCATGACCTATGATGGCCAAAATAGGTGGTAAATATGGACTTATCTTTAATAGGGTTATTTTAAAGAGAATAAGGCCATAGAAAAATAAGATTATACCAGATAATACCGTCTTCCTCTTAGGTGAATAGGAAACGGTAAAATCCCCGTAACTTAATAAGGCTATAACTGTAATAGGCCTAATCATAGTATCTCCGATAAACAAAACCAAGGTCAAGGGCCAGATCCTATTAAACACATAACCTCCAACCTCTTCAAAGTTTATAGGAAAGTAGGCAATAGAATTTTGATGATTACCGCTTAGGATGATAAGTACTGCCTCCACCATGTGAAGGACAGCAACCAATAACATCAGCTCATAGGCATCTACCTGAGGAAAGCCAAATATTAAATGGCTTAGAACTACTAAACTGCCTCCGTAGGAAAAACAAATAAAGCGGGTGTCTATTAAGGATAGGATAATGGCCACTATTAAGATATAGATAAAGTCCATGGGAATCAAGTAAACCTGCAGATAAAGAAAGGCCACCGTAGCAATAATACCACCTATGGCCCCAAAGAATAGGGAATTTAAAGTTGCCATCAAGGGCCTTTTAGTATGCTTTTTGTATTGGTAATATATTATAGAAATTATCAAAAGAAAAAAAGGGGACTTAAACATCCTCAGTATATCAATAATAGTAAAATAAACTATTTGATATAGCCCGTACACTTAAAAATCCCCTTTTTTATAATGAAATTATAATATTAAATTTTTATGTGATAATAGTTATCCTTATCTGATAATTATTCTAAATTTCTATAAGGAGCTTCCATACTTATAATAAACAAGATATCTAACAAAATTAATCAATTTGAGACTTTATAACATCAAGGGCCCTTTGAAGTTGAAGGTCTATATCTAAATATTCAACTCCGATTCCCTCTATATCATCTGGTAACTCCACTGTTATATCTGGCTCTATTCCTACCCCGTGGATGTTTTCTCCATTTGGAGTGAAATACTCTGATATGGTCAATTTGATTCCGGAGCCGTCTTCAAACTGCCTTATTCTTTGAACTACTCCCTTACCGAAGGTCTTGGTACCTATTAGGGTTCCCCTATTGTGGTCCCTAATGGCCCCTGCAAGGATTTCTGATGCACTGGCACTACCCTCATTAATTAGTACTACTAGGGGGACATGGATATGGTCCTTATCGGAGGTCAGGTATTCCCTCTCTCCGTCTTTAGTCTCAGTATAGACTATGGTTCCTTCCCCTAATAATTCATCAGCTATATCTGCACATATATTAAGCAAACCACCTGGGTTATTCCTTAAGTCAATAATCAAGCCTTCTATGCCCCGTTTTTTAAGTTCATCTAAATCCGCCTTGAAATCCTCGTAGGTTATTTCGTCGAAGGATGTAATCTTGATATATCCTATCTTGTCATCTATCAGGTGGGATTTAACCGTAACTAATCTGATGATTTCCCTAACTATTTCTATATCCTTAGTTTGGTTATTTCCTTCCTTATCCTTCCGCATAATTGTAATGGTAACCTTGGTGTTGGGCTTGCCTTTCATAACCTTTACAGCCGCATCCATATTTTCAGCTGTATAGTCTACCCCATCTACCTTAATTATCTTATCGCCAGTCTTAAGGCCTGCCCTTTCTCCTGGAGTCCCCTCAATGGGAGCTACTACCGTAATATAGTTATCATCCCCTGGAGCTACTATGACTCCTATACCTCCATAGGTTCCTGAAGTCTGTTCAGCTAAGGCCTGGAATTCATCTACTGTTAAATACTGGGAGTAGGGATCATTTAGGGATTGAACTAAACCCTTTAATTTACCCTCCAATAGGGTTTCATCATCCACATCCCTCAGGTAGTTTTTCCTAATCAGCTCCTCCACATAGGATACCTTTGAATTTTTTATATAGGTGGTATAGAGCTGTTCATACTCTTCCTTTGGAATTATAACTTTATTATCAAATTGTAAGGTCATTACATTTGTTAAACCGAAGGTTATCACATTAGTTAGAATTAAAATTACTATAAAAAACAACAGATTACTTTTTCTTTTCATTTTTTCACCTCAACTATTAGCCTATAAAACTATTTTATTAAATAATAAGGTATATTATACCATTTAATCTAGCTAGTTTCATTCTTATTATCTTCTCCATCTCTTTATTTCTTTCTTAGATAGCGATAAAAAAAAGGGGTAGTCCCCTTTTATTTTAACCATGTTAATGGATCCTGATATACCCCATTTTTTCTAACTTCAAAGTGTAGGTGTGGACCTGTGGACATACCCGTACTTCCAGCCTTGGCTATTAGGTCTCCCCTCTTAACCTGAGCCCCTTCTCTGACTAGAAGTCTGGAATTATGGGCATAGAGGGTTACTATACCGCCTCCATGGTCGATCATTACTGTATTTCCATAGCCCCCTAAGGCGCCGCTATATATGACTACACCATCGGAAGCTGCCACAATATTTCCGCCCATGGGTACACCAATATCTATACCAGTATGTAGTTTTTTAGTCTTTAAAATAGGGTGGATTCTATAACCAAACTTAGATGTAATCATGTTATATCCAGGTACCGGCCAGCCCATCTTTCCACCTGAGTAGGGGCCAGTATTCCTCTGTAACTTAACTATTTCGCTCTCTATCTTCTTCGCCAAATCATTTAATTTATCCACTTCAGACTCTAAGGCCTTCCTGTCTAGGGCTAATCTGCCCATTAGTTCTTCCTTTTGGCGACTAGCCTGTTCTAAATCCTTCCTCCTGGATTCCAGCTTTGCCCTTGTAGCTTCCACAGATGCCTTCTGAGCTTCCAATTCCACCTTCTTAGCATCGATGGTATCCCTTTGTTCCTTCATAAAGCGGATCAATTCCCTATCATGTTCAGCAATGGACTCCACGATTTCCTGCCTAGATAGAAAATCCTTGATATTTTCTGATGACAGTAGGATCTCTAAAAATCCTAGATTGCCGTTCATATACATTATCCTGATCCTCTTGTTAAAGGAATCCTTCCTTTCCTCTAACTTAAGCTCTGCCTCTTCCAACTCCTCAGCAGTCCTGACAATCTGATTTTCCAAGTTACTTAATTCCTTCTCTACCTTCTCCAGTTCTACCGTAGCCTGGGACAACTGCCTGTCCAACTCTTCAATCTGCCTGCTAACGTCTTTAGTTCTACTTTCTATTTCATTAATCTGATTCTTAGTATTCTTAATCTGCTGCTGAACATCCTTCTGCTGCTTCTGCAATTCATCAAGGTTTGAAGCATAGGCCGATACAATATTTAAGGATAGGATAATCATAACCAGCAGATATATTAGCCACTTCCTCTTTTGCATGTCCTCTCCCCCTAAACGTTAAGAAATCTCTTCATAGAAACTAAACTTCCTATAGCCCCTATACCTGCCCCAATGGCAGTAAAGATTATGGAAATATCCGTTAAAATGGTGTTGGGTTGAACTAGGGCTATGGTGAAGATATCGTAGACCTTACCATTGACGGAATCGAAGAAATAACCATAACCAAAATAAACTATTCCAATAGATATTAAGGCGCCAATTAGGCCAAATAGGAGACCTTCAATGACAAAGGGACCCTTGATATAGCCGTTGGTTGCGCCAACATACTTCATGATGCTGATTTCCCTTCTCCTAGCAGTTACAGTTAATTTAATAGTGTTGGAGATGATGAAGATGGATACTCCAATCAAGGCAGCTATTATCACCATACCACCCACCCTAATGTAGTTGGCAAATAGCATAAGCTTGTCTATTATTTCCTTATGATAGTTGACCTTCTCAATACCAGTCATCTTCTTTAATTCAGCTACTATATCATCGGCATAGCTAATATCCTTAAGCTGTATTACGTAGGAATTAGGCAGTGGATTATCCTCTTCTAAGCCCTCTAGGAGGTAAGCCTCATCTCCCCACTGTTCCTTATATATATCAAGGGCCTGGTCCTTTGATTTAAAGAGGATGGATAATACCCCTTCTTTTCCGCGGACTAAGTCCTCAATAGCCACCATCTCATCATCAGTAATATCATCATAGAGGAAGATTTCAATTTCATCGAACTTACTCTGGGTATCTACAACTAAGGCGTTTATACTTAAAATCAAGATCAAGACTACACCCAAGATCATTAAGACAGCCGATATAGAGGATATGGAAGCTATGCCCATTCCACGGTTACGCCACATACCCTGAAAACCTTGCTTGATGACATTCTTAAACAGTCGTAATCTCACGGTCATAACCACCCTTCTCTATATCTCTAACTAATATTCCATCTTCTATGGTAATAACCCTCTTTTGCATGTGGTCAACTATATCCTTAGCATGGGTAGCCATCAAAATAGTAGTCCCCCTACTATTTATATCATTTAAAAGCTTCATAATCTCCCAGGCAGTATCAGGGTCTAGGTTACCCGTAGGCTCGTCCGCAATTAAAACAGGTGGATTGTTAACTATTGCCCTGGCAATAGAAACCCTTTGATTTTCTCCACCAGACAGCTGGTCTGGAAAGTAGGATGCCTTCCTGCTAAGATCCACCATACTCAAGACCATAGGAACCCTTCTCCTGATTTCCCTGGGGTGAGTCCCCAAAATCTCCATGGCAAAGGCCACATTTTCATATACGGTTTTATTATGTAATAACCTAAAGTCCTGAAATACTACCCCAATATTACGCCTGATGTTGGGAATCCTTCTATTTCTTACCCTAGTTATATCCATTCCGTTTAAATATATTGAACCCTCAGTAGGTTCCTCTTCCTTTAAAAGCAGCTTAAGTAAGGTAGATTTACCAGCACCACTAGAACCTACCAAGAATACGAATTCACCCTTTTTTATTTCTAAGTTGACGTTCTTTAAGGCTTTGACTCCATTATCATAAACCTTAGAGACATTTACTAGTTTAATCAATTTTTTTCCACCTCGATGTCAAATGAATCATACTCTTGATGTATGAATATAATTAGCCATTCCTTTAATAATATATTATAATATAGATTATAAGATAAATAAACCGTTTGGAGTGATTTATTTGATAAAAAAAAATATTAGGAACCATATGCTGGAAGAGCGGGCAAAATTAAGTAAAGAGGAGCATAAGGCCTACAGCCAGAGCATATACCATAGATTGATAGGGAGTAAATTTTATGAAAATTCAAATACCATCATGACCTTTATCAGCTTTAAGGATGAGGTGGATACCCACAGGCTGATTAAGAACAGTCTTAAAATTGGTAAGAGGGTAACAGTTCCCATTACATACCCAGAGACTAAGGAGATTAAGCCTAGCGAAATCCTTAGTTTTGATGAACTGGAAATAGGTTTTTATAATATCCTAACTCCTAAAAAGGATTACATCAGACTTATTAAGCCGGAAGAGATCGATCTGATTTTAGTTCCTGGCCTTGCCTTTGATAGGAGGGGCTATAGGGTTGGATACGGAGGCGGCTATTACGACAGATTCCTAGCAAAGTATCCAAATATAACCACAATAGGTATTTGCTTTGACTTACAAATTATTGAAGAGCTTCCTAAGGAGGATTTTGACATACCAGTTGATTTCATAATCACAGAAAAGGAATTTATTGACCCAGCTAAGGAAAATAGTTTTTAATATAAGATAGTATATGATATAATATATTGTCTGAGAAATTTGTTTGTAGGGGAGAGAGAATATGAGTAGGTGTGTAGGTACCGTTGCAAGAGGTATAAGGACCCCAATCGTTAAGGAAGGGGACAATTTAATCAATATAGTTGTAGATTCTGTTTTAAGGGCTGCAGAAGAAGAGAATTTTGAACTAAGGGATAGAGATATAGTTGGAATTACCGAATCCTTAGTTGCAAGGGCTCAAGGAAATTATGCCACAATTGAGGATATTGCCAAGGATGTGGCTTCTAAATTCCCTGGAGATATTGGAGTAGTCTTTCCTATCCTAAGTAGAAATAGATTTTCCATCCTACTAAAGGGAATAGCCATGACTGGTAGGAAGATACATCTATTACTAAGCTATCCAGCAGATGAAGTAGGCAACCATTTAATGGATATAGATAAAATGGACGAACTTGCTATAAATCCCTATACCGATGTTTTGACTGAAGAAGATTATAGGAGGATGTTCGGAGAGAAGGTTCCCCATCCATTTACTGGCATAGATTATGTAAGCCTTTATAGGGAAATGGCCAATGACAATATAGATATATATTTTTCCAACGACCCTAGAACTATACTTAAATACACTAAAGACATATTAGTTGCAAATGTACATGAAAGAAAGAGGACTAAGAGGATTCTTAAGAAGGCGGGAGCCAATATAATCTATGGTTTAGACGACATATTGACTAAACCAATCAATGGAAGCGGATACAATCCTGAATACGGCCTTTTAGGCTCTAATCTAGCTTCAGATCATGAAGTAAAACTATTCCCTAGGGACTGCCAATATTATGTGGAAGAGATCCAAAGGTTATTATATGAAAGAACTGGAAAGAAGTTAGAAGTTCTTGTATATGGCGATGGAGCCTTTAAGGACCCTGTAGGAAGGATTTGGGAGCTGGCAGACCCAGTAGTATCACCAGGCTATACGGAAGGCCTTAAGGGTACTCCAAATGAGATAAAGCTTAAATATGTGGTAGATACGGAATTAAGTCACCTAGAAGGGGAAGAAATCTTAAAGGCGGTAAAACAAAAAATCTATAGTAAGGAAGTGGACCTACTTGACCAAGCCGAATCCTTAGGCACTACCCCAAGGCAGATAACCGATTTAATAGGAAGCCTATGCGATTTAACCAGCGGCAGTGGAGATAAGGGCACTCCTGTAGTATTAATTCAAGGTTACTTCGATAACTTTGCAAGTGAATAATGGGATTGAAAAAAGGATGGTTCAAGAAAAATGAACCATCCCTTTTATTTTCTTTCTAATCATAATTTATTACTCCAATAAATTCGCCCTAAGGCCCTAATCCAAATACTCTATCTCCAGATGGATCTGGTCTGGCATTTCCTTTAGGTTAGTCTTTACTATAATAGTAGGATAATCATACTCCTGAGGCAGTACTTCATTAGGGTTAGGATCTATGTACTGGGCATAGACTATGATGTCGAAGTTACCCCTTTCATTTTTCTCCTTAACTATCTTTTCTATATCTACAAAGTAGCCTAAGGATTTTTTCTCCCCTCTTGTAACTATTACGTAGATGTCATCCCTATACTTACAAGCCAGGGCCCGCTCTTCCATAACATATTGGGGCAGCATCTCCATAATTTTTTCTGGCACTTCCTCTTCACTTAGGGTTTTAAATTTTACTAGGTCTTCACCCTTACCAAGTATCTTAGGAAGTAGTAAACTAAGCATAATAAGTACTAAGACTAAGCCTACGATTACATATTTCCTCATATATATTACCTCCAATTAATATATCAATATAAGTATATTTACAGGAGGAAATCTTTAGAACAGTAGAATACCACTAATATAGGATAAATATGACCTATTTATTAATATAATATTAGTACATGCTTAATTATCTGCTAAATTAAAAGCTTCTGTTAAACAGAAGCTTACTTTACAGCATCCCTATTGATTATTACCTGTAACATAAATTTAGGCAGGGCCAGCTGCCTCTTAAACCTAGAAGGCTCCTTAATCAACCTATAGAACCATTCTAAACCTAGCCTTTGGAAGATTTCCGGAGCCCTTTTGGCATTGCCTGACAATATATCCATGACTCCACCATTTCCGATGATCACCCTGCCCTTTATCCTACTATAATTCCTATCTATCCAAATTTCCTGCCTTGGAAAGCCTAGTCCTACGAAGATGATATCCGGATTGCTATTATTTATATCTTCAACTATTTTCAACTCTTCCTCATGGTCCTTAAATCCTATATGGCTGCCCTTAAAGAAGCCGTGGTGGTAGCCAGCAATCTTAACATTAGGATAATCCTTCTTAATATTTTCAGCAGCCTCCCTAGCTACTCCCTCCTTACCCCCTAATAGATAGAGGCTATAGCCCTTTTCATTGGCTATCTTCAACAACTCTATGGATGTATCAAAGCCCGTTACCCTTTCCTTCAAGGGCTTACCCTGAATCCTGGATCCATAGATCAGTCCGATACCATCAGGGATGATCAAGTCACCCTTATTTAACAAGGTCTTTAAATTTTCATCCTCTTTAGCGGCCATTACAATTTCAGTATTTGGGGTATAAATCCTTTTTAATTCCTCCCCCTTCAAATATTCCCTTAATCTGGATACTGTTTCTTCCAAAGTAATATTATGTATGTTGACTCCAAATATGCTTACCCTCTCCATTTACTCACCTGCTTCTAACAATTTTAAGGCCATAGTTACATTGGATAAGGCCTTCTTTTTTAACACCTTATCCTGCTGTTTAAGAATCTCCCTTAAGCCTTCCCTATTATTCCAAGCTGCATCTATATTAGAAATTAATTCATCATATGCTAAATTCTCCACATCCGACATATATTCCATGCCTAAGGACTTAAGGATCCCCTCTACCTTTGGATCATATACCAACCCAACCATAGGCACCTCCTGCCCGGCAGCATAAATTAAGGAATGCAGTCTCATAGCCACTATCAGGTCCAACTTGCTAATAACCCCCATAATCTCTTCCACACTATACTTATCCCTTAATACATAGGCATTTGGACTTTTTACCCTATCTAAAAGCTCTAAGCTTATATCCAAATCCTCCGGATAATGCATAGGAATTAAGATTACACCTACACCATATCTTTCTATTATTGTATCTATGGTTTTAGAGACCACTTCCACTAGATTATTAGCCAGCTTCCACTTTCTAATGGATATGCCTATGAACTTTCCATGTTGTTGAATCCCTTCCCTTTGAAAGATCTCCCCTATCCGCCTTTCATCGGCGGCTTCCAAGGTAAAAACAGGATCTGCTGTTACTAGGATATTGGCATTTTCAACCTTCATCTTCCTAAGATATTCTCTGGAATCCTCATCCCTTAGGGTAATTAGGTCTACCCTGTTTAGGATTAACCTGGTTAGATACCTATTAAACTTACGCTTAATAGGCCCTATGCCGTTGGCATAGACCATTACTGGCTTTCTAAAGAGCTTGGCCAGCATCATTAGAGCAAGATAGTAGAGCAAAGACCTGGTACTAGTTATATCCTGTAATAGGCTTCCGCCGCCGTTGATAAGTAGTGAGGTATCCTTTATGGCCTTAATTACCTCCCTAAGGTTAAATCTATCTACTGCCTTTACATTATACATGGATTTAGTCTTAGGCGGATCCTTAGACAGGACTACTATATCTACAGAATCATCCATAGTCCTAATATCCTTTATAATAGCTTTTAATATGGCATCATCACCACTATTGTCAAAACCATAATAACCAGACATAAGTATCGATCTAGTTGAACCCATAATTATTCTCCTTTTTGTTATATCTCTGCTTCTTCCATTAAAAGTTAAGATACCTCTGTCTTCTTTAAAATATTTTCATAAATTTCCAGATGTCTCCTAGCCATAGGTTGGGAAGAATAATTCTCCACCACATCTTCATATAGTTTTTCACCCATAATCCTTATCTTTTCCTTATCATCTAATAATAACTCTATCCTATTGGCCAGGGCTTTATAATCACCAACATCGATTATATAGCCATTTTGCCCTTCTTTTATAAGCTTAACCACTCCACCAACTCTAGTTGATATGATGGTCTTCTTCATCCTGGCACCTTCCAGAATTACGTAGGGAAAGCTTTCGCTGATGGATGTTAGGGTATTGATGTCTATGGCATTAAAAAACGAATAGGGGTCCTTAACAAATCCAAGAAAATGGACATAGTCTCCTATTCCCAAATCCTCAGCCATGGCTTTTAACTTCTTTCCTTCATTACCGTCACCAGCAATTAAAAATATTACATCCTTCCTCTTCCTTAATACCAGCTCAGCCGCCTTAATAAAGGTTTCATGGTCCTTTACCTGGTCTAATCTGGCAGCAATTCCAACTATGGTCTTCCCAGCTCCGTGGATTCCATACCTCCTTAGAAAATCTTCCTTAGATATATAATCCATCTCTTCATCCAAATCTATACCATTATAGGCGGTAAAGATCCTTTCAGCCTTAAAACCCCTCTCCACTAACATTTCCTTGAAGGAGTCGGATATGGCTATATAATAATCGAAGCGTTTCAAAGCCATCTTATTTAAGTTGGTAAAGATCAGTCGTTTATAGAAGTTATCCTTAAAATCCAATTCATAATCGCTATGGATGGTAGTTACCAAGGGCTTGTTTACCTTTGGCCTTAAAAGCATACCGACGAAATTAGCCCTAGCCCCATGGCAGTGGATTATATCATAGTCCTTTAGCCTTATCTCCCTTTCCAGCCTAGAAATGATGGATAAATCCATCCTGCTCCTTTGCTCGAAGACCTCTATATCTATACCAGCCTTCTTTACATCATCATAAAAACTTTCCTTTAGGAAGCAAATGAGCTTGGCTTCTACTAGGCCCTTGAAACCTTTCATCAGGGAAACAATATGGGTCTTGGCACCACCAGTATCTCCACCGCTGATTAAATGAAGTACCTTCATCTTGCTCCTCCTCATATCAACTATCTAATTTCATAACCACCTCTAATTAGGAATATACAGTCGGTTACCCCATAAACACCCCTACCATCATCCCTGGGAACGATTAGCAAATGATTTGCAGGTAGGTAATTCTTCTCATTATCTATATCCTTTCCAGCTGTAATATCGGATAAACCCCTGTTTACTTCAACACCATGGGCTGTGGCCTTACCCCCTCTTAATATTATTTCAGTTCCCGCCTTGCCCACAAGGAGTTCTCCTTTTTTTATCTCCACCACTTCAAATTGGTCAAAGCTGCCTGTTTTGGAAATCTTTGAATCTATGTATGATTTAACCTCTTCTATCCTCTCTTCTATTAGACCGTTAACATAGCTTAGGGTAACTAATGGATCCTCCACAGAACCTGGCGCTGAGTAGGAAAGGGCTGAACCCATCAATATAAAAGCACCACCAATGATTAAAATTGACTTCATCCTTTTCTTTTTCATAAGTAAACCTCCAATTTAAACTTTAATTGACTATTAAAACTTAATTGTATATTTATCTTTATATATCACTAAATATTTTTTATTTATTTTTAAAAACCATAATTAATTTTTAACCCTAATTGATAGTATAATGGATAATATTCATTTATACAAACAAAAGAACTAATTTTATTGTATAGTTTATGCTAGTGGTAACTAGGCCTAAAATACCTATTAAAACTTTATATGTCTGATCCAGGGCTAAATATAAAAAATAAGCATTATACAATGCTTATTTTTCTAAATATGTAAAGTTTTACTTTAAAGACACAAGTCCTAAGCTTATCCTTAGTGCATCATCAACATATTTCATCATCTCTTCGTCAAACCTACCGATCTTTTCCCTCAGCCTTTTCTTATCTATAGTCCTAATCTGTTCTAGAAGGACCACTGAGTCCTTGGGAAGGCCATAAGCCTGACCTGTTATCTCAACATGGGTAGGCAATTTAGCCTTATTTATCTGTGATGTTATGGCTGCAATTATCACCGTAGGACTATACTTGTTGCCTATATCATTTTGTATAATTAATACAGGTCTTACTCCCCCTTGTTCAGAACCTACAACTGGACTTAAATCAGCATAGAAAATATCTCCCCTTCTTACAATCACCTTTGATCACGTCCAGTTAGGCGTTTTTCATACATATGTAAATCAGTCATGTCATCCTCAAGTCCAATTTCTGCAAGGGTTAAATTAATTTGGCTCATTTCGTTGTACCCTTTTTTTAGGTTCTCATTGACGTTCTTCATCCACCTATCTTTGAAAGAGAGCTTCAGATATTCCAACATGACTTCTGGATCTCCCCTTAAATTTAAGGTGGTATTTCGATCTACTTCGATCATATTCCACACCCCCATTTCTTGAAAAACGCCTGCTATTCTTTAAAGTATATTCAAAAATATATATACAATTATATATTGTCCATTAGATTAGTGTCAACTGATTTAAGTTTGTTAAATACTTAATTACAGGGTATGCCTAATGGTCTATATGAACTACCCTCCCCCCTTTTAAATAGATTCTTGGAACCCTCTTGCTAACCATGCAGAGGATTTCGTAGTTGATAGTTCCCAATTCCTCCGCCAGTTCTTCCACCCTAGGATGGTTGTGCCCATATCCAAATAATATTACTTCAGCATCCAGGTCTATATCTTCCACATCAGTAACGTCTATCATCAGCTGATCCATACAGATATTGCCAACCACTGGTACTCTCTTACCCTTGACCAGGACCCTAGCCCTGCCAGATAGAAGCCTGGAAAAGCCATCGGCATAACCAAGGGGTAGGGTGGCTATTTTAGACCTTCTAGTAGTTATAAACTTGCGGCCATAGCTTACCCCCTCACCTTCTTCTAATGTCTTTATGTGGGAAATATAGGTCTTAAGGGTCATAGCCGGTTTAAGGTTTAATAGGTCCTTATTTACAAAGTCCGATGGATAAAGGCCATAAAGGATAATACCTGGCCTTACCATGTCTAATTTGTATTCTGGTAGGTCCAATATGGTGGCTGAATTGGAAACATGTTTTATGGGTATCTGGATACCCAATTCCTCCAATTTATTTAATACCCATTTAAAGTTATTATATTGCATCTTAGTTTGACTTTTATCCTCTTCATCTGCCGTTGAAAAATGGGTGTAAATCCCCTCTACTTCTATATTGGGTAGTGCTACTATTTTCTCTATTTCCCCTATAGCTTCCTGGGGTAAAAGGCCTATCCTATGCATGCCAGTATCGATTTTAATATGGATCTTGGCATTCTTATTTAACTTAAGGGCTTCCTGGGACAAAAATTTTGCATCCTCATACTTATAGATGGTCGGAGTTAAATCATATTCCAGTAACTCCCTATATTGAGTCGGCGGCGTATAGTTTAATAACAAAATAGGTGCAGTAATTCCAGCCTCCCTCAATTCTATTCCTTCCGATAGGACGGATACCCCCAGCCTATCTGCTCCATTTTCTAGAAATACCTTCCCGCAGGTAACAGCTCCATGGCCATAGGCATTGGCCTTTACAATAGCCATAATTAGGGTTTCTTCTCCTACAAATCTCCTTATCTCTTTTATATTATTGGCTAAATTATCTAAATCAATCTCCAATCTTACTGGTCTTTCCTTTAGTTGGTCCATTTCATACTCTCCTCATTTATCATCTTTGATAGTAAAGTCATAATACTTAATTACTACCCTAATATTGCCCTCCTCATCCAATACCTCCATCATATAGGGTTCTAATTTCTTCTTACTTAAATACATATGTCTTTGGAAATTATATCTATTATGCCCTTCCGGCCTATATTTGATCTTATAGTAATCCTTTCCCTCTATCTCAAGTAATTCTATATTTTCTATGGATTCCAGATGTTCATAGAAGCTTGCCAGAAGTATTCCCTTATCAAAGTTTTTTACTTCCTTCAGGGATAGGGATTGCCTTATATTGGCGTGGTTTAAGAATAGTTTGTCATCCTTATATTCAATAGTAATCCCCTTACTCTCCATGGGCTCTAGTATCTCCAAATAGAATTCATCATCACCTACAAAAATCTCCTTCATCCTATAGAGGCTTTCCTTATCCTTACCTATAATCCTCATCTCCAATTCTACTTCATAGGAAATGTCATCATACTTTTTCTCTATCTTCTCAATGATCTTGGCTTCCTTATCTATAGAACAGGCAGTTAGTAGCAGGCTCAATATTAGGATTAAAAGCAATAGGGATCTCCTCAACTAAAACACCTCTCAAAAAGAAATATTATTGTTAGTATATTATATTTATCATATAAATTTTTAGAATAATAAAATACTAACTAATATCCTATTACAAAGGCTATGGCATAATCCCCATCGTGGGAGATGGATAGGTCCATCCTTCCGATGGAAAGCTCCTTAAGTAATGGCTGGATTTTTTCAGATAGGATTACAATAGGCTTGCCTTTATCAGTATGCCCAACCTCCATATCCTTCCAACCTACTTCTCCAATTCCAGTACCTAAAGCCTTTGAAATAGCCTCCTTGGCAGCAAATAAGCCTGCTATGGTCTTAGGATTATACCGCCTCTTTTTTATATATTCTATCTCCTTTTCTGTAAAGATCCTTTTTAAAAAGCCTTCCCTATTTTTTTCTAAGGCCTTTTGGATCCTGCTTATTTGAACTATATCTACTCCGTTTACCACTTAGAGACCCCCATAAAATATTTATCTTAATATAATATTTTTAAGTAATAAGCTTTTAGTAAAAATTAATAATAATTATATTATAAAACTGTAAATAATAAATATCAATCGGATGTAAAGTAGTAAAGTAAGTAAAGTAGTATATTAAGTAAAGTAAATAAAGTAAGTGCAAAGTTGTAAAGTAGGTTAAGTAAGTACAAAGTAGTAATAAGCTGATGTTCCAAAAGATAGCAAAAAACCCTTAAGGTTGTTTAACCTTAAGGGTTTTGGGAAAGACTATCTTAATGTAAAGTTAGTGTTTTGGCTGCCTGTTTGCTGCATGCTTGAACTTAAGCTGTTTTTAATCTGCTGTACATCTGTTTGATGAGCTTGCGGCGCAGGCATATACCAACCTTTTTGCTCAGCCATTTGATATAACTGATATTGGAATTGCTCTGCTTCATTCCTCAAAGTTTGTAGAGTTTGCCTTAATGTAGGATTTGAGCACTCAGTAATAGCCACCGTATATGAATTTATACTAGCCTTAGTATCAGCCAGTATATCATTAACCATATCTTGGTCCCTTAACATTTTATCCCTCCTATAGTGAATTGATTAAGTTAGTAGCAGTAGTCTTAGCATCTGTTGCTGATTGGGAGAACATCTGTTTAAATTGAGGATCCTGCATTTGATTTGCATAGAAGTTTAACTTTTCACTCATAGTTAAGTGTGAAGAAGCTATTTCTTTAACACAGTTAAGTTCTTGTTGAGTAAGGTTATTTAAATTTATAGTATTCTTAAGGGCCATTTTTTTACCTCCTTTAATTGATTTTCACAATACTAGTTTGTCTTAATATAAGGCAAATATACTAGGAATAATATTGCAATAAGGCCAAGTATATTTAGCTATATTTTGCGCAAACTATGATTCAAAAGGAGGTTTTTTCCGTGAAAAGAAAATACCATGACTATGATTATCCCTTTGATGATTATGATGAAATAGATGAAGATGGTTTTATCAATTACCAAGATATAGAAGATTTGCATAATACCCAATTTATGAATTCTAGAAAGGTATTTCCTCCCAAGGGAAGCTATAACCATATTCCCAACAATGCCTTTTTATTACCAGGCCAAGAGCTGGAAGAGACCATAAAGGCCTTTAGAAAGTTAAGTGAATATGAAGAAAAGGATGTGGAAGATATAGAATAGATTCAATTAGATTAAATGTAGATATTATATCTACATTTTTTTCTTTATACTATGATTTTTCTTTATACTATCATTTTTTTCTATTTTACCAAAGCTTTATTATGTTTAATTGGATATCTAATTTATAGGAATTAAGTAGTGATTCTATAACTTTTTAATTATTTAGTATAATAAATATTTTTATAGATAAATATTTCCATACCCTAAACAATTTGTTACAATATTACATATATGAAGGAGGGATTTTATGGATTTTATACTAGATAAAGGTGGTAAGTATGAAGTAATCCTTGTCTTTGAGGATTCCAAGGAATTGGAAAGAGGCAGTGACTTATTTAATTACCTTAAGGAAAGAGAGATCTTTAAGGGTAAACTAAAGGAAGTCTATGTGGACCTGTCTCCAAGGGGAGAAGAGATTATCCTTCTTGGATTAGGTAAGAAAGATAAGTTAAACTATAACTCCTTTAGAAAGGCTTTCCACAAATTAGGTAAGAAATTAGCTGAATATAAGATTCCAAGTGTTGGAATTAAGATTCCTAAGTTTGATGGCCTATGTTATAAAACTACTATAACAGCCGTCGCTGAAGGCCTTTTACAAGCTGAATATGCCTTCGATAAGTATATTAGTGATAAAAAAGATAAGGCAGCTGTTGAAAAAGTATACCTGGAAGTAGTAGAGAAGTTAAAGGAAGAAGCCTCAAAGGCCATCCAGGAAGCTAAGATCCTAATAGAAGGTATATTTCTAACTAGGGACCTAGTCAATGAAAGGCCTATAAAGATGTATCCAGAAACCCTAGCTAAGGCTGCAAAGGAAGCCCTAGAAGGTTTAGCTGTTAAGGTTGAGATATTTGATAAGAAAGCTATAGAAGAACTAGGCATGAAGGCCTTCTTGGCAGTTGCACAGGGTTCAGATAAGGAGCCACGCTTTATAGTTATGACCTATGAAGGAGACCCTGAATCTGATGATAGAATTGCCCTCGTTGGAAAGGGTTTAACCTACGACTCTGGTGGATACGCCATAAAGCCTGGCAACAGCATGGATACCATGTTTACAGACATGGCTGGATCAGCTACTGTAATTGGGGCATTAAAGGCCATTGCTAAAGCTAAGCTTAAGAAAAATGTGGTAGGTATAGTGGCTGCTTGTGAAAACCTAATCTCCGGCTCTGCCTACAAGAATGGGGATATAGTAGGTTCAATGTCAGGTAAGACCATAGAGGTATTGAATACAGACGCAGAAGGTAGGCTAACACTGGCTGACGCCCTATGGTATGCTGCCACTGAAGTAAAGGCTAGTAGGATAATAGACTTGGCTACCCTAACTGGGGCCTGTGTAGTAGCCTTAGGCAATCTAACATCTGGAGCCATTACAAATGACGATGGTTTAATGGCAGAAGTTAAAGAGGCGGCTGAACTAGCTGGAGAATATGTATGGCAGCTTCCATCTTATCCAGAGTATAAGGAGCTTATTAAAGGTGACTTTGCAGACTTAAAGAACACTGGCGGGAGGGGTGCTGGAGCAATTACTGCAGGCCTATTCCTAGAGGAATTCGTAAACAAGGTACCATGGGTACACTTGGATATAGCAGGAACTGCCTATGATGCCAAGGGTAGGGACTACCTGCCAAAGGGTGCCACTGGTATCCATGTTAAAACCCTATATTATCTAGTAAAGAATATGTAGTTAATTAGAAAAGAATTAGAAAAGTGGCTATTTTATAACTTAATAATAGTTATAAATAGCCACTTTGTGTTTGTCCTTATACAATTATTTAATCTTAATCCTGGTTGACTTTATGTCCAGAAACAAGCTAATTTGTGTCCTTTTTAATACTAAATTATATTCTCCTTATTAACTATTATATTAGTAATTGGCGGGATTACCTGCTTCTTCCTAGATAGGACTCCTGGTGCGTAAAAGGAGTTCCCTTCCAACTTGGCGTTGAAGGCCCTAGCAGCACTTTCCTTATTAGGCCCTACTACTATCATTTCCGAAGCCTCCTGGAATATATCCGTCAACATGAGAATGAGGATGGAATAGTCCTGTTCCCTAGCCCTTTCTTCCATAGTCTGTATAAGTTCATCCATCATACCCTTAAGGCTGTCTGGATCCATGGTATAGACTTGGGCGATTCCTACCTTTTCATCGTTTATGAGAAAGGACTTAAAATCTTGGCTTAAAATCTCCTTAGGGGTCTTACCCGTTAAGGAGGTGCCTGCCTTAAACATCTCCATGGCAAAGTTTTCCACATCTAAGTCTGCAATTTTAGCCAATCTATCCAGTATCAATTTATCCGTTTTTGTAGAGGTTGGAGATTTAAATAAGAGGGTATCTGATATGATACCTGCTGCTAAAATTCCAGCTATCTTCTTTGAAGGCCTCCTACCATTTTCGAAGAATATGGAGGCAACTATTGTACAGGTGCTACCTACAGGTTCATTCCTAAAGTAGATAGGCGAACCTGTAAAGACATCTGCCACCCTATGATGGTCTATTATCTCTAGGATTTCCGCTTCCTCTAAACCATCTACCGATTGGCTCCGCTCATTGTGATCCACCAGAATTACCTTCTTCTTTAAGCTGGATATTAAATGGTATCTAGAGATTGAGCCTACTACCTTTCTTTCGTTATCTATAACAGGATAGGCCCTATATCTGGTCTTTGACATATGAATCCTTACATCGTCTACCAAGTCGTCTATGGAAAAGTAAACTAGATTTTTAGTAGTCATAACATAACCCACAGGAATACTCTGGGTAATCAACTTAGAAGTAGTAAAAGTATCGTGGGGTGTGGAGATAACTGTAATATTCTTCTCCTGGGCTAATTCTATTAAGTTAGCTTCCAGCTTAGCGCTACCCGTTAAGATCATTAAGGATATATCACTCTTTAAGGCTACCTCCTGTATATCCTTCCTATCTCCACAGATGACTATATCATTTTCATCTATATATTTCTTAAAAGTGCTTGGTTCCATAGCTAAGACCAGCAGCCTTCCTGTGAAGGCCTTTGGGTTCTTAGGTCTTACTATAGCCTCTGCTGTCAATGTTTCTATTATATTATCAACGCTAGTGCCAGATTTCCCCAGGATGGTATTATCCCATATATCTATGTAATTTTGCATTATGTCCGCTAGGGTAACGATACCTATTAATTGCTCATTTTCATCTACAACTGGTAAGCTATTTATATTATTCTTGCTCATAATATTTAAGGCCATCTTTAAAGATATGTCAGGACTTACTGGTGGAATCTTGTCAAAATTTAAATCCTCTACACTTAACCTAACGGTTTCCATCAATTCTGGTTCCTCTACACCGAAATAGTCTAGGATAAACTTAGTCTCCCTATTTATATCCCCTAGCCTAACAGGAATAGCTGTTAAATCCTCAGTGGCATTTTTATAGGCTGCATAGGCGATGGCTGAACAAATGGAGTCAGAATCAGGATTCTTATGGCCTATTACGTATACTGTATCTTTCACTTTTTCACCTCCAATAAGTTATATTATTACATTATACCATTAAGGTAAAAAAATAAACAAGCTTGAAACTAATATACTTGGTGGACTTATATAGGATCCCATGGATTGTTATAGAAGAGTTAAAATCATTATAGATATGAGATTATATTATAGCCTAAGGAAAAATACAAGACAAACTACATAAAAAAGAGGCCTTACTTATAAGTATAAAGCCTCTATTATTAGTTTAAATTAAGTCAACAAATATTTTATTCCCCTTTTACACCCTATTATACTTCATCATACTTTCAAATAGCTTGTTAGCCTTTTCAAAATCAAAGGCTGCCAGGAAGATATAATCTAGAATATTGGGATCAAAATCTAAGTTCAATAGGGTCTTTGAAAAGCTCATACCAGCTATCTCCCCTGTGGATAAAAGCCTAGACCTGTGGGTATATAGCTTCCCCAAGGACCAAAGATCAATTTTAAAGCTGTTGGTGTATAAATCCTTATCATTTTCTTCAATAAAGTGGAAGATTTCATGGGCCAGAACTATATCCCTGAAATCAACCTTAAAGTAGTCGATCCTTAACTCTTTTAACAAACTTGTAGCCTCTCCAATATTTCCCTCATATATGATGATAATATTAGGTGTCTCAAATAAGCCAAAATATACAAAATCCATAGCATCTTGCCTGTCCCTATACTCCACCTTTAGGCCTAAGTTCTTGGCTATATCTTGGATTGGAAGGTCTCCATATTTATTTCTAAGTTTCTCCGCTTCCTCTTTGCCACACTCTATAGATTTTACTATTATCTCCTCAATCATGCCTTCTGGAATCTTACCCCTGATAGGGTCCCTATTTATCTGATAGTGGGCAAAATTCCTTTGCCCTATCTTCATAAGCCCTTTAATTTGCTTCCTTATAACATCCCCATTTTCTAAGGCTAATTCCCTATTTTCCCTTAGCTTCTTATTATCATCTTTTTTAAACAATCTATTATTCATAAAACCACCTATTATATAAAATAATAGAGGAGAAAAACTCTCCTCTACATATCGTTCTTAGCACCTATTACTATTACAGGCTCATTACTTGCCCTTAGCATCAATTCAGAATCCATAAGCATGGTCAATTGTTCGAGGCTTTGTAGTCCTTCAAAGTCAACGATTTTAGGTCCAATACATAGGTAGATGTCTGGATTTAAGATGATGTCGGACTTGTAAGTTAACAACTTATTCCAAATATTAGTAACATGGGACCTGACACCTGCAATAGTAGTTGAAACTGCTGTACCATTTTCCCTCTGCCTTTGGATAAAGCCTTTAGTATTGATAACTCTAATTTCTTGTTTGTCTCCAACCTTATGGCCAAATACCCAGAAGTATTCATTGGATACTACCAGGTGAACTTGACTTGGTTGAACACCCATGGATTCAGCTGCCAACCTTCTAGCCTCATCTTCATCTACTATTGAAGCAAGGTCTTGGGTTGCGATTTCTGTAGTACCTGTAGCAATGGCTCTAACCTTTTGTGATTGTGTATCTATTTCGATTTGAATTTCAACAGAATCAGGGGTAGCTCCTGATTTTATAACTGAGTCTGTAGCTTCTTCCCTAATCTTTATAATATCCTCTTGAGTTGGATTTGGGATAACCCTTTCTACAGTATCCCTTACTAACGCCAAGGCAACTCCGATGGATGAAATAACCTCAGCTTGGTCAGCAATTTGATATTTTAGTCCCATTAGTTCAGCTGTCCTTGGAAGAAGAACCTTAGCTCCTCCACCGCCACCAACTAATGAAATCTGGCTTCTCTCAATCTTGTATTTATCTGCTAACTCTTCTATTATTTCAATACATGTCTCTGCAGCATTATCCAGAACTCCTAATGCAGCATCCCTCCAGCTCATACCTAGGAATTTTCCTAAGGCTTCAAAGCCCTTCTTACAGCTTTCAGGATAACCGTAGGAGTAATCTCCCTCTTTAACATATCCTAATGCGTTGGCTGCACAAGTTGTAGTTAAGGCATATCTTGTACCATCTGCTGTTTCGATGGCAATGTAATCCGATGGGTCACCCGCTATTGGTATAATTTGAACTACCTTTGGATCTTTGATCTTTTCTGGTTCTGTAAAGGCTACATATGGTAGATTTGCTATATGGCAAGACCTTGGTCCCACATGGATAATCCTTCCATTACCAGCTCTTATCATGGAGCCACCAGCAACACCACCGGTGTGAACGTCCATAGAAGTAATCATAGTCCTCTGTCCACCAACAACTGCATAGTCAATCATAGGTCTACCATTTTTAATAACTCCGATATCTGTAGAGGTTCCCCCTACTTCAAAGAAGATACCATTTGATACCTTTAAGTGCATCAAGGCACCTACTGTAGAAGCAGCTGGGCCTGAAAGCATTGTAAGTACAGGTCTCTTCCTCATCTCTTCAATATCCATTACACCACCGTCACCCCTCATGATCATCAGTGGTGATTCGATTCCAGCCTTTCTTACAGCTTGTTCCGTTGAATTAGCAGTTTCAATCATCTTTGGAAGAATTGAACTGTTAACCACCGCCGTCCTAGTCCTTCTAGTTAATCCGTATAGTTTAGAAATGTCTGAAGCACATGTGGCCTCTACACCCATCTCCCTAGCCACTTCTTGGATAATTAATTCTTCCTGCATGTTGTCAACGCCGAAGGTTTTACTTGCAGCAATAACTGAACAGCCTTCATCTATCAATGATTTAATAGTTTCCTTAACCCTCTCCTTGGAGAATTCGTTGTGTGGAATATATCTATATGCAGTGGTAATCTTCCTCTTACCAGATTTATCTAAAACTATATCTTTAATATTACCCTGGATTCTAGATAAAAATCCTGTAAAGGCACCCTTGCCTGTTCCTATAATACCTACCTTTGCAACGTCCCCTTCCAGTAGGGCGTTAGTAGCTTGAGTAGTAGAATGGGCAATAAATACTACCTCTTTAGGATCTATCCCATTTTCATTTAAGCACTTTCTAAAGGATTCGATAACACCTGCTGAAACTCCCAGCTCATGATCATGGGTAGTAGGTACTATACCAATACCTATGATCTCATAAGTGGAATTATCTATTGCAACTGCCTTAGTATTAGTTCCTCCTACGTCTATTCCCACTCTAACTTTTCTACCTACATTCTTTTCTGTTTCTACCTTAGCCATAGTTTCCTCCTTATCCAAAATAAATATAAACTAGAACTAGATTAATCGCCGTTATGATCCAAGCCCAGAACAATCCAGTCTTTAAGAAGTCTTTTACGGAAACCTTACTGTAGTTCAACGCCCACATGTTCCATGATTGAGTTGGACAAGCTGATAAGTTCATAGCTATAGTTGGAACATACATCAATGTGAACAAGTATGGAGTTGAAAAACTACCTATAGCATTAATAACTCCAACAGTGGCAGCACCTGCTCCGAAGATAGTCAATGGTCCACGGAATAATCCTGTAAGTGCCAATACTATAAAGGCAATTACTAATCCTAGAGTTGACTTAGGCAGCACTCCACCTAAGATCGGTTCAAAGAATGGGGCTGCTACTCCGGATATCTTATTAAAGATTGGTAGAACGAATAGAAACCCTAACAAGCTAGCAACGTCTACAACTCCATCGTAGAAGGTGCTGGATATTATCCTACTTGCATCCTTGAAGGTTGGGAAATGTCCAGTAACTGCAAGTCCGAATAAGGCTCCAACTATAAATGCAGGAATTGTTAACCAACCGAATACGATAGATAGAGTGGTTGGGATAATTGGTGTGATCAAGGCAATAGCTGGTATATCATTGCTATCAGCCACACCTGCATCTAATTGTAAGGCCCAAGCCCTTCTCCTCTTCTTAGTAGTACGCATATTGAATACTAACATCAATGCAACTATTAATAATTGAACACCCATCGCTGGGAAGGCCCAATTTATATAATCTCTACCATAAACCATGTCTGGAAAAATTGCTTGCATTTGACTAAATAATACAGTGTTAATATACATACCGCTTCCAACACTCATTAAATAGCTGGTAACAGCTAATGGTTTAGATACTCCCAGTGACATTAAGATTGGCAGTACTATAACCCCTATGGCAACTACTGCACCAGCACCGAATGTTGATGTGAAAATGATTCCAGTTACTATAGATAAAAGGATAGTAACTATCTTTGGATTATCTCCACCTAATTCCGTTACACTTCTGATTAATTTAGCTGCGATACCAGTATCAACTAGTACCCTACCAAACCAACTTCCGAATATAACATTTACAGCTGTTGCTCCCCAGCTTTCTGGTCCACCTTGTAAGATGTTGACCATTGCTTCATCCCAAGTCAATCTTCCCCCTATAATACATAGGAATGTCCAAATTACTCCCATGCCTAGGAAGCCTATCATCAGGTTGCCGCCCTTAGCAGCGTAATAAATAAGCGCTACATACGTAATTAGTAGAATAACACCTATTGCTAAATCCATAGTGTCCTCCTTATACTTATTTTTGCTTGTTATTTGGTTAACGTTTTAACCCTATTTTTTTATTATAAAACATAAAAGGAAGTTTCACAACACAAAAGTTCATTCCGTACAGCGAAACTTCCATTAAGTGTAGAGAAATCAATAGCTACGAGTGGTAAAAAATTTCATTTTTGCATTTATTGTCAACATTTCTTGCAATAGTATAAAAAACAATCCCTCTATCTTTTATCTTATTTTTCCATTTTTTATTACTTATATTCATAAATTGGATTTACCCTAGCTATATATAGGCTATCTAAAATCACATTGCCATACTTATTGCCATTCTTGTCCCTTACATTGAAATACTCTATCTTGTGGCTTATGCCATTAGTTGACTGCTGACTTGACCAGTGTTTTAGACCTATAATCCTACCATCTTTATCCCTGATCCAATCTATAAAGACTACAGCATGTCCAGTATTGTTCTCCCTAGAAAGGTCGATAAAGTCCCCAGGGGCCACATCTTCTAAATCCCATATTCTTTCACCTAGGCCGTATTTTTCTATGGCCACTGCCAGATTGCTCTGTGCCTTCGGGCCCTTTGCCACATACCAGGTAAGGGCAAAATCAAATAACTCCTCCTTGATCATACCATTAAAATCATCAACTGGTAGGCCATAATCCTTATTCCTCCTTTGCATAGCCTTAAAAAAGACTTCAAAGGTAATTCCTGTACAATGGCTATAGCTCTTTCCACTGGGATGGCCTTTAAGTAGGAGTTCTCCCTTATAATAAAGGTCCTCCGTTACCCCATTATAATTTTGAAAGTTATTATTCAATAAATAGGGGTAGTTACCACTGCTGTAATCATAGCTGGCCACCACATCTAGGACATATCTATTTAGATGGTCATACAGGTCGTTATATACCCTATTGATCAAATTGGAATCCTTAGATCTGGGAGGATTAGAATTGTTTTCCCCATTATCTTTTTCTTCTCCAGCAGGATTGCTATCAGGATTATCCTTATTAGCTACTTCTTGACCTGCAGCTCCCTCTACTTGATCCTTACTTCCCTCCTGATGATTTTCATCTAAAGCTTCTTCTAAGTCATCAAGCTTTTCTCCATTATCCCCTTTATCTACAAGATCATACTCTAATATTTCCCCTTCTTTTTCAAATTCACTTATTAAGAAGTCATCAATTAATAGCTCAGCCCTACTATAACCTATAACTGGCATAATGCTAGCCACATCAATTCCATTATTGGAATCAATCTTATTTTTATATCCTAAAGCTGTAAAAATAGCTGCTACAGACAAGCCTGCAACTAATGCTTTATTCAAATTAATCTTCCATACCCTCATTTTAAAACTCCTAACTTTAATAGTTAATTTTAAATAGTAATTTTATTATATAGTAAGCCTGTCCAGCATAGCACTTGTAAAATCTGGTTTCTAAATAAATAAGGCTGCTTCACTAAAGTTAGTGAAACAGCCTGAATTTCTAGGATTATTCTACCCTTATAACTGTTAAGGAGGCACCTACACCATCTTGGAGTGTTACAGATCCTATTCCTTCTACTTGTAATGCAATCTCGTCTCCTGCTGCCAAGTCTACAATAACATCTGCACTGAAGTTTGATAGGGCAAGTGGTGGATTTACCCTTGAAGCCTCAATTGGGGCTCCATTGACAGTTATTACAGTTTGTAGTGCTAGTGCTAAGGTTGTATTAAGCTTATAGCTTATATAATAACGTCCAGCTTCTGGTACTGTAAACACTTCATTAGCTGCGTCAGGAGTAAATCCGTCAAGATTTTGACCGTCTGGTAGTGGTACTAAAGCTGTACCTATTACCAGGTCAATAGTATCTCCAGCTGTATTGGCAGCGAACATTGAGTTTTCAGTTACAGTTGGTCCTGGTGGCCCTTCTGGTCCTGCTGGCCCTTCTGGTCCTGGTGGTCCCGCTGGCCCTGCTGGTCCTGGTGGTCCCGCTGGTCCTTCTGGTCCTGGTGGTCCCGCTGGTCCTTCTGGTCCTGGTGGTCCTTGCTCACCAATCGGTCCTTGAGGTCCTATTGGTCCTTGAGGTCCTGCTGGTCCTTGTGGTCCCATTGGTCCTTGTGGTCCTGGTGGCCCTGGAGGTCCTGGTGGTCCCGGTGGTCCCATCGGTCCTTGTGGTCCTGGTGGCCCTTGCCAGCAATAACCCCAACCCCATGGATACCTTTTACACTTTCTTCTTGGGTACCATGGCCTAGGTGGGCAATAATAGCCATAATATCCTTGGACATCATATGGGTCATACATATCATCTACGAAATATAAGTTTTCGGTACCCGAACTTCTTGGTATAACATAAGAGTTGGATCTATAATCATTAGCCATACTTGCCATACGCTCCTTCCTTAATATTATAATATTATCTTAGTTATTGATAATATATGAAGAAGGGAGACAAGGTGTGACAAGCTTTTGGAAAATTTTTGTAAAAATATATAAATTAATAAAAGATAATTGATATAAAAAATCCATAGGAAAGCTCCTATGGATTGCTAGATCTCCATATCCTTTTTATCATAGATAAAAAAGCTAGCTGCAATAGTTAAAACCATGATGATTATGGCTGCAACTAAAAATTTCCTCTCCCAGCCATATCTAACTAGGTCCATGGGAAGGACATAGTCGAAGGGGGATAGGAATCTTAATAGCTCCAATTCCTCCTTAAGCCTACTTACTACTCCAACTATATAGCTAAAGAAGAAGATTCCTATGGAAATAGAAGTGGTGCCCACCTTTGGCTTTAGGATGGATGATAAGAAGAAGCCTATTGAAAAGTATGTATAGGCAACTAAATAAATCCCAAGGAAGACTTCCTTAATCCCCATAATCAAATTTATTAAATCATAGTCTTCAGGCTTAAAAAAGATAGAAACGGCTATGGTAAAAAGGCCTATAATAAAAATACTTTGAAATAATAGGTAGGCATTGCTTAAAAGCTTAGTAAGTACTATCTTATTTCTACAAACCGGCTGGGCATAAAGGAATTCTATAGTCCCTTCTACCTCTTCTGATAAGAGGGCATTTATACCCAGTATTAAGGCATAGACGCCTATTGCCATGGAAATGTATTGGATTGTATAGGCCAAATACTGCATGATGTTGGTAAAGTCCACCATATTATCTAAGCCAAAGGCCTCCATCAGGCCTTCTGGAAAAGCATCTAATTTGGTAAAGACTATCTCCTGGATATCGCTATTTTCCATACTAGGAAAAAGAGACATAAAGAAGATGATGATTCCACTACAAACTAGGGCCCACAGTAGGGAGGATTTAATACTCCTCCTAACCTCAAATTTGATAATATTCATCTATTCACCATCCCCCTCATAGTATTTTAAGAAAGTATCCTCTAGATTTTCTTTTCTAATGGATAGGTCCTCAACTTGATAACTAGATATAGCCTTTATAAACTTATCAATATCTCCCCTGTATTTAAACTTATAATGATCTTCCTCCGAAAGGATTATATCATCAGCAAAGCCTTGGATTAATTCCTTTGGAATATTTCCCTTAAGCTCTATTATCCTACCAAATTCACTTAGCTTGGCTTTTAAATCTATAGTATCTACTATCCTACCATCCTTAATGATAGCCACCCTATCACACAAGTTGCCTACCTCTACCAGGTTATGGGAGGAAAGGAATATGGTCTTTCCTTGATTCTTAATATCCATTAAGATTTCAAACAGGGTCTTCTGCATCAGTGGATCCAGCCCGCTAGCAGGTTCATCTAAGATTAACAAGCTGGGATTACCTAAGAGGGCTTGGGCTAGGGCAACCTTCTTCTTATTGCCCAAGCTCAACTCAGCCATCTTCTTATTTAAATCTATATCTAGTAATTGGATTAGCTTCCTAAGCTGTTCATCGCTGGAGTCTTTTTTAAAGCTCTTGGCATAATCCAATATATCTTTAACAAAGACCTGACCGTAATATTTGATTTCACTAGGAACGTACCCAGTAAACTCCTTAATGGCCTTGCTATCTGTGACTATATCCCGCTCTAATATGTAGCCCCCACCCCTAGTGGGGTAGATGAAGTTAAGTAAGGTCCTAATTAGGGTAGATTTACCAGCCCCATTGGGACCTATAAAGCCAAAGATCTCTCCTTCCTTAACCTTTAAATTTACATCTATTATCCCCCTGTTTTTCCCATAATACTTAGTTAGATTTACCGTCTCTATGGCATACATGAATAAATCCCCCTTATTAGCTCTATTATAACATATGTGGAGTTAAGAATAATCTTAAAATCCTATGGTTTTACTTAAGCCATCATAGGCTAGGCTAGTATTGGCAAAACTCTCCCTAGCATTGTGGATAAATTCACTAGGTTCATCCATACTTGGGCTGAAGTGGGTTAGGATCAATTCCTCTACCTGGCCTTCAAGGGCCAATTTAGCTGCCTCCCTAAAGGTCATATGTTTATTTTTTATAGCCTTATGTAAATCAGCATCATCCCCATAGCTACCTTCACAGATGAAGAGCTTTGATTTATTAATAAAGTCTACTATTCCACCAACTGGCCTACTGTCTGTAATATAACTTATCTTGATACCAGACCTCTCCTCTCCTAAGACCAGTTCGGGACAATACTCCCTATCTTTATAAGATATGGTCTCCCCGTTTTGAAGCCTTTTCCAAAAATTTTTAGGAATATCATATTCCTCTGCCTTCTCCACTAAAAACTTAGGCCTCCTATTTAAGGTTAAACTGTATCCCAAACATTCAGTGGAATGGTCTAGTTCTAAAGTATCTATTGTGAGGTTTTCCTTATACTTATCTAGCTTTTCCTGGAAAAGCAACCTATCCTCTTCAAGCCTAAAGATCAGTGGCCCACCTCCCCCCTCTATTATCCTAACAGGAAAGGGCAGGTTTGGAACTAAAAATAAGATTTTATCCATAAAGTTCCTAAAACCCCTAGGCCCAATAAGGGTAACCATTTCCGTCCTCTCACTATTTCCCATGGTGGATAAAAGGCCTGGTAGGCCATATAGGTGGTCACCGTGAACATGGCTTATGCAGATAATATCTATGGTTTTAAAGCCAGTCTTAAACTTCCTCATGGCAACCTGGGTTCCTTCCCCACAATCAAAAAGTATCGTCCTCCCCCTAAAGCTTATCAGTAGAGAGGATAGGTGCCTATTTGGCATAGGCATGCCTCCACCAGAACCTAAGAATCTAATATCCAGCATCTTAATCACCAGCTTTTATTTATCTATTTACTTATATGTCCCTTACTTAAATCTTTGTCCATAAAAATACCATATTTGTCCATAACTATAACATAAGAAAAATCTATATCAATATTTATACCAAAAAAATTCCCCTTTAAGGGGAATAAGGGGAATATTCTATATGGTCCATTGATCATGGATGATGGCAACTAGATACCATTGGCCATCTAATTCTTCAAAAACTAATCTTAAACTACGCCAGTCCATACCCTCATATTTGGGGTCTATTTCTTGGAAGTGTAATTCGATAAATCTTGCTTCTGGATAAACTTCTCCTATATTGTTTACAGTATTACCCTGTCCAACCCTTACATTATTTCCGATTAGCTGTGGATTGGTAAAGTCTTCGTCGAAGATGAACTGGTCATAGTATTCATCGAAGGTCAATTCTATAGGTTCCCCTGAGCCATCGTAAGCACCCCAGGTATAACCACTATCATCATCTGCTAACCCTGCCACTTCTTCAGCTGAGAAGACTAGATGATTTTCAACGTCTATATAACCATAAGGGCTAAATCTTAAACCCTTATCAGGATGGACATAATTGGATAATCCTTCCATATCCTTTTCCTTCAATAGTTCTAATACATCAACTGTAGTAGCCAAAAGGTTGTCGGAACCTACTTCATCCTTTTCTTCCCTTAGGGCTTCTAATTCCGCCTCCAGTTCAGCAATCCTATCGTCCTTTTCCTTCAATTGGGCTTCTAAATCACTATTGCTAGCTGGACTGCAGCCAACTAAGGCTATGGATAAGGCAGCAATAATTATTAATAACTTCATATATCTCCTCATAACTGACTCTCCTTTACATAGGTCTATATCATATATAATTATAACCCCAACATCCATTAATTAATCGTCAAATTGTTTACAGTATGTTTACAAAACCATTACAATACAACTTCTCAAAAGTTTAAATCTAATCCCTAGTGGTATAACATAAATGATTGAAGAAAAGGAGCTGATGGTATGACGGTTAAAATAGCAGAATCCGCCAGATTAATTGGAAAGGTCCGCTTAGGCCAAGGGGCCTATATAGCCCAGGGCAGCATCTTAAGGTCCATAGAAGATTCTATAAGCATACATAATAACAGCTGGGTCTTGGAAAACTCCGTCCTCATAGGCACTCCCACCCAGCCCTTAAGGGTGGGGCAGAAGACCATATTTGGCCATAAGTGTGTTGCCATAGGCGCTCAAATTGGGGACCTTTGCGAAATAGGCAATGGAACCATAATACTTCCAGGTGCAAAAATAGGAAACTACTGCATCCTGGGAGAAGGTACCCTTATACCTGAAGGGGCAGTAATTCCAGACGAATCAGTTGTAGTTGGAAGGCCGGCCAGGATTCTTAGGAAGGTCACCCAAGGGGACAAGGCTATGATAAAGAGTTTAAGAGGAAATGATGTAACTCTGAAGGAATTGGAAGAATATATATTTGAAAATATGGAGGGAGAAAATATGGGGAAGTTATATGAATACAAGGATAAATATCCTAAGGTGGCTGAATCGGCATACCTATTCGATACAGCAGAAGTTACTGGCGATGTAATAATAGGTGAAAACTCTATTATAGCATCTGGTGTTAAAATAATTGGGGACTCCCATGGTCCAGTTAGAATTGGAAATAACGTCCAAATCCTAGAGAATACTGTACTCCACCTACTGCCTGATAATCAATTGATTATTGAAGATAATGTCATCATAGGGCCAGGCTGTATCATCCATGGAACCACCATAGGTGAAGGGTCCGTCATAGAATCGGGAGCAATCATCTGCGACTATAGCAAATTAGGCAAGAATACCCTAGTTAAATCAGGCAGCCTTGTTAAGCAGAGGAGCCAGTTTGAAGACAATGCTATCCTTTTAGGTTTTCCAGCAAAAGAGGTAGGCCGGGTGGAAGGAAGGCTAGAAAAGCCAGAATGGGCCATAGAATTATAAGAAAGTCGAATATTTAATAAAAATTGTATCCATATAAAAACTACATGCATATATATAAACTAATTTTATAAGTGGGGTGGAATATGTTTGAAATAAGAAAGATTAAGCCAATAGATACTTATGAAATCAGACACAGGGTACTACGCCCCCATCAAAACTTTGAGGCTTGTAAATATGATACGGATTATATGGAAGGTTCCTTCCATCTGGGGGCCTTTTATGGGGATAAGCTAGTAAGCATTGCATCCTTCTGCTTGGAGAAGCATCCCGCTTTTCCCTTTGAAAAGCAGTATAGACTAAGGGCCATGGCTACCCTGGAAGAATATAGGACGAAGGGGGCTGGTAGGGCTCTAGTAAAAGAGGCAGAAGATATAATTAAGGGACAGGGGATTAATTTTTTATGGTGTAAAGGCAGGACTAGTGTACAAGGCTATTATAAAAGACTAGGATTTAAACCCTATGGTGAAGTCTTCGACTACCCTCCCATCGGCCCTCATATAATCATGTATAAAGGGTTATAAAACTCATATTCCTTTACCCTTCTCTCAGCATTTTCATAGATTACTTCTGGATAATCTAAATATTTTAAAATATCTAGGGGTCCAGGGGACCCTTTCTTAAATCTATACTAATAGTTTACATCTCCTTACCCCTGTAGATTCTATAACTAATACTGATGGATAAGATTAGGACAAGTCCTAGAAGTAATGGAGATAGATATAATAAGCCCTTTAAGTCTTCTAGACTTGGTAAATTTACCCCCATTTTATCTAGGATGTATATTATCCCAATGGGAATAAAGAGGGTGCCAAACATCAAAAGCCTAGCATGTTCTACTCCAAATTTATATATAAGGGGCAAATTGACAGACAAATAAACAAGGCTTGCCAAAAATGCTATATAGGCATCTAAAGATATATCTAGAATAGTGGATAGGCCAATAAGGTCTCCCCTTAGGCTGGTTACCAATAATGCACAGAATCCGGCGGTTAAGGCAGATATAAGAGACAATAACAGCTGCAAAATATACTTGCTCAAGACCATTTGACGACGGGTTACTGGCATGGTTAAGGCATAGATATCCCACTTGGCCAAGTCATCGTATACTATTGAAGAAATGGCCATAGAGCTCATTAGAAACACACTCATTACCATAAGCATAGCTATATTACCAGTGGCATAGCTGAATATGCTGTAGGCTAATATAAATATTATAAAGGTGTTAAGGCTTCTTCTTAAATTATAAATATCCTTTAGGATTAAACCCTTCAATTTTTCTCCCCCCTAATATGAAATAGCATTATATCCTCTAAATTAGCGTCATCCATGACCCAATCCCTATATTTCAACCTATTCTCCCTCTTATTCCTAATCAAGACTTCACAACCAAAACTATTCCTCCTGTATCCCACTATGTCCTCTTTATCAATTAGCTGGAACTGATCTGTACCGCATTTGATAATGCCATAGTAGTCCAACATCTCTTCCTTAGATTGGCTGAAGATTAGACCGCCATTGTGGATAAAGGTTATATAGTCGGCTATCTTATCTAAGTCGCTGGTTATATGGCTTGAAAAGAGTATAGCCCTTTCTTCATCCTGGATAAATTCTAAGAAGATATCTAAGATCTCATTTCTAACTATTGGATCTAGGCCGGAGGTCGGTTCGTCTAGGATCAATAGTTGCGGCTTATGGGATAAGGCTGCAGCTATGGATAACTTTATCTTCATCCCCTTAGAAAATTCCTTAATCTTCTTATCAGCTGGTAGCTTAAATCTATTTAGATATTTAAAATAAAGGGCCTCATCCCATTTATTATAGATATTTTTCATAATCTTAGATACTTCAGTAGACTTTAGGTTATCGTGGAAGTTGCTTTCATCTAATACTACACCTATGCCCTCCTTTAAAGCCGGGTCATTCTCTATATTATCTAGGCCAAATATCTGGATGCTGCCTCCATCCTTCTTGATTAGATTGAGGATTAATTTGATAATGGTGGTTTTACCTGCTCCATTTTCTCCTACAAGGCCCATAATACAGCCTTTAGGTAACTGAAAGCTTACTTCCTTTAAGATAAATTCCCCATAATCCTTGGTTAAATTTTCAATAGTCAATATATTTTCCATCCTACTCCTCCTCATAAAGGGTTTTTAAAATATCCATAAGCTCATCTAGGCTTATATCACTGCTCTTGGCTATATCTACGCTTTTTTGAAGATGGTCTTCCACCCTTCTTAACTGCTCCTCCCTGATAAATTCTAAATTTTTCTTGGCCACAAAACTTCCCCTACCGGTGGCAGTTACTATAAAGCCATCTCTTTCTAACTCCTCATAGGCCCTCTTGGTAGTTATGACGCTTATTCTAAGCTCTTGGGCTAGGGCTCTCATGGAGGGTAAAGCATCTCCTTCCTTCAAATGACCGCTGATTATTAAATTTTTTATCTGACTTGCAATCTGTTCATATATGGGTTTCTTGCTCGAATTGCTGATTATGATATTCATACCTTCACCTATTCGTAATTATTGTATATATAGTATATATACAATATACTAGGTCGTAATATCTATGTCAATATATTTTAATCAATATATTTTAATGCTATAAATAATTTTTTTAACCCCAGGAACACTAAAGCTCAAAAAGATAAAAAAGGGCAGGATATCGTCAAAATACATCCTGCCTTAAAAAATTTAATATTATATTATTAAACTAAATATTATAATTTTTATATTATTAATAAATATATAATTTTAATATTATTAAAGAATAGATTTCATTTAGGCCATTTTATTTAACCCCATTTAAGATTACATCCTCATATACAAAGAGGGCTGGAGCACCTCCTGTATGTATAAATAAGATCTTATCTGTCTCCTTAAAATAACCCTGCCTTATTAAATCCAGCATTCCATCTAGGGCCTTTCCTGAATATACTGGGTCAGCTAAAATCCCTTCCGTCCTTGCTAGGAGTTGAATGGCATCCACCATGCCCTGGGTTGGGATGCTGTAGCCTCCTCCTACATAATCATCATATACTACTACATCTTCTTCCTTAACAGGATTTTCTATCCTAAGCTTTTCACATACTTTAGTGGCCAGGTTAAATACAAGCTCCCTTTGATAGGGCGTCTGCCATTAGGAACTCCAGCTTCCTAGTTTTATTCCCCCCCATGGTTAAGCCTAATAGGTCGTCCCTCTTTATATAGATCTTAGGCCCTCCCATTAGCTTAGATAAATTTGGTAAGAATTCAATAGGCGTCTTGTAACTTGTATACCGCCTTCTTGGAAATTGAGCTATATTCATAAGATCTCCCCCTTTTATGCGTATATATCTATAATATCATAAGACATTAAATATTTTAAAAATTTTATTGACACCTTTTTGCTAAAGTGTTAATATAATGGCTAATAAATATTTTAGGCTGAAAAAAGAAAAAATTATTCTTGACATTATTAGTTTAAAGTATTAAAATAGTTTTTATATTAAATCCTAATTAATTGAAATTAAATCGAAAGCACTTAAAGGCTATGAGGGAGAGAAAGATATCTACCCTTATTTACAGAGAGTTGGGTTAGGTGAGAGCCAACAATAAGAAGATATGTAATATTCACTCCTGAGCTGATTCGTTAAACGAACAATCAAGTAGACGAATCCGAAGGCCCATCGTTATAGGGGATAGGACTGTTAGGTCTGAATGAGAGATGACATTTTTTGTCATAATTAGGGTGGTACCGCGGAAGTAAATCTTTCGTCCCTATAAGTACAGTTATTAACTGTATTTATAGGAACGAAAGATTTTTTTATTTTATAAAAATATAAATCAAACTATGAAAAAAGCTTAGGCCTAAGGAAATAAAATTTTAATCCTAAAAATGCTAGCAAATTAGAAGGATTGTTTTCGATAATTTCAAATTCTTACAAAAATAGGAGGTAGTAAAATGAAAAAGGTAATAATGACTAAATTATTAATATTGGTTTTAATAGCTTCAATGATGTTAACAGCATGTAGTTCATCTGGCGGAAAGGCAAGTGCATCCAGCGATAAGGATTACAAGATTGGTATAGTACAACTGGCAGAACACCCTGCTTTAGACGATGCTAGAATGGGCTTCGAAGATGGCTTAAAGGAGTTAGGGGTAGATGCTGAAATCATCTATCAAAATGCCCAAGGTGACGTTCCTTCAACTGTTACCATGTCACAAAAATTAGTAGATGATGGAGTAGACCTTATCTATGCAATTGCAACACCTGCAGCCCAAAGTGCTAAGCAAGTAGCTAAGGATATTCCGGTACTTTTCAGCGCAGTTACAGACCCAGTTGAGGCTGAAATAGTAGCCGATTGGGTTGATGTAGGTGGTAATGTAACTGGTACTTCTGACAAGGCCCCAACCCTAGAGCAATTAAAGATGTTCAAGGAATTGGATCCGACTATTGAAACTATTGGTATCATCTATAACACAAGTGAAGCCAACTCCCAGATACAAGTGGATGAAGTTATGGAATTGGCACCAGAAGTAGGTTTAGAAGTTAAAACTGTGGGTGTTAACAATATTAACGATATGGCCCAAGCTATAGATTCATTACTATCTAAAGTAGATGCCCTATATGCCCTAAGTGACAACCTGGTGGCTTCATCGGTAGATTTAGTGGCCAACAAATTAATCCAGTACAATATGATCTCCATATGTGCTGAAGAATCCCAAGTTGGTGGTGGCCTATTGATTACCAACGGCCTTAGCTACTATGAGCTTGGTAAGCAAACAGCCCAGATGGCAAAGGAGATCCTAGTAGATGGCAAATCACCTGCAGATATTCCAGTGGGCCTTGCTGAAAAAACAGTAATAACAGTCAACGAAAAAACTATGAAAGCCCTAGGATTAGATGAAAACCACCCACTCCTTAAGGATGCCGTCAAGGTTGGAAAATAGTTCTTTTAAAAAAAATATTTTACTAACAACTTAATATCTGCTAGACTAAGATTATATCCTCTTTAAAATTTTGAGGAAATTTTAAAAAGTGTTGACATTATCAATTTAAAGTGTTAATATAGATGTCAAATTACAAAAAATGCTATGAGGGAGAGAAAGATATCCTTAGTTATTCACAGAGAGTTGGCAAGGGTGGAAACCAATAATAACGGGATATGTAATATACACTCCTGAGCAGATCTGCTGAAAAGATAGTAGGCGGATCCGAAAGCCCATCGTTATAAGGGATAGGACTGTTAGGTCTGATTGAAGTGATGACTTTATGTCATAATTAGGGTGGTACCGCGGATATAATCTTTCGTCCCTACTTTTTGTAGGAATGAAAGATTTTTTTATTACCCAAATTTACCTAATTAATCCTTCAATCAACTAACTTTTAAAAATTTAAGGAGGATTGATTATGAAAAAGTTTAGCAGTGTAATTTTATTGGTAATGGTGGCAGTAGTTCTTTTTACAGGATGTAGTTCAGGCCAGGTTAAGGCTGAGGATGAAAACACTTTTGAGATTGGAATCCTTCAGCTGGCAGAACACCCTGCATTAGACGATGCAAGGAGGGGTTTTGAAGAGGGCTTAAAAGAATTAGGTATTGAAGCAAATATCCATTATCAAAATGCCAGTGGTGAAATACCCAATACGGTTACTATAGCTAATAAATTTGTTAGCGATGGTGTAGACCTTATATATGCCATAGCTACACCGGCTGCACAGAGCGCCAAGCAGGCAACATCTGATATACCTGTACTCTTCAGTGCTGTTACAGACCCAGTTGAGTCAGAATTGGTAGCTTCCATGGATAATCCAGGAGGCAATGTAACAGGTACATCCGATATGAGCCCAATGGATAAGCAGTTGGAGTTGTTTAAGGCCTTAGATGAGAGGATTGAAAATGTTGGAATCATATTTAATACTGGTGAACCTAATTCCCATATACAGGTGGAGTTTGCAAAGAAGATAGCTCCTACTTTAGGACTTAATATAGTTGAGGTTGGAATCAATAACATTAATGATATCCCCTTAGCTTTAGACTCTATTATAAATAAAGTGGATGCCTTATACACTATAACAGACAATATGGTGGCGTCTAGTATATCCTTAGTAGCCAATAAGGCCATAGAAAATGGATTGATTACCGTTGGGGCTGAAAGTGCCCATATAGATGGTGGAATTCTAATTACAGATGGTATTAGCTATTACGAATTAGGTAAGCAAACAGCTAGAATGGCAAAGGAAATCTTAGTAGTTGGTAAATCACCTGCTGATATTCCAGTAGAAACTGCTAAGAATACGAGTACAGTCTACAATGAGGAGACTTTAAAACTATTGAATTTAGATGAGGACCATGAGGTATTTAAGAATGCATCTAAAATCCAGTGACAGATGGAGGTTTTAAACTATGAAATTATTATTGACTAGTGTAGAACAAGGGCTGATATTTGGCATTTTGGCCATGGGTGTCTTTATAACTTATAAAATTTTAGATATGGCTGACCTATCCGTTGAAGGGACCTTTCCCTTCGGCGCCTTCCTCTTTGCCAAGTTCATAAGCCTAGGCATTAATCCAATATTAAGTACCCTACTGGCCTGCTTATTTGGAAGTTTGGCAGGACTATTAACTACACTCTTATTTACACAACTAAAAATTAGGCCTATTTTAGCCGGTATACTAACTATGACTATCCTATATTCAGTAAATCTAAAGATAAACGGCCGTTCAAATATACCCCTATTTGATTATGATTCCGTATTTGATCTAGGTTCTACCCTGCTAGTACTGATTATCATCGCCCTATTAGTGAAGGTGCTATTAGACCTATTCCTAAAGACTGAAACAGGCTACCTGCTAATAGCCACCGGTGATAATGAAGCCCTAGTAAAATCCCTAGGGGAAAACTGCAACAAATACAAGCTAATCGGCCTTATGATAGCCAATGGCCTTGTGGCCTTAAGCGGTGCCTTAATGGCCCAACACCAAGGTTTCGTAGATATTACCATGGGGGCTTCCATAATCGTAGTAGCCCTAGCATCTATAATAATTGGGGATACCATCAAGAAAAAATCCAGCCTATTAAAGAGTACCACAAGGGTTATTATAGGTGCCATAATTTATAAGATCATCGGCGGAATCGCCATAGATCTAGGTCTAAATCCAGACGATTTAAAGGCAGTAAACGCATTTATCGTAATCGCATTTATAGCTTACAACAATGTGGCCTTAGACCTATTTAAATTCAACGGTAAAGGAGGAGGGGTTAAGAATGTTACGAATACGCAACCTGTCCAAGAGCTTCAACAAAGGTACTGAAAACCAAGTTGATATATTCACCAACTTCAACCTAACTATAGAGAAGAATAAGTGTACAGCCATTATCGGCCCTAACGGCTGTGGCAAGAGTACCCTACTAAACCTTATAAGTGGAACTTTCAAGGCTGATGATGGCCAAATCCTACTTAATGATAAGGATATAAGCAATTTAACGGAAGAAAAGAGAGCTCTTTTTATAGGTAGAGTCCATCAGGACCCCTCCATGGGCGTATCCCCTACCCTTACTATTTTAGAGAATATGTCCTTAGCCGATAAGAAGGGGGAAGGCTTCAGCCTGCGAAGGCTAGTAAATAAGGATAGGATTCCTAAATATGTTGAACTCTTAAAGGACTTAGATTTAGGTTTGGAAAATAAGTTAAATACCCAGGTTAAATACCTTTCAGGAGGTCAAAGGCAGTCCCTATCCCTACTGATGGCCACCATGAAGTTTCCAGACCTGCTGCTGCTGGATGAGCATACGGCAGCCTTAGACCCTAAGACTTCCCATGTGGTCATGATGAAGACCAAGGAGCTCATAGAAAAGTATAAGATGACTACCATCTTCATATCCCACAACATGAGGGATGCCATCCAGTACTCCGACCGGGTCATAATGCTGGATCAGGGTCAGGTCATCTTAGATAAGGCAAGTAAGGAACTTACAGAAGAAGAACTTATGGATATCTATAGAAGAAAACTAGATGAGCATTTATTACACTAAAAAACTCAGGATTGTCCTGAGTTTTTTATTTTATCAAATTCCACTCTTACTATGTTGATTATTACCATAGCTCTATCTACACAGATGTCAAGATCCGGATAGGCTTCCATGATTTTTTCCAATTCCTCAAAGGACTGTTCATGGGTCCTATTTATATTGGCCTTGTTGTGGCTCTTACTTAAGGATATTACATAGGATATTTTCCTAAGGCCCAGCTCATAGGCTGACCTTGCCCCATATAGGTTGGGGACCAAGGCAAAGAAGCCAATATAGTCTGGATATTTTTCCAGCAAGATTTTAGTCAACTCTCCCGCATCCTTCATCTGTGGAATAGCCTTGGGATGTACAAATGAAGTATGCTGTATATGCTTAACACCTGCATCAATTAGGTCTTCAATTACCTTCAACTTCTGCTCAACTGCTATATATTCATCTATATTTTGAAAACCATCCCTAGGTCCTACTTCTACAATCTCAACTCTTTTATTCAAGCTTATACCTCCCCCTCTTTTATTAAAAGAACAGAACTAATCCTATTAAATAACCTTGTTTTCTTTAAATGCTTTCAGATCTTCCTCAGAGTAACCCAATAGCTCGGTTAAAATATAGTCATTATGTTCACCTAGCTGAGGGGCTGGCTTATGAGGGTCAGAGGTAGTCTCTGTAAACTTAATTGCATTATTAGTTAAAACAATTTCTCCTGCAACTGGATGGTTTTGTTTTGGGAACATGTTACGAACTCCCGCTATGTGTTTGTCTTTTACTACACGATCAACTGTATTTATAGGACAACTGCTTTAGACCATAAAGGTCCGCATATTTTTGAGTCATGGAACCACCGATCCCCAGAACAACCCCATTCTTGATAGCCTGTAGCACATTTTCCTTAGCATCCTCATCGGACTTAAAGATATAATATTTTGCTTCAATTCCTAGCATATAGCAGGCAGTTTTAACGTCTTCAGTTATTTCATCATAGGTAAAAAAAGCTATTGGCCCATTATATTCCTTAGCCACTTGTAGGGAGTCGATATAATCCGATAGGAGATTATTTATAACTACCACCGATACATCCAATTTAGATTCCTTTATGGCAACAGCCGTCCCCTTCCTACTTAATATTATCTTGGTCCCCCTCTTTACCAAGTTTCTGGCTATCCTTAAGGCATCTTCAATAGCATCCACTTCCGGTGAAGAAGTAAAGACTTCTATATCTTCCTTCCTCTCCCCTATTATCTTCCTGGCTTTTTTGGTAAGCTCAACTGTAGGACATATCATCGTTATCTCAGTTACCCGATTAAAGTAATTACCACCATTTGACAATATGTATTCCTCCTAACCCTATTGTAATTTTATTATATAAAAAGGTTTTCATATATTCAATTAAAGTACGGAAGTTTCCTGATAAAGGCATATGTAAAGTTATCCAGCATTGTAAATATATAATACTTCATCTCATAAAAATTTTTAAAGTCCAAGATAAATTCCATATCTAAAAGATGAGTAATTAAGTTAATTTTAGGGTAGTAAATATTTATGGACTATAAATTATAGGAGGGTTTTTATGGAAAAAGTCAAGGTAGTAGGAAAATCTAAAGGAAACTTAGCCTTTGAAATCGATCTTAATGGCCACAAGATAATAACAGATGCTCGTAAGGAAGTAGGGGGAGATGATCTAGGACCAGGTCCTAAAAGCCTTTTATTAGCCGGCCTAATAGGCTGCACCGGTATAGATGTGGCCTCCATCTTAAAAAAAATGAGGGTTAAATATGATGACTTAACTATAGAGGTTGAAACAATCCACACCGACGGCCAACCAAGGGTCTATAAGGATATCCATATGGTCTATAGGTTTAAGGGAAAAGACCTACCACTGGATAACATTAAGAGGGCAGTTGACCTATCCATGGAGAAGTATTGCGGCGTTTCTGCCATGTTATCAAAACATACACCTATTAGCTATGAGGTAGTCATAGAAGAGAATTAGGCTTATTAAGCCATTTCAAATTTTAATTGAAAAATTTACAAAACCCTATATTGAATAAAAAAGCGGATTAGTAAAAAACTAATATAAGCCATATATAATTTGGAGGAATTGAGATGTTTAAAAAAATCATCCTTTTTACTAATCTGCTTTTTTTGCCACTACCCATCTTTAATCAATATATATATGATGATATAAAAGCCGATTATTTAAACAGCAATATAATAGAATTTAAACTCAATAGGGTCTATGAAGATTACCATAAGCCTGAAGAATCTTCACAGGTATATAATCTTCCTTGGAGAAATGATGAAGATTTTCTTAAGGCAAAGGAAAAATACAAGACCCCCATCCTTATGGCAGGCTTTTGTGCCGTACTAAAAGACCCCCTACCTGGAGAGGAATATAACGTTAAATTGGCAGCCCAAAATATTAAGGGCATAGTAATAAAGCCCGGTGAAGTATTTTCACAAAACAAGGCAATAGGCCCCTACAATGAGAAAAATGGCTACAAGGAAGGTGCAACCTATGTTGGTGGTAAGATAGTCATGGACACAGGTGGTGGCGTCTGTAAGATTGCAACTACCCTATACAACTTGGCAGTACTCTCCAACCTGGAAATAGTGGAAAGGTACAACCACTCCATGCCTGTTAATTATGTACCTTATGGCCAGGATGCTACCGTAGCCTATGGTATAAAGGATTTTAAATTTAAAAATACCACAGATGGCAATATCCTCATCTGGTCCCAATTAATTGGAAATAGATTATATATGGCTTTTTACGGCACCCAACATTCTCCTGAAGTTACTTGGAACCATGAAATCACCGACCTGGTGGAACCTTCTGTTAAATATGTAAAGAACGATTCCTTAGAGAAGGGCCAGATGAAAACCCTAATCAAGGGTATGAAGGGAGCCACAGTAAAATCACAGCTTATAATCAAATATAAGGATGGGACCACCGAGATTAGGAATATGGGCATAAGTAAATATAGCCCCCTACCCGAATTGATTGAAATCAATTAATATTTAATTAGCTTTATCTGGTTAAAGTAACAATTAGGGGGTATAGATGTATAGAGTAGGTAAAAGGTCAAAGGAGGTATTGCAGTGGATAAGAAAAAGGATAAAAGGGTCCAAAAAGATGGTGTTGAACCTTTAGGAAAGGGGAATGACCTAGGGGTAAATGCAACTTATAAATATTATAAGGAGCCTAAGATTGAAAATACTGCTACTGACGTGTATTACAATACTGAATTTAAATTACCAGAATCTAGAGTTGCCGTTCCTACGCTAGATGCTGTTATAGAAGCTAAAGAATGGGTAGATGAAATCAATAAAAAATAGTTGATAAACTTTAATAGCCTGTAATAGGCTATTTTTTTGTGTTTAATTACCAATTGACACAGAACAAAGGTTCTGTTAATATTATACTGAACATATATTCTGTTTTGGAGTGAAGACCATGTCTAAGATCATCTTTCATATAGATGTAAATAGCGCCTACCTGTCCTGGGAGGCAGTTTATAGGCTACAATATGGTAGCCCAATAGACCTAAGGGAGATTCCAGCTATAGTAGGGGGAGATCAGTCCAAGCGCCATGGGATAGTCCTGGCCAAATCCATACCTGCTAAGGAATATGGGATTTTAACCGGGGAGACCATATATTCAGCCCTGCAAAAATGCCCTAATTTGACAATTGTTCCTCCTTCCTACCAACTCTATATGAAGGCAAGTAATGCCATGGTGGAAGTTTTAAGGGAATATTCCCCTCGCATACAGAGGTATTCCATAGATGAGGTCTTTCTAGATTATTCAGATATGAAAAAGCCCTATTTAGATGCAGCCTATGAGATTAAGGATAGGATCCAGAAGGAATTGGGCTTTACAGTAAATATAGGTATAAGCAGCAATAAGCTCTTAGCCAAGATGGCCTCGGATTTTAAAAAACCCAACAGGGTCCATACCCTCTTTCCAGAAGAGATCAAAGAAAAGATGTGGCCCCTGCCGGTGGAAGAGCTTTTCATGGTAGGCTCAAGAACTAAGGCTAAGTTAAATAGCCGGGGCATATTTACCATAGGAGAGCTGGCAAAGGCTGACAGGGATTATATCTATTCCTGGCTTAAAAAGCCAGGCCTCCTTATATGGAACTATGCCAATGGCATGGAAGATTCAGAAGTTAGAAATACCCCCCTGCCTGTAAAATCCGTGGGAAACTCCACCACCATGCCCTTTGATGTGGATAATAAGCGGGAAGCCCATTTAGTCCTATTAGGGATTTCAGAAATGGTGGGCATGAGGATTAGGGAAATTGAACAAAATGCCAGGGTAATATCCCTTTCCGTCAAGAATTCCAACTTCTATTCCTACTCCCATCAGAGGAAGCTGGACATACCCACTTCTTCTACCAATACCATATACAGGGTAGCTAAGGAATTATTCGATGAGATGTGGCAGGGGGAAGCCATAAGGCAGTTTTCCATCAGCCTGTCGGAGCTATCCTCCAATGATTTCTTTCAACTATCCCTACTGGATGATTATGATGAAAGGGAGGAAGTTTTAGATAGGACCATCGATAAGTTGAGGAATAGATTTGGATATAAATGCCTTATCCGCTCTTCCTTCCTCCATTCTGGAATCCACCCTATTATAGGTGGAGTAGTTATGGAAGAGGAATATCCTATGATGTCTAGTAAGCTTTAGGAGTGATAAGTATGAAGGTTCTAATGAAACCTATAGAGATGATAGCCTGGTTTAAGGAAGATAAGTATCCTATTCCCTTAAGATATAGGATTACCGCCGAAGATATGACCAAGGTGGTGGTTAAGATAGATAGGATCCTCTTTAAGGAAGAGGAAAAGCTGGCTGGAAATAGGATGGTGGTCTATAGGTGTGAGGCTACCATCAATAGGGTCCGCAGGATCTTTGAATTAAAATATGAAATAGAAACATGTAGGTGGTATCTGTATAAAATGTAATAAAGTGAGAAAAATAAAGCCATACTAATCCTGAAAGGATGATTAGTATGGAAAATAAGAATACCATCTCTAAATTAATAGACCATACTCGGAAGATAGAAGAAAATAATAATATTAATATAAAATATTCCTCCAGTATTTCCTCCCTTATTAATTCCGACCTAGAGCAATTAATAGACAGGGACTTGGAGGAAAAATTACAGGAGTTAAACAAAAGAATAAAGGATATAAACCAATTGACAGCAGAACTTCTGGAAGACCTATCTAAAAGGCATAATTAATATGGCCTCCTTAAATAAAATAAAATTAGGAGGATAGAAGGTAAATACTCCAAATAGGATACCTATAACTATATAGACTATAAAGGCAGCCCTATTGATAGACCTACTTGCCTTCTTCTTCATTATCCTGGAACTTAAATATTGGCATATAAGGGCCCCTACTATAAATAGCCCTATCTCGTAGATTACACTAGTTCTTTTAAAGATGAATTTATAAGCATAGTGGAAGATAACTATAAAGAGAGACATATCGATAATACCTACTGTCTTGGCCAAGGCATAGTTTTCAGTCTCTTTTCTTAAGAACCAATATTCTATTAGGATGAAGAAGCTTAAGGCAAAGTAGCCCAGCTTTAAATGCTCCCATACACTTTCATTGATGGCACTAAAGACTGCTACTAGATTAGAATAAGCTGACCACTCATATGTAAAATGCAGTAAGGAACCGACTATGACTATCCAGAAAAATCCCGCCAAATGCCATTTATCTATTAAATTTTTTGATTTATACATAAAATCACCTCATATTATATTATGTTCTTAAGGATTCATATAATACTCATTGAATTTAATTAACTTTCTTGATATTCAAGCTGATAAAATATGGAAATTTGATTGACAAATCTTCTAAAATATGATGATATAATATTAATATTAAAGAATTTTTGAAGGAGGAAGCAAATGGAAAGTGACGCGGGCCCCCAGCTTACTGGTAGATTGGCTCTAATATTTATCTTAATATTACTCAATGCATTTTTTGCGGCTTCAGAGATAGCCATAATCTCCGTAGATAAGAAGAAGTTATCATCCCAGGCAGAGGAAGGCAACAAAAAAGCCAAGATCTTGTTGGATTTACTGAAAGAACCTTCAAGGTTTTTATCTACTATCCAGGTAGGAATTACTTTTGCAGGTTTTTTCTCATCGGCATCAGCTGCTGTTGGACTTTCCGATGACTTTGGGCAACTATTAGCGCGCTTAGGAGTGCCTTTTGCTAAAGACCTTGCTTTTATACTTATTACTGTCTTACTATCCTTCGTAACCCTGGTATTAGGCGAATTAGTACCTAAGCGAATAGCTCTTCAATACTCGGAGAAATTTTCCATGTTTGCTGTTAAAATAATCCATATAACTGCGGTTATCATGAAACCCTTCGTATCCCTACTCTCATTCTCAACTAATGCTATCCTGCGCCTATTTGGAGTCAGTACTGAAGGTGTAGAGGAAAAGGTCACCTTGGAAGAAATACGCTCCATAGTGGAAGTGGGCCAGGAGCAGGGTATAATAGATTCGACGGAAAGGGAGATGATAGACAGCGTAATAGGTTTCGATGATAAGCTGGCAGAAGAAATAATGACCGCTAGAACTGAGGTCTTCATGATCGACATTGAAGATCCTATAGAAGAATATTTAGAAGAGATGATGGAATTAAGATACTCTAGGATTCCCGTTTATGAGGGGGATCTAGATAACATACTAGGTATACTATATTTAAAGGATGTTTTAAAGGAAGCCTACAATGTTGGCTTTAAAAATATAGATATTAAGAAGATAATCCGCCCAGCCTATTTCGTACCAGAAAGGAAAAATATAAATGCCCTATTTAAGGAACTACAGGCCAACAGGTTGCATATGGCCATCCTAATAGACGAATATGGTGGTTTCTCAGGTATAGTTACTATGGAAGACTTGATTGAGGAGATCGTAGGAGATATAGATGACGAATACGATCTAGATGAACCTGACATTAAAAAAATTGACGATTACAATTTCATCGCCAAGGGAACCATATCCATTAAGGAGTTAAATAGTAATCTGGGAACAGACTTAGATGAGGACTCGGAAGATTACGACACCCTAGGGGGACTTTTAATAGACCTTATGGGCTATATACCCGAAGATGGGGATAAGCATGTGATAGAGTATGGTAATATACAATTTAATATAATAGATATCAGCGAAAGAAGAATTCAAAGAGTACATATCGTACTAAAAAATGAAGAAAAGGAAGCAGAAATAAAAGAAGAAGAGGAAGAGTAAAGGACACATCTAGCATGTGTCCTTTTTTAGATTCAGTCTAAAACTTATTACCTAATTTTAAAAGTTAATAAATTTATTCTTAATAAATTATAATTCTTTAAGCTAATATTATAAGCTAATATTATAAGCTAATATTATAAGCTAATATAACTAATAAAATCTAATATTAATAAAAGCTATAATTCTACATTAATAAAGCCTTAATCTAAATTAAAGGTCCTATAAAACTCTACCCTCTCCTCTAAGGGTGGGTGGGTGTTGTACCAGATCTTATAAAAGTTTGAAGGCCTTGGTAAGCCTAGGCTATGGTCATATAATTTCTCCATAGCCGAAACGGCCGCTTCCCTATCTTCCGTCAAGATTATTTCATAACTATCTGCTTCCCTCTCCATCCACCTAGATAGGTAATTGCTTATTGGATTGCTTAAAAATAGGAATAAATTAAGGAGTAGGATAAATAGTGGTAAGGAAGCATAGTTAAATAGATTCCTAAAACCAAACCTTAAATTGGAATTATACATGACCCAGTTGGCAGACCTATAGACTAGATAAAGTATCAATATGTTGCCTATACAGGATAGGATTATGGTCTTCCAAATATGCCCCTCCACATAATGGCCTATTTCATGGGCAGTTATGGCTAGGACTTCCTCCTCTTCTAGATTATTGATGGTAGTATCCCACAGCACTATCCGCTTTGAGTTGAAAATGCCCGTCATATAGGCATTCATAGTCTTAGTATCCCTACTCTTATCCACAACGAATATATCAGCATCGGAAATATTAGCCTTATCTAAAAGTTCATTGATCTTACCAGCTAGAGCTCCATCTTCTATAGGGCTATAATTGTTAAATATAGGGTCTATATACATGGGCCAGATGAAGACCATAAAGACTACTAGGGGTATCAGTAAAAGGCCCATATGTAACCACCAGGACCTGGGATAGCTATAGATGAAGTAATAGGGAATCCAAATAAAAAAGGCTAAGGCCAGCTGGTTGACTAGGAAGCTTTTTAAACTTAGCTCCAGCCATCTAGCCAAGCTTTGGGATGTCAGGCCATACTTATGCCTCAAGATAAAGGAAGAATAGAAATTTAAGGGCAGTTTAATTAGGTACATAATAGTAAAAAAGATAATACCGTATAAAATTCCTGATAGAATCATACCCCTTCCCCTACCTGCCCATAGGCTAATCTTTTGGGACAGCCTGGTGGATAAAAATAGATAGGGCAATAAAAATTGCAAGATTAATGCTGTAGCCCAGACTATTAAATTATCCTTCCGCAAATCATAGGCTTCTTGAGGCAGGTCTGGATAATCTATCTTCAGCTGCTTCATGTTTCTAAATTCACTAATGAACATGATGGCTATAAAGATCAATAAAAGCAAAAAGAAAAGTCTTATGACCAAATTAAGCCTCCTATCCACATAATCACCTCTTTACACTAATATTAAAAAAACCTTTAGTTTATTCTAACTAAAGGTTTTAATCATCCTATTAAATTATAACATAAGTCATGCTTAAATACTTAAATATCTGAAAATATAATCCTTATAAGTCTATCTTCTTTTCTATTAAATACCCAGTGGAAATAAAGGCTATTAAGGAAGCGAATATTTCTAAGATGGATGCGGTTATGTTTACTGTATTAGCAGTATTAAACCCTATTACTAATCCATTGGCGAAGTTGTGAATTTCATTAGAACTAAAGCTATTAGGAATACTGGATAATCTAAGGGTCTCTAAATTTAAGAATAGAGGTATTCTCAAGGCTATCATCCTAATAAGAATACTGGTGATGGTAAAGATCACTAAAAATATTATAAACCACAGCCCGCCTATTTTTTTATTCCTAAAGCTTACCTTCCCTAAAGCCATAGAGAAATATATAAAAATCAATGCAAAGATTGTAGATATTATGCCACCGATTATAGAAATGGATACCATCCTAATGATCATCTTAATAAAAATCTGGTCTTCAAATTGACCCAAATAACTAAAGATTATACTCCAATCTAAATCGAACAATATTGATGCAAGTAAAACATTATACAATAATGTGCCTAAGCCTAAGATAACATACCAAATAAGGGCTACTATCAATTTTGAACCTAAAATTTGATTGCCAGTTAAGGGTAATGAAAATGTCAAATAACCCCTATCTTCATATAATTCCTTCTTGAAGCTTCCCACTATATTTATAAAAGCTACTAAAAAGGCTCCAAATATTACTAAAACAGCAATGAAAGACATTAAGTGTATAATATCACTTCTATTATTGATTCCATCCTGATTTATATCCACCATCTGCTTACAGATTACTCCCTGTATAAAGGAAGATGCCAATATAACTATAGCCAAGATTCCAAGGATAAATTTGTAATTACCCCTTATCTCATATTTTATAAGTCTTCCCATATTATCCCTCCTATCCAAATATTTCCTTATATAAGCCATCTATTTGCATACCCTTTTCTTCCCTTAGGGCTTCTGCATTCCCCTTCAACTCAATCCTACCTTCCTTCAGGAAGATCACTTCATCAAATATGTTTTCAATATCCCGAACTAGATGGGTGGTGATAATCATAGTACTTTCAGCATTATAATTGTTGATTATAGCATCTAGGATCTGGTCTCTAGCCACTGGATCTACCCCTGCTATAGGTTCGTCTAATATATAGACCTTAGCCTTCCTAGATAAGACTAAAAGGAGGTTTAACTTCTCAGTCATACCCTTAGATAGGGCGTCTACTTTCATATTCCTATCTAATTTCATAAAATCTAGTAATTCATAAGCCTTATCAATTTGAAAATCATCATAAAAATCCCTGTAAAAGTTAATTGCATCCTCTACCCTCATCCACTTATATAAAAAGTTCCTATCGGGTAAATATGAAACTACTGACTTAGTATATACTCCAGGCCTACTACCATCTATTAAAACCTGGCCCTTAGAAGGTCTTAAGAGGCCTGCTAAAATCTTAATCAAAGTAGTCTTACCGCTACCGTTGGGACCGAGGATTCCTACTACTTTACCCTTCTCTATTTTTAAATCTATATTATCCAAGGCCTTAGTCCTCATATAGTTTTTACTTAAACCCCTTATCTCAATAATATTTGCCATAGCTATACCTCCTTTGCCCTTTCTGCAACTAATTCTATAATATCATCGGCACTGTAACCCAACTCCTTCATCTCAATTAAGAAGTCCTTTACTATTTGGGATGCCATCTCTTTTTTAAGCTTCAAAATTACATCCTTATCCTCCGTTACAAAGGTGCCCAATCCCCTCTGGGTATAGACTAATTCTTCCCTTTCCAACTCTTGGTAAGACCTTTGTATGGTATTGGGATTTACCTTTAATTTGCTAGATAATTCACGTACAGAGTACAACTTATCTCCCTCCTTCAATTGGCCGCTGATTATCTGCTTTTTTAAATAATTCATTATCTGAATGTATATGGGTAGGTTGTTATCGAATTCCAATCCCTTCACCTCCATTTGACCGTATCGGTGTATTAATTATATAGTACACTAAGACCCTAACATTGTCAATATATTTTTTTATATAAAGGGCAAATATATACTACCAAAATAGTTCTTATTTCTTAATTAAACCACCAATTGCTTTCTTTTAAGTAATTTTATTTAAAACTTGCTAATCAAAGGATTAAATCAAAAGATATAAATCGAATCTTTTTTAATTTAGGGATTTTTACTTAAGCAAAAATTGAGGACCTCCATAATTGGAAGTCCTCAATTAAATCTACAGTGTTATCTTTTATAGATTATGAAAATAGTTGTAAGCTTGCAACTGTATAGCCTTGTAACTATATTATCCATACATTACCTTGACAAATCCCTGGATTTTTGGGCACAGGCCCTCATGGCCTCTATGACCGCTGACCTGAAAGAGCTCCTTTCTAAACTGGTTACAGCTTCTATTGTAGTTCCACCAGGGGAACAGACATTATCCTTCAACTGGCCAGGATGGATGCCAGTCTCTAAAACCATCTTGGCTGACCCAAGGACGGCTTGGGCTGCCATGGTATAGGCCTGCTTTCTGGGTATACCCTCAAGGACAGCCGCGTCGGCCATGGCTTCAATAAACATGAAGACATAGGCCGGTGATGAACCACTGAGGGCAGTGGCCCCATCCATTAGGCTTTCATCAAGTATTTCAGTCTTACCAAAGGTATTTAAAATCCTTAAAACCCCATCTAATTCTTCTTCAGTAAGCCTAGCTGGTGGGCAGACAGCCGTCATACCCTCTCCCACCATGGCAGGAGTATTTGGCATAGTCTTTACATACTTGGTACCCTCATTTAGATTTTCCTCTAAAAACCTACTACTGATACCGGCCCCGATGCTGATGACTATAGCATCCTTCTTTATATAATCCCTAACCTCCTCTATTACCAGCTTATAGATATGGGGCTTTACCGCCAAGATCAGATAATCAGCTTCGCTAGCCACCTCTATATTAGAGGCTGTAGTCCTAATCCCGAATCTCTCCTCCACCTCTTTTTTCAAGGGTGAAGCCAGGATATTTTCAGCTGGTACCAATTGAGCCTTAAGTATTCCATTTATCATAGCCTGAGCCATATTGCCGCAGCCTATAAAACCTATTATCTTATCCATAGTATTCCTCCTAAAAAAGATTAAAAGTAAGTATGATTGAATAAGTAATTCTCTATAGAAGTAATTTTCTAAAGCATTTACTTTTATAATTTTTTTCTGAAGCAGTTTACTTCTATAATCATTTTTCAATGAATTAGCTATAAATCACTAAGTATTCTGTTCTCCTAATAGATTGTGCCTAATAGCCTGTACTAATACTATAAAAGCTATTAAAATTTAACTCCTTCAATTTATAAAACTAAACTAAGTAAATTATAACACATGGCAGAAAAAAAGAAAAAAGGAGCAGTGCTCCCTTTAACTTTTTTTAGCTAATGGATCCGATATGATCTCATATCCTCCCATGCTGGCAATAGCTATTAACATGGCATTGATTACCGTAAGGATTATACCCCTTAAACCCTGTCCTCCTTCATAGGCAAAGATAAAGGTCAGTATCAAGGCTACGATAAAGGCATATAATCTAACGAAGCCGTCGCCAAAGCGTTTCTTAACGATGGTTTTGGTAAACTGGACGATAAGCATAACTGCCGTAGTAAGCCCTACAAAGGTGGTCAAGAGTTCCATGGTCATGAAATCATCAAACATAAACTCGCCTCCTTAAACTATACCTATTAGATTTTATGCCGAGGGAGACAAGATTATGAGAATAGACCATCATAATTTATCTATTTAAAAAGTCATAGGCAAACTGGGCATATAGGGCTGCTCCCCGCTGTAGTACATCTTCATCTACGGTAAATTTGTCGTTGTGGTTGGAATAAATGATGCCCTTCTCCTTATTATAGGTGCCTATAAAGCCATAGAAGCCAGGTACCTTTTCCGTCAAGAAGGGGAAATCTTCAGAACCCATCAACCTATCCATTTTCACCAAACTCTCCTCACCATAGAGTTTAATGGCAGCATTCCTGGCTATTTCATTTAAGTCCTCATGTTCGTTTATTACAGGGCCTGCAAAGTATTCATATTCCAGCTTAGCACTACAGCCTAGGGCTTGGGCAGTACTTTCTACTATCTCCCTTAATTTATCCTCTATCTGAGCCCTCAGCTCCCTGGAATAGGTCCTGATGGTACCCTCCATCTCCACCCTATTAGCAACAATATTAAACCTTTGGCCTCCCTTTATGGTGCCTATGGAGATTACCAGGGGATTTAGTGGATTATTAATCCTACTAGCAAAGGTCTGTACGTTCATAACTATAGAGGCTGCTGCCACTATGGCATCCTTACCCAAATGGGGAGCTGAACCATGGGCTGAAACCCCTTCAACTGTTATCTTAAAATTATCTACCGAGGCCATTCTACCCCCAGCTTCTAAGTTGAAGTATGGGGCTTCCAAAGTCCCCCATATATGCATGCCGAAGATGGCATCTACCCCATCTAGAACCCCTCTTTCTGCATAATACTTGGCCCCATAGCAGGATTCCTCTGCCGACTGGAATAAAAGCTTTACATCCCCCTCCAACTCATCCTTAAGATCCACCAAGATCCGGGCTGCCCCTAGCTGCATAGCTATATGGGCATCATGGCCGCAGGCATGCATACAACCATTGGTGGCAGCAAAGGGTAGACCAGTCTTCTCTTCCACTGGTAAAGCATCTATATCGGCACGAAGCATGACGGTTTTACCAACCTTGCCACCCTTAATCAGGCCAACACAGCCATAGTAATCTGGGAAGGTAGTTACCTCAATGCCCATCTCCTCCAAATCCTTTACTATAGATTCCGTTGTCAATTTCTCCTCAAAGCTCAGCTCTGGTATGGAGTGGTAGTACCTCCTTCTTTCGATTATATAATCATTATACTTCTCTGCTAATTCCCTGATTTTCAATTCCATCCCCCCTATTTTATGCTAATGAGCAAAGGGCCCAGACAATAGCTTGCCTGGGCTTAGATTAAAACATATTGGCAAAGATACCAGCTATGATTACAGACGTGATGGTTACAGTAGTAAATCCGCCTACGATCATCATAGGAAGCATCTTACCCATTAAGTAATCATATTCTTCCTTATTGGCAGCCAAGGACTTGGAGCATTCATCTGTGATTATATAGTTTGGTGGGAAACCGTATAGGGCTGTTAGGGAAACTGCAAAGGCCATATTCCAGCTGATCTTAAGAATCCTTCCAGCTATGATGGAGAATAGGCCTAGACCTGCTACCCCAACTACTATGATGAAAACCATAGGTCCAAGGACTTCCAATATGAGCTCTGGCGTTGCATCCTTCAGGCCAGAGAAGATATAAACCATAAGTACATACATTATAAATCCATAGGATTTGGCTTTATTTAGTGAATCCTTATCAAGGAAGCCAATTTCAGTGAAAATAATACCCATTATCAATGCCCAAACTGCCTGATTTAATCCAGAGAATCTGCCAAGTAAATGAGAAATATAGGCTACGATTGCAAGTTTTGCCAGTATAAAAGAAGTGGTATAATATTTTTCTGGTAGTTTAGGTATCAGCTTCCTTCTTTCCTCTTCCTCCTGCTCTAAGTTTCCAGCATCTTCATCGATGTCGCCAGCAGTTGTAGCCAACTTCTTACCGGAAACCCGATACTCTTGCAGCAATCTCTTACCCTCTATCTTCAACATGATAGTAGTTAGTGGGTAGCCTGCAAAGCCCTGCATACAGTACATGGCAATAGCTAAGATTGATGCTGTTATAAGTCCCTTCTCTAGGGCCGCCTCACTCATAATAGTTGCGGCTACAATTCCACCTGTAAGGGGTGGTAGTCCTGCCACCACAAATTCCCTACCAACTATAGGCCTACAGATGAACCAGCAAAAAATCATCATACCAGCTAGACCTGACAAGGTGATGACTATAACCTTCCATTGCTGTAGTAGCTGTTTTATGCTGATAATGGTACCCATGTGGGTTATACACAACATAACAGCTACAGCTCCCCCTAATGGAGGCCCTAAACCTGCCAATTGAACTATGTCCTCTGGGAAGAAGGTCCAATAGCCTACTAGGAAGAAACAAGCTATGATGAATACCGACGGTATCCAGGCCTTGGCCTTAGTACTTATAGCTTCCCCTATGAAGTAGAGTACTGCAATAATTAAGAAAGCTAATAGATTATTCATAATATTCCCTCCTTTATAAATAGGATTTTACCACGATATCAAGCTAAAGTAAATGGCTAATTATAGTTATTTAATTAACATTCCAAATGATTAGCTTTATGGTTTTAACTTATTTATAGCAATTCTTAAAACAATTCTTAAAGCAATTATTTCTAGATTCTTTTTAGTAATTCTTTCTAGTATTTCGTTATAGTTTTTATTATTTCGTTATGGTTTTTATAGCTTTCTTTTCTAAAGCTTATGCTTATATAGATTTTTATATGTAGCCTTCATTAAAATTCCATAAAAATAAATTGGCCCTTCCATAAGCATTTAGCTTTTGAAAGGGCCAATTACTATGAATTTTAAAATTCTATTCCTATACTCTATTCTCTATTACCTATTAATATCTCAATACTCTATGCTCTATTCCATATTACTATTCTCTATTCAATTCTATATTCTTTATTCTCTATTCTATCTATGAATCTATATAAAACTATTACCCAATCCCTTCTTTATCTATTTACCATAACTTCCAGTATGGTATTATCCATTTTTTCCATCCCCTCTGTACATACCTTACCTAGATTTCTTATGGCCTCTTCTGCAGTAGGACTTAGGATACCATCCAAATCATTTACTTGGACATTAGCTAAGGCCAGTTGGGCCTGGAGTACAGCTTCAGCTGCAGCTGTTGATAACTTAAAGGCACAACCTCCCTTGGCACCGTCGCAGATCATGCCCGTTAAATTAGCAATCATATTTTTAATGGCCATTTGAATTTGCTCATCCCCACCTCCTAGGGCCCAGGTTATGGATGCTGATGCTCCTATGCCAGCAGCCACAGCACATCCACATACTGGTGATAAACCACCAATATATACCTTTATATAGGCGGTAACTAAATGGCTTAAGGTCAAGGCCCTAGCTAGCTTTTCATCGTCACATCCCATAGACTGACAAACTACTGCAGCCGGCACTATGGCCGTAATTCCATGATTTCCGCTACCAGCACTGCTCATAACTGGTAGGTTCAAGCCTGCCATCCTGGCATCACAGGCTGCTGCCGTCATCACCCTAGCCCTATTGACCAAATCCTCTCCTAAGAGCTTTTTCTCAACTAAGCTATCTAAGGCTGCTCCCAGGCCAGCTCCTGCTTTTTCCACAAGTCCTGCCCTTGCCATATCCATATTCATCCTTACCCCATCAAGTAAAAACTCAATATCTTCATAATCTACTGCTTCAATAAATTCCCTTAAGTCAGTTAGACTTAAATCCTTCATATAGTCATTGCTGAAGTCTTCCTTATCCTCTTTAAGCTCCTTGTCTAGGACAACCTCCCCATCTACTTCTAAGTAGACTATGTTGGTATGGCTATCCCTTATCTTGCAGATACCTTCCCCCTTATCTGTAATAACCCTAGCTTGGATGAAGAAGTTTCCTTCCCCATCCTCCAGCCCCACCTGAATCAGGTCAGCATCTACCAAGTCCTTTGCCTTAGCTATAGCCCTATCATTTACATACTTAAATACCTCTAAGCCTAAGTCCGGATCCCCGCAGGTTATTCCTAGGGCAGCAGCGAAGATTAAGCCAATTTCCTTAGTACCAGGTATACCAACCCCCATTCCATTTTTGTAGATGTTAGGACTTACCCTTACCTCAACTCTTTTAACTTCACCCTCTAGGACTTCATAGGCCTTCGCCACAGCTAGGCCTACAGCCACTGGCTCCGTACAGCCTAAGGCTGGCTTTACTCCATTCTTTAAACTCTTTAACAATAATTCATATAAGTCACTAGATATAAGCTTGGCACTATTCATATTCATCCCCCACTTTCACCTATATATGGATGCAAAATTTGTGCCAACTTTTTTATCTAGTATAGGTTGGTTTAGAATTTTCCCAATCTTCTAAAAGGCCCTAAATTATCAAGCTTTTCCATCCCTATCTCTTAGACTTGGAGCAATAGTTGGAAGATAATTAAATTAACAATAAAAAAATTTTCACATCTGAAAAGGAATTTTTCAAATGTGAAAATTAATTATGATAATCATTTAACTTCCTATAGAGGGTAGTTAAACCTATATTTAATTTTTCAGCCACCTTCTTCTTGCCCTCTAGGCTGTTTCCATACCTCTTTAACATTTCCTCTATTACAGCCCTTTCAAACTCCTGCTTTAAATCCTCCAGGCTTCCTTCCATATTAGTTGCCATGGAATTTATTTTAGTATTTAGCTTAAGATTCCTATACTCCTCTAAGAAGTATTCCGGTAAATCATCCATCTCTATATATTTGCCTCTGGAAAAGCAGACTCCGTGTTCCAATATGTTTTCCAGCTCCCTTATATTGCCAGGCCAGTGGTATTTCATAAAGGCCTTTTTAACCTCTTGAGATAGTTTCTTAGGCTCCACATTCATACTAAAACATAGCTTATCTAGTATATATTCAGCACATAAGAATACATCATCTTCCCTATCCTTCAGATCAGGCAGCTTAATGGGGATTACGTTTAACCTATAGAAGAGATCCAGCCTAAACTTACCCTCTTCTACCAACTTCCTTAAGTCCTTGTTGGTAGCAGCTATTATCCTAATATTCACATAGATGGGTTTAGTTCCACCAATCCGATCTATAACCCTTTCCTGTAAGACCCTTAAAAGCTTAGTCTGGGTATATAGGGGCAGGTCCCCAACCTCATCTAAAAAGAGGGTACCATTATGGGCTAGTTCTATCTTCCCCTTCTTACCTGTAGTATTGGCACCGGTAAAGGCCCCTTTTTCATAGCCAAATAGCTCCGATTCTATTAGGGTCTCAGGAATGCTAGCACAATTTATGGCCACAAAGGGACCATCCTTCCTAAGCCCCTCATTATGAATGGACCTGGCAAATAACTCCTTACCCGTTCCAGAGGAGCCTTGGATTAAGATAGTAGAATCGGTAGCAGCAGCTATCTTGGACTTATTTATAGCCTCCAAAATGGCCTTACTATTGCCTATTATATTAGAAAAATGTATCTTCTCCCTATTTTCATAGGTCTTGGCTATGTTTATAATATCTTGCATAAATTCAAAGCTTATCATAGAGGAGGACTGGTTGTCCTTCAAGCTTAACTTGCTAATGCTATATTTTACCCTAACATCCTTCCCATCTATCTTCCAAATATCCACCAAATCCTTATTGTCCGTATCAGTTAGGTTTATATTGGGAATGATATCAAAGATGTTCCTGTTGATGATCCTCTGGCTGGAGATATTTAGTTTTAAACTATCTAGGGCCTTGCTGTTAATATGTATGATTTCATTATGGGAATTTAGGATGATGATACAGGTATTTAGGCAGTTGATTATTTCATTAACATCTGCCAAGTCGCTTATGAGCTTATTGGTTACCTTTATATTGTAAATCTCACCTTCTACTATGGCGGCGGTTTCCTTTAATAGCTTAAAATATTCGTCCCTTCTAAACCTCATGTTGTTAGCCTGCTCGGCATCGAAGGAGGCAAAGCTGATTACACCGATAACCTTATCCTCCAGCTTTATAGGGTAGGACATGTTAGCAGATTCTGAGCAGTTATCCTTATTAGAGCAATTTGAACAATGCTCCCCCTTTGTTAGGTTTACTATAGGCTCACCTGTTTCCACCACCTTAGCAAAGAGGGAATCCTCAGCACAGTTTTCGTCCAACTTATTATAAAAATCCCCTGTACCCACTATTCTAGTTAGATTGCTGTCGGCTATGGCCACTTCCACATCCATCACAGAGGCCATGGTCTCAGCCAGATTTTGCATCTTGTTTTTTATCAATCTTAAGTAGGACATAGTATCACCTAACTTCTGCCCTCAAAGCTTTCATTACACTTAGGACATCTGATAATGAGCCTACCCTTACCCCTAGGGACTCTAATATCCCTATTACAGCCTGGACATTTAAAGAATTTATGGGTCTTAAGGGACTTAAGCTTATATACATTCTTATTAAGTTTTGCCTTAATGGGATTCCACCAATTTAAGAATTTCATATTTTCTTGATAGCGTTTATTGATGTTTTTAGAAAACATCCTGTAGTAGCTGATAAAGATGAGAAGTGTGGTTAAATATCTCAAGGCAGGAAGCTTTAAAAATAGGTTTAATATTAAGAGTAATATACTGACTAAAATTAATCCATTGGATAGTTGGTCCACACCATACCTACCATACATAAATTTTTTCAACCAATTCATAGACCAGCCTCTTTCTATAAAAAATGGTACACCCGAGAGGACTCGAACCCCCAACACTCTGGTCCGAAGCCAGATGCTCTATCCAGTTGAGCTACGGGTGCACACTTTATTCTAACTATAGTATATAACAATTTTTTCTTTCTTTCAAATATCTTTCTTTAAAGATTTAATTGAAGCTAATATTTAGGCTGGTATTTAATTGAAGATAAAAACACAGAGGCCACCATACCCTAGTGTATAGTGACCCCTGCGTTCATCTTATGTATTGGTGCGGGAGAGAGGACTTGAACCCCCACGTCAAAGACACTAGATCCTAAGTCTAGCGCGTCTGCCAGTTCCGCCACTCCCGCAGGTGGTGACCCATCCGCGACTCGAACGCGGGACACCCTGATTAAAAGTCAGGTGCTCTGCCGACTGAGCTAATGGGTCATATGGGGTGGATGATGGGATTCGAACCCACGACCTCCAGAGCCACAATCTGGCGCCCTAACCAACTAGGCCACATCCACCATGTTCTTCATTTGAAGAACTCGTGCTGACAATATAAAAGTATAGCAGCTTTCATTTATAAAGTCAACACTTTTTTTAAAAAACTGTCAAAATTTCTGTTTTTATGTCCTCAGCCAGTTCAATAAGGCCAAATGTCTTCTTTAAAGACCCACCCCTTGGGTAGGATGGACTGCCTGGATTCATAATTATTAGGTCATCGTGGGCTAAATTAACTGGTATATGGGTATGGCCAAAGAGGGCAATATCTGCCCCCAACTCCAAGGCCTTATAATAGAGCTTATTTATATTAAACCTTACCTGAAATAAGTGGCCATGGGTTAAAAAGATCTTCTTCCCCTCTAATTCAATAAGTTCATAGTCCTTGTAACTAGAGCTTAAATCTCCATTTCCCCTAACTATAACAGCAGGTAGACCCAAGGCTTTAGATATCTTCTCCCCATCCCCTACAAAATCACCTAGATGGATTAAAAGATCCATCCTTTCCATAGAGGACAGGGTTTCTATAATTCCCTTATTATGGCTGTGGGTATCGCTAACTACGGCTATCCTCATCCGCTTCACCTTTAAATAATTTCCTCATTAAATCCTTCATACCCTCTAGGGCCTTTGCACGATGGCTTATCCTGTTCTTTACTTCCTCCCCTAATTCTGCAAAAGTTTTATCGTATCCAAGGGGCACAAACAAGGGGTCATAACCAAAACCATTATTTCCCCTTTTTTCATCAATTATATACCCACTACATTCTCCCTTAATAGTATAAATTTCCTTATTTTCCGTTATTAGGGTTATAACCGTCATGAATTTTGCAGTCCTATCTTCCAAGGGGATGTCTTTTAGTTCTTCCAATAATTTCTCAATATTCCTTTTATCATTGCCCTCTTCTCCAGCATACCTGGAGGAATGGACACCTGGGGCACCATCTAAGGCATCTACAAATAGGCCTGAATCGTCGGCCATAACCATATAGTCTACCCTATCCGCCAGGGCCCTGGCCTTTTTCAAGCTGTTTTCTTCTAAAGTATCCCCATCTTCCACCACCTGGATATCTTCATTTAAAACCTCCTTCTTAGATAGGACATCAATGGGGAAATCTTTAAGGATCTTCTTAATCTCATCCACCTTATGTGGATTATTGGTAGATAATACTAACTTCCTATTCATCATCATTCCCCTTCTTACCGATTAAATCTGAAATCTCTCCTAAAACTTCCTGCTGGATGGCTATTAGTTCCATATTACCCTTCTCACCTAACTCCAAAAGGACATTTAACTCCTCCCTACTAAAGGTATCCTCTTCTCCAGTCCCCTGGATCTCAACGAATCTCCCATCGTCGGTCATAACTATATTCATATCTACCTTGGCTGCATAATCCTCTTCATAACAAAGGTCTAGAATTGGCCCTTCTTCCCCTATTCCTACGCTTACAGCTGCTATGAAGTTGTTTAGGGGTATGTATTCTAACTGCTCCTCCTTATATAGCTTATATAAGGCATCGGCCATGGCAACAAAGCCCCCTGTTATGGAAGCAGTTCTGGTGCCACCATCAGCTTGAATAACGTCACAGTCGATCCAAATGGTCCTTTCACCTAAGGCCTTTAGGTCTATGACGGATCTAAGAGACCTGCCTATTAGCCTTTGAATCTCCTGAGTCCTTCCGTCTATTCTCCCCCTTGAAGCATCCCTTACCTTTCTGCTAGCAGTTGAACCTGGCAGCATGGAATATTCTGAAGTAATCCAGCCGGAATTGCTACCCTTTAAAAAGGGCGGAACCCTATCATCAACCATGGCTGTACAAATAACCTTGGTATTACCCATTTCAATTAAAACAGACCCATAAGGGTGCATCAAATAATTTCTAGTAATCTTTACCTTTCTCAATTCATCATATGCTCTATTGTCTATCCTCATTTCAATCTCTCCAATCTAAAATCTAGTATATATTCTACCAAATATAAAAAAATTAATCTATATAAGCCTTTGAATTTTAAGTTAGTAATGGAAGCTTTATGAAATCCTTAGTCCTTACTCCCAACTTCTAGCAATTATTCTTACTAATTAGTTTAAAAATTATAGTAATTGTTATCAAAAATATAGAAATAATTAAAAAAGACCTGAAGCCATCTAGGCTCCAGGCCATATAAATAATTATTTATTATCAACTTTCAATTTACTAGAATGCAATTTAGAATGTAATCTTCAGAACGGAAATCTTCAGCTCTTCAGTTATGAAGTAATATCTCAATTAATTAAAATCGTTGGCAAAGACTGGCACGCTGGTATTTACAATAGTATCATCTACTAATAATTCCACAGTTTCAATCTCTTCAAATTCGCTAAGGGTTAGACCTATATTCTTCATAATGTGGTCTAATACCCTGTCATCCGCTAATTCAACTGTATCGTCTATGTTAATATCTACAAAGGCAGTACCCTCTTTAATCTCTACCCCTTGTAGGCTTATTCCCTCTGGAATATCTGTCCTTAGGCCTGAGTCTGCAGGTGGCCCTTCAAATAAGAGGTCTAGGGCTGTATAAACATTAGCTACTGGGGCCATGGTAGGTATAGTTACTGGTATGTAATATTCATTATATTCATCTCCACCCTTGTAGTAAACTACTACCCTAGAATTACCTTCATCTAGATCTCCCATCAGGTTAATATTCTCCCTCTTTATAGGCTCATTTATGGCTACCCTATCCTTTAATACTGGCAAGATCTGACCTTCTACCATTATCTGAACTTCCTCTATAGAAGGGAATTCTGTTAGGGTATAGACAATACCCTTTATTAAGTTCTCCTCGTCCTCTTCCGACTCTACATTCCTAATCTCCTCAGAGAAATCTACCTTACACAGACCAGTATCCGGGTCTATGGACATTCCTAGAATTTCCGTACCCATAGGTATCAAGGGTTGTAGGCCAGTTCCCGTTAAAGCATCCCTTAGTTCAGTACTATCGATCATATTCTTAAGGGTAGTCTTAGCTATTCCCTCTTCCCAAGGTATTTTCTTCATTACAGGCACTAGGTAGCCTTCTGCATTTTTAAAGTATAAGACCGTCTTCCTCATACCTTCCTCTTCTACTATTTCTATATCCTGTTCATCTGAAACGATTAACTCAATATCTTCATCTAATAAGGCCATGTCTTCCTTATTCAAATTAGTTCCTAGTTTGACTAATGTAATTCCTAGGATAATGACTAATCCTATGATTAAGAACCTTCTATTTATCATAATAACCCCCTCCTAAACTATTAGTAACTAATATATTATATTAGGTGGGAAATTAGACTATGATTAAAAACTATTTTCTTTTAAGGGCATAAAAAAACAATAGAGAAGGTTTACCCTTCTCTATTATTTAATAAATTTCAAAATACCTTTCTACACCCTTAACTATTCCTTCTACGATTTTATCTTGGTATTCTTCGCTATATAAGAGCGCTTCCTCTTCTGGACTAGATAAAAATCCCGTCTCAATTAGTACAGAAGGCATTAATGTCTCCCTTATTACCACATATCTTGCCGTTTTAACCCCTCTTTCCTTAGCCCCAGTGGCCTTTATCAATTCATCATAAATAGACTTAGCTAAAGGATATAATTCATCTTCTATATGGGTTTTATTTTCAGAGCAGTAATATACCTCTAAGCCTTTAACACTTGTATTGTTACCAACAGAATTGCCATGGATACTGATAAAGATATCTGCATAATTTTCATTGGCTATACCTGCCCTATCATAAAGGTCTATAAACTCATCCCTTTCCCTGGTCATTAGAGTATTATAGCCTTTAGCCTTAAGGGCTTCATTTAATTTAAGGCCTATGCTAAAGTTTAGATCCTTCTCAAATCGTCCATTTACTGACTTAGCACCAGGGTCACTACCCCCATGGCCTGGGTCTATTACAATCAACCTTTCCCAAGGTTTAATATCCGAATTTCTTTCAAGCTTTAGAATTATGTCCCCAGCCCATGTATTAGATAAGCTTTCGTAAAGGATACTCTTATTATATTTTATTTCTATTACCATATCCTGATCTTCTCTAAAGGCTATGATCTCTTCTACTAGACCATCTTTGATATACATCTGGCCCTCTACTATCTCCGTAGCAACATAGGGAAGTCTTACTTCCAGAGTCTTTCTCTCAGGATAGTTAGTCAGCTTATATTGGACGGATTCGTCATTTTTAATCCTAAGTATCCTTTCCTTACCCTCTAAACTATGGTAGACAAAATCAGCCAGGCTCTTTTCAGGATAGATTACAAGCTTATTTACCACATTATCTATTATGATATTAGGATTTGTTCCTTCCCTTAGGTCCAAGACCAGCCTTACGATCCTATCGTATGGGCTATAATTGTTATCAGGCTGAAATTGGGATACCCTAACCCTCTCTATAGGCCCCAATTGATAGTCGAAATTAAAGTATGGACCCTTAGATAAGGATGCATCTAATAAATCAACTACCAATCTTTCAGGATTGTGTAACCTCATGGTCTTATATTGGATCCTATCCTTTCCTTCAACAACTATTACATCCCTATCATACATCTTATCTAGCAGGATTTGATCGATTTTATTTACAAAGGATATAACATTGGTCTTTCCATCATCCAGGGAAGTAATGTCGTAATCTAACATATCTGTCATAAAGATGGTAAGCCTTACTACATCCTCTGAATGCTGCTTAAATTCCACCTTATTTATGTTTTTATCCCTTAGGTTTATGCTAGATAAATCACTATCCTCCAGATCTAATTTGGCACCTTTTATGTCCACTACCAATTTATTGTTGGTTAAGATCCTGGAAGCATACTTAAGCTTTTCATTGCTCCTTATGACGACCTTATATTGACCACTGCTGCCCTTTTCTAAGGATATATCTTTTACTAGAGTCCTAGAATCGGTTTGGTCTGGGCTTTCAACTTCATCTTCAGGCTTTTCCACATCCTTTTTAGAATTCATATAAGGAACCCTTTTAACCTCGTCATAACCCACTTCATAGCCTAAAACCTCCGAAATAAAGGCTAATGGGACCATAGTCCTTGCATCCTTGTTTTCGAAGACGACCAACCTGGGAATTGAGTTTTTGTCCAACACCCTCTCATCATCGTTGACCTTGGCTATGGGAGAATCAATAGTTAGACTAATTACCTTGTCTTCATATAGGACCGTAGCCGTTTTTGTACTTTGATCCCATTCTACTTCAGCACCATAAGTTTCCATAACGAATCTTATTGGGACTAGGGTTCGATCGATATGGATAAAAGAGGGAACTTTGGATTCTAGAGCTTGTCCGTCTAAATATATGGGTACCTGACGAACCTGAACTACTTGACCATTCATTGCAATTTGAATAAAGTCAGAGCCTACTGCAAAAGAAGTCGTAGAAGATAAAATCAATAAGAATGTTAGAACCATTAACCATTTTAAACGCTTCATTAAATTCCCTCCAGCCATCCATTAAATTATGTCTTAGTATTAAATTGTCTTAAATAATATATATCACTTTTTGAATAATAGTGTCAACGAATAAGGAATAATGTAATCATAATGTAATCTTAATGTAATAATGGTTTAATAATGAATAACTGATAAAAAATGTAAAGAAGCTAAAGGCTTAGCCCAGGATAAAAAGAAGCAATTAGGTTATTATAATGGTAAGAAGAATGACAGGAGGTCATCTTATGATAGCATGTACAGAAAATTGTATATATGCAGAAGATGGCTTATGTAATTTAAACGAAGTGACTAAACCATCTAGCACACCTATTAAGGATTGTCCGTATTTTAAAGAGAGAAAGAATAAGAATGATTGATTAATAATAAATTTGACATATAAAAAGGGGCCTAAGCCCCTTTCTATATTTTTATTAATTTATATTTCATATTTAAATATATCTTATTAGGCTGTTTCCTTGCTATCAAAATCGGAATTCCAAATCTCTTCGTCGAATTCCCCTTCTTGTTTGGAGATTATAGTAGTACATACAGCATCTCCAGTGATATTCATAGCAGTCCTACCCATATCAAAGATCCTGTCGATTCCCAGTATCAATCCAAGACCTTCTAGTGGTAGACCTACTGATTGAAGTACCATGGTCAGCATGATGGAACCTGCCCCTGGAACTCCTGCTGTACCGATGGATGCTAGGGTAGCAGAAAGTACTATAGTTGCCATCATACCTATAGTCAAATCAATACCATAAACCTGGGCTATAAATACAGCAGCTACACCTTGATAGATTGCTGTCCCATCCATATTGATAGTAGCACCCAATGGAAGAGCAAAGGCAGCTATTTCCTTAGATGCACCGATACGATTTTGAGTTAAATCCATGGTAACTGGTAAAGTAGCACTAGAACTAGCTGTTGAGAAGGCTACAGCCATAGCAGGATAGAATTTCTTATAGAACCTAATTGGTGATAAGCCTGTTAGTCCCTTTAACATGCCTCCATATACGAGGATTGCATGTAGTGCTAGGGCTATATAAACTGCTAAAACACACTTTGCTAAAGGCAGTAGGGCTGCAATTCCCGTCTGGCCAAAGGTTCTAGCTACTAAGCCAAATACTCCTATAGGAGCAATAGTCATTACCATACTAACTAGCTTCATTACTAGTTCATTTAACTCTTCAAATAGATCCAACACCTTCTTGCCCTTTTCTCCAATACTAGTTAGGGCAATACCTGTAAGTATTGCAAAGACAATAATTTGAAGCATATTGCCTTCAGCTAAGGCTTGGATTGGATTTCTTGGGATCATTTCATAAAGGATTTGTACAATAGATGTACCTTCCCTCTCAGTGACCTCTACTGTTTCTATGGCACCCATATCAAGTCCTACCCCAGGATTGATAATAAATGCCATAACAAGACCAATAACTATAGCCACTGCCGTAGTTATCAAGTAGAAAGTGATGGTCTTACCGCCAATCCTACCTAGCTTCTTAATATCACCCATACTGGCTGCACCATTTACTAGAGAAACAAATACTAATGGTACAACGCACATCATTATTCCTCTAAGGAATACCTGGCCTACTAGTTGGAATAGACCATCGATTAAGATTTTGTCCTTAAGGGTTCCACTTGGCAGATAATAAACTATAATTCCAACGACTATACCAATAGCTAACCCTATAAGGACCCTTGATGCTAATCCTAATCTTTTCTTTGCCATAATCCCCCTCCTATTTAATAATTAATATTTGAAAAGGCTGATTTTCTAAGAAAATCTTAGCCATTTTCAGCTATACCTTAAAATCTTTTACAATTCAATATATTCTATTAATTTAAGTTAATATTAATGAGATATTTACTCCTCAATTTTATTATATTCCTTTCGGAATTTTATGTCAATTCGTATTTATCTGACAATAATCTAACAATCTATTTTAGCTTTATAATGTGTTAAAGTGTTAGGGGTTATTTTTGGCCCCTTACAGACAAGGTCTGTAAAGAGCCAAAAGCTAATTTTTTACCCTTTCAAGTAACATTTGATTTACCAGCTGTGGATTAGCCTTTCCACGAGTTTCCCTCATTATATATCCAACTACTGCCTGTAAGGCTTTCTCCTTACCAGCCCTATATTCCTCTACTGCCTTTTGATTATTGGCTATGGCTTCATCTACTAATTTAGCTATAACTTCAGAATCGCTTATCTGTTCCAGCCCCTTCTCCTTAACTATCTCCTTAGGAGACTTGGTGCTTTGAATCATTTCTTCTATGATCTTCTTGCTAGTGCTTATATTGATATTTCCACCTTCTATTAGGTTCACCAATTCAGCCAGATAAGCTGCTGGGAAGGGCTGCTTAAAGTCCTCTAAATCTATAAATCTAAAGATTTCCGATATCAATAGGTTAGCCAATGTTTTTACATTCTTAGCCTCCCTAGCCGCCTCTTCAAAGTAGTTGGCCAGCTCCCTAGAAGTTACTAACTGTTCAGCATCATAGCTATTAAGGCCGTACTCCTCCATATATTTGGCCTTACGCTTATCAGGCAGTTCTGGCAGACTCTCCCTGATAGAGTTAATCCAAGCCTCATCTATGACTATAGGCATCAGGTCTGGATCTGGCATATACCTATAATCATCAGCATCTTCCTTCTCCCTCATGGAGTAGGTCTTTCCGCTGTTCTGGTCAAAGCCCCTAGTCTCTTGGATTAGGGTGCCTCCCTCGGTAATCTCCCTTATATGCCTTTGGGATTCATATTCTATAGCCCTGGCTATAGATTGGAAGGAGTTTAAGTTCTTAATCTCAACCCTAGTACCGAGCTCCTTAGCTCCCTTTTCCCTCACAGATAAGTTAACGTCGCACCTAAAGGAACCTTCGTTCATCTTACAGTCAGAAACGTCTATATATTGCATAATGGCACGTAATTTTTGTAAATATGCCCTAACCTCTTCTGCAGAACGCAGGTCAGGTTCTGATACTATTTCAATTAGGGGTACGCCAGCACGGTTGTAATCTACTAGAGTGCCTACACCTTCCTCATGGACTAGCTTACCAGCATCCTCCTCTATATGGATCCTGGTAATTCCTATCCTCTTAGTAGCCCCCTTAACCTCTATATCTAGATGGCCATCATAGCAGATAGGCAGGTCATCTTGGGATATCTGGTAGGCAGTAGGAAGGTCTGGATAGAAGTAGTGCTTCCTATCCTGTTTACCAAATCTTTGAATCTTGCAGTTAGTTGCAAGTCCTGCTTTTATGGCATAGTTTAGAACCTCTTCATTTAAAACTGGTAATGCACCAGGTAGCCCCATACAAACTGGACAACAATGGCTATTAGGCTCACCACCGAATTCCGTTGTACAGCTGCAAAAAATCTTAGTCTTAGTCTTCAATTCCACGTGGACTTCCAAGCCGATAACCGTTTCAAAATCCTTAGCCATTATTCTCCACCTCCAAATAAGCCTTTTCATAGTTGTAAGCAAGTCTGATTAAATCCTCTTCTTTAAAAGCAGGACCTATAAGCTGGATTCCATTTCCTAAAGTAATGGCTGGCAGGCCTGTCATATTGGAAACTAGGCTATAAGCTTTAAACTCCTCCTCAAAGCCATATGGCAGGACTAAAAAACCATCTTCAGCCACAACCTTGGCAACTTCATCCCTAATCATAGCCCTAACCCTTTGGGCCTGTAGGTAATATTTTTCATATTGGCCTGAGCTGATTACATAATTTCCAAAAAGGATCCTCTTCTTAGCTTCCTCGCTGAAGGCTTCAGCCCTAGTCCTCTTATACAGCTCTTCTCTATTGGAATAATCCTTAGTCCTATAGCCAAATTTGATACCGTCATATCTTCCCATATTGGATGCAAATTCTGCACTTGAAAGTATCCTATAGGCAGGCAAGATATATTTTAGTGTCTCTAGGGCTACTTCCTTAACTACAGCCCCTAGATCAGTCAGTTGCTCCACCAGCTTTTTAACCTTATCATTAGAGCTAAGGTCAGTTGGAACTGAGATCTTTAAGCCCTTAATATCACCGTCAAGGGCCTTAGTGTAGTCCACCTTCTCCCTTTTAACAGAGGTAGAATCCTTCTCATCATGGCCTGCTATAACCTTTAGCACTAGGGCTAGGTCTTTAACTGAGTTAGTTACAGGAACCAGCTGGTCAAAGCTGGAAGTTCCTCCTATTACCCCATATCTAGAAACTAGGCCATAGCTAGGCTTCATGGATATTTTATTAGGAACCATATTACTACTTATACCAAAGGCGGCTCCCCCTTTATCCAATACCCTTTCCACATTGGCGCTTGGCTCATAGGCAAATTCCTCCACCTTAACCTTGCCAAGTAGGATACAGTCTTCTTCCAACAGCCTTTCAATAACCGTTGCATTGAAAGGTGGAATATAATTTTCCAACATCTTGCTTCCTGCAGTGGTCAATACATCTTTAGTGGAAATATTATCCACAACTACTGCCGGAAGTCCAGCTAAAGCTCCAACCTTTTCCCCATCTTTCCTCTTATTATCTACATCCCTGGCCTTCTCTAAGGCCTCATCCTTTAAAAGAGTATTAATACTCATATCTCCATCTATCTTTTCTATACAAGCCTTTGTAATCTCTTCACTGGAGGTCTCCTTAGACTCCATTAGATCCAAAAGCTTATTCACCCTCATATCCATTATAAAATCTCCTTTCCATCCTAGTCGTCTAATTTAGGTACTAAAATATAATTGTCCTCCGTTGAAGGCGCATTCCTCAATACATCTTCAACTTTTAAGCTTTCTTCAACTATATCTTTCCTTACAGCATTATTAATTGGATGGATATTGATCACAGGTTCAAAACCAGAAGTATCTACTTCTTCTATTATAGTTATGGAATCTATCAGTTGGTTAAGTTCAGCCTCATATTGGGCCTTTTCTCCATCTTCTATCCAAAGCTGGGATAATTCCAATAGCTCATCCATATCCAACTTAGCCCTTACCTCTTCTTGGCCTTTCTCTTGCTTTACGCTAGTCTCCATCTCACCAAGAATGCCGATGCCTAAGATATCTAACTGTTCCTTAGCTACAGTACTTGGTGCTTCGGTCATTGGGCAAGTACCATCCCTCATCTTTGGAAAGGCGATTACATCCCTGATGGTATCCACCTGAGCCATTAACATCACTAGCCTGTCTAAACCAAAGGCAAAACCTCCGTGGGGTGGTGTACCATAGGAGAAGGCTTCTATCATAAAGCCAAAGCGATCTTGGATCTCCTCATCGGTAAATCCTAGGATCTCAAACATCTTCTGCTGGATGTCGCTCCTGTGGATCCTAATACTTCCACTACCCAACTCGATACCATTTAAGACGAAGTCGTAGCTCATGGCATTGATATTTTCTATATCTTCCATCTTCATAAACTTTTCCACATCTGCTGGCATAGTAAATGGATGGTGCATGGCCACATACCTATTCTCTTCTTCATCCCATTCAAAGAGTGGGAAATCAGTCACTATTAGGAATTTGAAATCATCCTTTTTCCTAAGGTCCAGCTTATCTGCTATATCTAGACGAAGATTTCCTAAGGTCTTACATACCACATCTAACTTATCAGCACAGAATACGATTAAGTCACCTGGTTCAGCCTTGGCAGTTTCTATAATGGCCTTTACATCTTCATCAGTTAAGAATTTAGTTAGTAGGGTCCTTAAGTTACCGTTAGGCTCTATGGCAATCCAGGCCATACCCTTAGCTCCATAAGAGATGGCTTTTTCAGTCAATTCATCTATTTCATTCCTGGAGAAGCTGTTACCGCCTTTTACAGTAAGCGCCCTTACGGCTCCACCGCTTTTAACGGCATTCCTAAAGACCTTAAAGCCACAGTCTTTGGCTATATGGCTTAAGTCTACTATTTCCATACCAAACCTTAAGTCGGGCTTGTCAGTTCCATATAGGTCCATGGCCTCACGATATGTCATCCTTGGGAATTTTTCCTTAAACTCTAGACCTAAAACCGTTGAAAATACATGCTTAAATAGGCCTTCCAGATAAGTCAATACATCTTCCTGGCTGACGAAAGACATCTCCAGGTCCACCTGAGTAAATTCCGGCTGCCTATCGGCCCTTAAGTCCTCGTCCCTAAAACATCTGGCCACCTGATAGTATCTATCGAAGCCAGAAACCATCAATAACTGTTTAAAGATCTGTGGTGACTGAGGAAGGGCATAAAATTTACCATTTTCTATCCTGCTGGGCACCAGATAGTCCCTAGCCCCTTCGGGAGTACTCTTAGTTAAAATTGGAGTCTCCACTTCCATAAAGCCTCTCTCATCTAGGTAATCCCTAATGGCCTTAGTAACCCTATGCCTTAAGGCCAGGTTGTTATATAGATTAGGCCTTCTTAAGTCTAAATACCTATATTTAAGCCTAAGATCCTCCCTTACGTTAATATAATCCTCTATAGGGAAGGGGGTAGTTTTAGCCTTAGACATGATCTCCAAGTAGCTAGCTTGAAGCTCTATAGTTCCTGTAGGAATATTAGGATTGTAAGTTTCCTCATCCCTCTTCCTTACTAAACCCTCTACCCTTACCACATATTCATTCCTTAAGCTTTCAGCCTCTTTAAAGAGCTCTTCACCTATATCTTGAAGATCGAAAACTACCTGTAGGATTCCAGTCTTATCCCTTAAATCTAGGAACAATACACCTCCCATATCCCTTATACGCTGTACCCAGCCTGCTACGGTACAAGTCTTGCCTATATCATCTTCAGTCAGTTTACCACAATAATGACTTCTCATTATTTCATCCATAGCTATAACCCCTTCTATTTTAATTTTCTTGTGAAATAATTTACTACAAAAATATAAAAAACCTTTCATCCCTTTGGAAGGGACGAAAGGTTACTTTCGCGGTGCCACCCTAATTGGCTTAAAAAGCCCACTTAGTGATATAGATAGCTCTTCCTATCCATATCCCTGCTGTAATGTAGCAGTACATCTAAGCCTACTGATTTCTTAGAATATTTTACCTAAACATTATTACAAATTTTCCATAATATATTCTAGCTATTCTAAGAAACTTTCGGTTAGCAACTCCCAGATGTTCTTCGATTAAACCAAAGTACTGGACTCCCACCACCGCCAGCTCTCTTGGACTTTTAAGTTTAATCTACTCTTCTGTTCATCGTTTTTATTTATTTACTTTTATAGGTGTATATTTTAAATAATATATATCTTATAGAAATGTTTACTTTATTATATCCAAATTTAAGTAATTTAAACAGCTATAGTAAATTAAGTTCTACTATGATTATAATATTTTACTGTAATTTAATATAAAATGCAAACTTTTTTAAAAGAATTTTCGAATTATATCTATATCATCGCTTATGCCTAAAGCCAGGATTAACTTTATCCTTGCCTTCTGTCCAGATAAGTTGCCCCCAAAGATAACACCCATATCCTTCAGCTGACTACCTCCACCTTCATAGCCGTAGACCGGCTCTACCCTACCCTTTATACACCTTGAGACTAGGACTACTGGTATGTCCTTTTCAACTGCCCTCCTAATACCCCCTACCATGGCTGGAGGTACATTGCCGCAGCCTAAGGCCTCTATTACTATGCCCTTATAGCCACTTTCGATGAAAAATTCCAAGATGTCAGCTTCCATTCCAGCTGCCAATTTAACTAATCCTACCTTCTTTTCAATCTTTTCCGTATCTAAGAGCTGCCTTTCCTTGATATTTCTATAGAAGACTACCTCCTTATTGGAGATAATACCAATTGGCCCTAATTCTGGTGATTTAAAGGTATCTACAGCCACTGTGTTGGTCTTAGTCACATCTACTGCTGAATAGATTTGATCGTTCATGACTACCAGTACACCCTTACTCTTGGCCTCTGGAGAGCAGGCAGTATAAATGGCCGCAGCTATATTGGCCGCCCCATCATAGCCTAAGTCAGAATTATTCCTCATGGAACCTACCAGTACTATGGGCTTTTCTGAATTAGTAACGAGCTCTAAGAAATAAGCCGTCTCCTCCAGGGTGTCCGTACCATGGGTGATGACTATACCAGTAACATCATCCCTAGCTATATTTTCCTTGACTACCTTACTCAACTCTAGCATCAAGTCTGGAGTCATGTGAGGGCTGGGTATGTTGGCAAAGTCGATAGTCTCAAAATCAGCTATCTTATCCACCTCTTTAACCATCTCCATCAGTTCATTGGAGCCTACCCCAGGTACAGCTGCATCCAGCTCTGGATCCACCTTCATGGCTATGGTTCCACCGGTAAAGATCATTACTATTTTACTTTTCATAATCAGCCTCCTATACTAAGCATCTTAGTCTTAAATCTTATAATTATAGCTTAAATTATCTTATCTAAAAAGATTTAATTTTAACCTTTATAAATCCCTTTATAATCTTCTTCCTTAAAGTCGAACTTGGCCTGCAATTCCGCCCTTGCTAAATCCAACTTATCATATAACTTTTCAAGAGCCGTATAGATAATTCTAGTGTAGGCTTCCACATCAGAATCCGTTATAAAGGGGATTTTAAACTGTTCTATATAGTCCCTAGTAACTAGAAGGGATAAAACTGCAGAAGTTCCCTTCATCATTCCTGCACTACCTACGCTTTTCTGTAAAGAATCGGTCATAAAGGTAACCCCACCAGCCTCCTCCCTCAGGATAGAAATTAACTCAGAGATTAATTTTACCTTCCTATGGGAAACCTCCGCCCTCTTAAAACTTTCACCATATTCTATGATTTTTTCTGCCAGCCTCACCCGGCTTTTGCTAAAATCATCTAGACCTCTATTTAATGTATCAAAATCACACTTATATTCCATACCCAACTCATCAGCCGCTTGAATTAGAGCTCCCGCCACCACCAGATTGTCATAGTCCCTATTAGCCCTAATTAGGAAGGTGTTATTTTCTAAGGAGTCACAACTAACGGGCTGGTAATTTTTACTTTCAATGATAATGGTGGGGGTCTTATCAAGGCCTAAAGTTTTAATCAACTTCCCCTTCCTACCTAACATTACATTCCCTTCTAAATCTTCAATAGGCCCTATGCCTCCTAGGCTAGCATTAACCGTTAACATTATGGCTACGGGAATACCCTCTATATCTATGACTGTACCAAGGATCTTGCCTATAGTCAATGGTAGGTCCTCATCAACAAGGAGGAAGTCCTTAGGATAGTTTACTACGAAGGTATCTATTAAGGCTAAGGCTATGGCCGCCTGTAGGGAAACGGCTATTTCCATGGCCCCCTGCCCGTAAATTCTACCGAAGGTCCTTAAGACTGTCAATTGAGGATAAAGAGCATCCATTCCTATTACATTCTTGATCATATCGGCTTCCCATGGAGTCAAACCCTTTTTGACCCAGACTTGACCTACTCCTCCATCTTTAGTCTTAACTATTATAGAGGAGTTATAAATATCCCCTTCAGCAGCTACTATTAAAGTTTCTACCGGAAATTTACGCTTTAGTATGGCAGCCGCCACCGTTAGGCCGGCAGCATCATCCTGAACGAAGCCTGAATGGCTGTGGGAGTGACCCACTCCAATATGACCACAAATTCCAATAAGCCCCTTTTTATTCATAATCTATCTCCTTAATATGAAATTAAAAGTTATATAGGGTTAATAATAAACCTAACTAACCCTATATAACTTTATAGATCTATAGCCTTATGGCTCTAGCTAAAAAAGCCAGCTATCTATTATCTTATTCACTCTTAGCAAAATCCTTTGGTGCGTCGAATACTTCCCTATCTAGTTCTCCCAACTTATGGGCTGTATAAACCATACCTATAGTGTCACCAGTAACGTTAAGCATGGTGTTAGGCATGTCTATTAGTACGTAGATACCTGCAATCCAAGGCACTATATCATAAGGCAAGCCCATAATTTCCAGTAGGATAGCAGACATCATAATTCCTCCACCTGGTACACCTGCACATCCTGCAGCTAGGATTACGCCCAGTACCACTATTTGAAGGAATTGAATAGGACTCAATTGAATACCATAGATTTGTGCAGCAAACAAAGCATAAATTGGCATTTCTGCAGAAACGGCATGCATGTTGATGGTAGCAGCTGGTGCCGTAATTAGGTTTACTATATCCTCTGGTACACCTGCCCTATTCTTGGTACACTCCATAGTTACTGGGATGGTAGCACTACTACTTTGGGTTGTAAATGCCATAACCATGGCTGGGAATACATTTCTAAAGTGCTGTACTGGATTGACACCTGAAAAAACTTTCAAGATTATAGAATATACTACTACGATTATAAATGCATAGGCTATATATTGGGTAATAAGCATCTTTCCAATACCTACTAGGGCCAATCCACCAACTGTTCCAGTAACGTTAGCTATAAGGGCAAATACCCCGTATGGAGCAAATTTCAAAACGATAGAAACCATCTTACCCATTAGGGTTGATGCAGCCTGAACCACATCATTCATAATGTCTCCGGCTTTAGTACCTGCTAATAGAGCTATGGATATACCAGTGAAGATGGCAAATATGATTATTTGGATCATATTAGTTTCTGTAAAGGATACGAAGATATTGTCAGGAATCCACTCTACAAAGCTTTGGACTAAGTCAACATTTATTTCCATAGACTCTGTTGTTGGTAGGGTAATTCCAACACCAGGTTTAATAATGGAAGCGAATAATGTACCTACTGCAGCAGCACACAGGGAGGAAACTGCCCAGTACTTGATGAATGTAAAGCCTACCTTCCTCATACGGCTTAAGTCAGAAAAGCCAGATACTCCGGAAACTATGGAGAAGAAAACTAAGGGTACGATGGTCATTCTAAGTAGCCTTAGGAAGACAGTACCAATAGGCTCAATAATTGCAACTTTATCCTTAAAGATAAATCCAGCAACGGCACCTAGAACTAGACCAATGAGGATCTTAATAGGTAAACTAAGTTTTTTCACTCTTCCAACCTCCTTTTTAATATAGTGATAGCCGGTTTTGTTTTAATATTCCGAAAATTAAGAACTTAATAATCTAGGCAGCCCTCCTTTCTAAAAGTCCTTTTAATTATGATGTTTTTAAATACTATGATAGTTTGGGGAAAAATATTAATGTAGACAAGCAGTAGGTCATAAGTTATTGTGAGACGGTTTAAAATTGTTGGATAATTGTAATTTAATTATAGAACTATAATTTTTAACTGTTCTTATTAACTCTTTAAAATATTGATACCCCTTATGCGTAAAAAATAACACATAAGGGGTATTTGCCTGCTCCATATCAAATTTACTTTTGATCTACTATTAGAATCTAATTTAATGGCCAACTAACTTAAAGTATTTGATTATATGACCATATAGGACTATTATGGTCCTATACAGTTACATAATGGTATTACAATTACATATTATTGATCTTTTCTAAAATCAACTTATTGACTAATTGAGGATTAGCCTTACCCCTAGTCTTCTTCATAACTTGGCCTACTAAGAAACCTAGTGCCCTATCCTTACCGTTCTTATAATCTATGATGGACTGCTCATTTTCTGCCAGCACTTCCTCTACTATTCCTTCTAGGGCACCCTCGTCGCTAATTTGGATTAGGCCTCTTTCCTTTACTATTGAATTAGGATCCTTACCAGTTTCAAACATCTCCCTTAGGACCTTCTTAGCCGTATTGTTGTTGATCTTATCTTCCTTTACTAGGGTTAAGAGGTCTGCCAAGGCCTTGGCATCGAACTTTAGGGAGTCTATTTCTAGGTCCTCATCCTTAAGCCCTCTTAAAACATCTCCCATGATCCAGTTGCTAACCAATTTTGCATCATCTATATACTTAACCGTCTCCTCATAGAAGTTGGCCAGATCCCTAGTAGCTGTCAATACACCAGCATCATAGTCGTTTAGGTCGTATTGGTCCATAAACCTTGCCTTCTTTTCATGGGGCAGCTCAGGCATACTCTTCCTTATTTCTTCAATAAAGGCATCATCTAGGGTAAAGGGTGGAATATCTCCCTCAAGGGCATACCTATAGTCGCTGGCATCCCCCTTTTCCCTCATTACAACAGTTTCACCATTTACCTCATCCCAACGCCTAGTTTCCTTTTCCGTATTTTGGCCTTTTTTAAGTAAGTCTATGTGGCGGTCCACCTCATAGTCTATAGCCCTAGCTACAGATCTGAAGGAGTTTAGGTTTTTTATCTCCGTTATATTGGTCTTTTGCCCAGTTTCCCTATCTACCACATTTACGTTTACGTCACACCTTAAAGAGCCTTCCTCCATCTTACAGTCGGAAACTTCTATATATTCTAGGGTGGCCTTCAATCTCTCTAAAAACACCCTAGCCTCTTCTCCAGAATTTATTTCCGGCTTAGTTACGATTTCAATTAAAGGCACACCAGCCCTGTTATAGTCCAGTAAGGTTTCATCTTCCGTATGGACGGATTTACCAGTATCCTCCTCTATATGAATCCTATTTAAACCTATCTTCTTAACTCCCTCATCCAGTTCTAACTCTATATAACCTCCACTGCAGATGGGGGTATCGTCTTGGGATGTCTGATAACCCTTAACTAAGTCTGCATAAAAGTAATTCTTCCTATCCATTTTTATGAACTTAGATATATCTGAATTAAAGGCAATACCTGCCTTGATGGCATATTCTAAAACCCTCTTGTTTAACCTAGGAATGGCGCCAGGAAGACCTAAGCAAACTGGGCAGCAATGGCTATTGGCTTCTCCACCGAATTCATTGGCACAATTACAGAAAATCTTAGTCTTAGTCATCAATTCCACATGTATTTCTAAACCAACTATAGTCTTATAGCTCATTTATTTCACCAACCTTTCAATTGCTAGTCCAAACTTAAGAACATCTTCTTCCCTAAACTTATCTCCTATGATTTGCAAGCCTATTGGTAGGGTAATGTCGTTATATAAAGGTACGCTGATGGCAGTTAAGCCAGCCAGATTAACAGGTACCGTAAATAGATCCGCCTCATACATTTCCTTAGGATTTTTAACCTTGCTAGCAAGGTTGAAAGGCAAGCTTGGAGACGTTGGTGAAATCAATAGGTCTACTTTTTTAAAGGCTTCCTCAAAGTCTTTGATAATCAAACTTCTAACCTTCAGGGCTTGTAGGTAGTACTCTTCCCTATTTCCTTCCCTTAAGACATGGGTACCTAACATTATCCTTCTTTTTACTTCATCCCCAAAGGCTTCAGTCCTTGACTTAATATATAATTCATCTAGACTTTTATATTCTTTAGCCCTATGGCCATATCTTAAGCCGTCGTATCTAGCCAGATTACCGCTGGCTTCAGCACTTAATAGGATTAAATAGCTTTCATAGGCATATTTTAAGTTAGGTAGGGAAAGCTCTTCAACCCTTCCCCCCTTGTCCTTAATCAGTTGGATGATCTTTTCAATATTCTCCCTGACTATATCTTCCATCTCTAATTCAAACAATTCCTTAGGTATACCTACTTTTACATCCTTTAGGTCCATGTCTAGATTATCAAGTTCTAAAGGCATATCTACTGTCGTAGGATCTTTCTCATCATAACCAGCTAGTACTGACAGCATGAAGGCTGCATCTTCAGTATCCTTTGCCAGAATACCAATAGTATCTAGGGTATTGGCTAAAGCTATTAAACCATATCTGGATATCCTCCCATAGCTTGCCTTTAAACCTACCAGGCCGCAGAAGCTGGCTGGCTGTCTTACGGATCCTCCCGAATCGGAACCTAAGGCAATGGCCGCCTGCTTAGATGCAACAGCTGCAGCTGACCCCCCTGAGGAACCTCCTGGGACCCTATTTAAATCTAGAGGATTCTTAGTCGGTCCAAAGTAGGATTTTTCCGTAGATGAACCCATGGCAAATTCATCCATGTTTGTCTTTCCTATAATGATACCGTCTTCCTTTTTAATTATCTCCACCACAGTAGCATCGAAGGGAGACATATAGTTCTCCAACATCTTAGACCCGCAGGTGGTCTTCATATCCTTGGTTACTATATTGTCCTTAATAGCTATGGGGATACCGACTAACCTACCTAGGGGCTCTCCATTTGCTAGTTTTTCATCTATTTTGTCAGCTTGAGCCCTAGCTCCTTCCTTATCTACAGTTATATAGGCATTTATATCGTTATCCACATATTCTATATGTTCTATGTAGGCATCAACCACATCCCTGGCTGATATTTCTTTATTTATAATCTTGTGCCTAATTTCCCTGGCCTTTAATTCTAAAATATCCACTCATCTCACCTCTTAATCTACAACTTTTAGTATTTTAAAGAATCCGTACTTCTCTTCAGCCGTATTTTTAACTACTTCCTCCACCGGTAAACTTTCTGCCACTTCATCTTCGATTACGGGATTAGTATACTGATTTAGCTGATAGGTAGGTTCGACCCCTTCAGTATCCACCTCTTTGATCCTTTCCACCAATTCCAAAATGGAGTTAAACTCCTTTAAAAAGTCATCCCCTTGCTGATCATCAAAACTTAACTTACACAGATCAGCTAACTCAAATAATTCCTCCTTTGAAATCATAAAATTCTCCTTTCACATAAAATTTATATAGCTTTCACCTTAAAACAAATAAAGCTTTCACCTTTAAATTAATATAACTTCATTTATAAGTACTTCAATCAAAAATATATAAATGTAATATAATTAATTATAAGTTAATAGCCACACCTTAGCTAAACTTTTATTTAATTTAGTCATTAAATATTTACTACTTTTAGAATGGGAAAGGGAATTGGACCTAACAAAATTATCATTATCAATTATTAATTGTCAAGAATAATCCACAATTCCCAAACTTCAATTGACCAATTCCTTAAACCTTTCCTCATCAATTATCTCAATACCCAATTCTACAGCCTTATTATACTTGCTGCCTGGGTCCCTACCTACTATTACATAATCCGTCTTCCTGCTTACGGAGCTTGAGACCTTGCCCCCCATCCTTTCCACATATTCCTTGATTTCCTTCCTAGTAAAGCCTTCAATGGTGCCCGTTATGACTACGGTCTTGCCGGTAAAGATGGATTCCTCCCTCTCCATTTCTTCATAAACTGGATTTACCCCTAGGGCTAGTAACCTATCTATAGCCTTATGAATCTCCTCATCTTCAAAGAACTCCACTATACTATCGGCTATCACCGGCCCTATCTCTCCCACCTGGACCAGCTCCTCCCTAGTGGCCTTCATTATATTGTCTAAAGACTTATAATGGTTAGCTAAATCCGTTGCAGTTTTAATACCAACATTTCTAATGCCTAAAGCATATATGAAGGAGGCAAGGGAGACCTCTTTGCTCCTCTCTATGGCATTTAGTAGGTTGTTGGTCTTCTTCTCCTTAAAGCCTTCAAGCTTAATAAGGTCATCAAATTTTAACTCATAAAGCTGGGGTAGCTCCCTTAAATCCAGCTCTTCCAATAATAACTCCGCCGTCTTTTCGCTAAAACCCTCTATATTCATAGCATCCCGGCTGGCAAAGTGAACTAGCCTAGCCACCAATTGAGGCTTACATGACAGGGAGTTAGGGCAGAAAATGTGGACCCCATCCTGATACAACTCGCTATTGCAAGCGGGGCAGTGGGTTGGCTTTTCTATAGGATAAGTCTCCCCATCATCTTCTAAGGTTCCTAGGATTTCAGGGATTACGTCATTGGACCTTCTAATAAGGACCCTGGAGTTTATCCTTACTCCCTTCCTCTCTATATCATCATAGTTATTGAGGGTAGCCCTTCTAACGGTTACGCCCCCTATTTCCACCGGTTCCAAGATGGCAATGGGGGTAACCTTTCCAGTACGACCCACATTCCATACTACTTCCAGTAACCTAGTGCTAGTCTCCTCCGCTTCAAACTTGTAGGCCATGGCCCAGCGTGGGAACCTATTGGTATAGCCCAATACCTCCCTAGTCCTGATATCGTCTATCTTTATGACTAAGCCATCGGTAAGTAGGTCTAATTCCTTCCTCTTCTCATCTAGAACCTTTATTTCCTCGATTAAGTCATAGATATTATGGAAGGCCTTGGCATAGTCAAAAACCGGCAGGCGGTTTTCCTTTATAAATTCCAGTACTTCCCTATGGCTAGTAAAAGTCTTCCCCTCAATATAGCCCACATTGTAGAAGTAAGCTGCCAGCTTCCTCTCAGCAGTAATTCTAGTATCTAGATTCCTCAAGGCTCCCGCTGCTGCATTTCTAGCATTTTTTAAAGGCTCAGAGGCAGTCTTATTGTATTCTTCCAAGGCCGATAGGGGCATTAGGCCCTCCCCTTGGATCTCCACAGTCCCCTTAAAGGGAATGGTCATTGGGATGGACTTAATGGTCTTAATCTGCTCTAGTATGGCTTCTCCGATAACTCCATTACCCCTAGTGGCTCCCTGGACTAGATAGCCATCCTTATAAGTTAGGTTTATAGTTAATCCATCGAATTTATATTCTAAGATATAGACTGGGTCAGGCAGCTTATCCAGATTGCTAGTATTGTATTCATTTATCAACCGCCTTACCCTATTATCCCAATTTGCCAGCTCCTCAAAGGTCTGGCATTTATCCAAGCTCCATAACCTGGCCAGGTGTTCATGCTTTTCAAACTTATCTAGGACCTGGCCGCCTACCCTTTGGGTTGGAGAGTAGGGCTTAATGATCCCCGTCTCCTCCTCCAACCTAACTAACTCATCAAAGAGCTCATCATATTCCTTATCGCTTACCTTAGGCTCATCTAAGGTGTAATAGTAGTAATTCAGTTCATCTATGATTTCTATAAGCTCATCTATTCTTCTTTCCTTATCCAACTTATTACCCCCTATACGATTTCTATGGGCGCTATGGACAACAACAGCCTCTTAAGTCCTATATTATCAAAGACTATTACCAATTCCTTATCGTCATCTTGGTCTTTTACCTGAACTACCGTTCCAAAACCCCATTTCTTATGCTTAACCTTATCTCCCACATTTACATCCTTGGTGGCAGTATTGTTCTTGGCCATAACTACCCTAGTAGGAGTTACGGTATAGTCCCATACCCTTACTAGCTCTTCCTTTGGCTCTAGCTTAGCCTTCTTAAGGTCATTTCTTTCAATAGTATCTCCCATCTCATCTATAAATCTGGAGGGCAGGGTATACTGGGTATTACCATAGATGGTCCTTCTGGCAGCATTAGTTATATATAGGACTTCCTCCGCCCTGGTTACGGCCACGTAGCAGAGCCTCCTCTCCTCTTCCAATTCCTCCTCCGACTCTAAAGCCCTGGCTATTGGGAAGAGGCCATCCTCCATACCTACGAGAAAGACCACTGGAAACTCCAAGCCCTTGGCACTGTGAACGGTCATCATAGTTATTAGGTTAGTATCATCCTCCGTCTTATCCAGGTCTGATAGCAGGGCAATGGATGCTAGGAATTCTTCAAGGTCAGCTGCTTCATTTTGCTCCTCAAACTTCAAGGCTACGGATATAAACTCCATGATGTTTTCAATCCTGGTCTTAGCCTCTACCGTATTCTCCTTCTCCAAGTCTTGTATATAGCCGCTAGAGCTTATGACCTCCTCAATAAAGTCCTTTAATCCCATTATCTCCTTCTTGGCTAGTAAAGTATTCATCATATCCACAAAGGACCTGATGCTGTTCTTAATCCTTGTGCTTAAGCCACCTATATCTTCTACCCTTAAGATGGAGGCATAGATGGACTGGTCCCTTTCTGCCGAATACTGTTCGATCTTCTCTATGGTGGCATTACCTATGCCCCTCTTAGGGGTATTGATGATCCTCTTTAAGGAGATGTTGTCGTTAGGATTTTCCAAGACCTTTAGGTAAGCTATGATATCCTTAACTTCCTTCCTATCGTAGAACTTAAGTCCCCCTACTATCTTATAGGGCAGGCCTTCCCTTAAAAAGGCCTCCTCAAAGGTCCTAGACTGGGCATTGGTACGGTACAAAATAGCTATATCGGATAGTTTATAGCCTTCAGCTAGCAGTTGATTTATCCTTCCAGCTACGAAATTAGCCTCCTCGTCGGAATCCGCCAGCCTTTCATATAATACCCTTTCCCCCTCTTCCTTATCGGTCCACAAGTTCTTAGGATACTTATTTTCATTATACTTTATTACCTCATTAGCCACTCTCAAGATATTCTTAGTGGAGCGGTAATTCTGCTCCAGATATATAACCCTTGCTCCCTTATAGTCCTTCTCAAAATCCAAGATGTTAGTTATATCTGCCCCCCTCCAGGAGTAGATGGACTGGTCTGAATCCCCCACGACACAGATATTCCTATGTCTTGCAGATAGAAGTTTAACTAATTGGTACTGGATCCTGTTGGTGTCCTGATACTCATCTACAAAGACATACTTAAACTTTTCTTGATAATAGCTAAGAATAGCCTTATTTTCTCTAAGTAGCTCTACAGCCTTTATAAGTAAGTCGTCAAAATCCAAGGCATTGTACTGCTTCAACTTCTTCTGATAAAGTTGGTATAATTCTCCGATCTTTCTCTCCCTATAGTCTCCATAATTTTCTATTATATATGCTTCCGGATCCACCTGCTGGTCCTTTAAGGAGCTGATCCTAGCTAGGACGCTGGACTCCTTAAACATTGACTTATCCACATCTACTTCCTTGATACATTCCCTAATAAGGGTAATCTGATCATCCCTGTCGTAGATGCTGAAGGATCTGTCGTATCCAATTTTGTCGATATCCCGCCTTAAAATCCTGACGCAGATGGAGTGGAAGGTTCCAATCCACATGCTTTCCACATCTGTATTTAAAAGCTTAGATACCCTTTCCTTCATCTCATTGGCTGCCTTGTTGGTAAAGGTAATTGCCAGGATATTTCCCGGAAAAACTCCCAATTCTTCGATTAAATACGCAATTTTATGAGTTACAACCCTGGTCTTACCACTACCTGCCCCAGCCATTATAAGTAGGGGCCCCCCTGTGTGAAGGACAGCCTCCTTCTGTCTATCATTTAAACCTTCAAGAAAATTCATATTTTCACTCTCCCAATCTCATTACCTTTTAATTATATAGTATCTACCATCAAATTTCCATAGAGTAAAAAACCCCTTAAATCCACCTGGGATTTAAGGGGCATTAAATTTTACCCTCTTTAGCTTAATTAGGATAAAGCTCTTCTTATTATCGAGGAGATATTATCCTCTATAGGACTATTAATTTCTATTTGCTTATTCTTATTGTTTTTAGCCAATAGGCCCTTATAGTACTGGATTAGGTTGTTTTGGATGATGTTGTTAGATAAGAGAATCTTATCCTCAACTGCTTCTGTCATTGCAAGCAGTTCTTCATCCTCTAGCTTCTCACCAGTCTCCAGGCTATAAAGCTGTGAGTTATCTGCCAAATAGTAGACCTGATCATTTATCCAGTCCCCATCTGGGAAGATTACTGTATTACTATCTACAGATAGGATATCCTTACCCAATTGATAAGGGTTAAATACTCCAAACATATTGGCAATAGTTGGTAGGGCATCTACCATACCCATAGGAGTATCTATTTCCTTAGCAAATTGATAGTCCTTAGACCATATGATAAAGGGTGTCCTATTTAATTTCTTCCTAAAGACCCTATCTATCTCTACATACTCTGGATCTTCCTCAGTATAGTAATCACCAGTCTCTTCATTGTAGTTATAGAGCTTTTCATAGTCGGATTTCGTAATCTTAGCATGGTGGTCCCCATAGATTACTACAACTGCATTATCCAACAGACCTTCTTCGTCCAAGCCCTTAATAAAGGATTCTAAAGCCATATCCGCATAGCGGTAGGATTTTAGATAGTTACCAATACCAGTTCCCTCTAGATGGCCTACATTAAATTCCTCAAACTTATCCACATCGTCAAAGGGATAGTGGTTAGTTAGGGTAATTAGGGTGGCCATTATAGGTGCCTGCTGCTCCTCTTTAATGGCTTTAATCTTTTCAATGGATTGCCTGAAGAAGGACATGTCGCTTAGGCCTAGGCCTATTACCTCATCTACCTCATAGTCCTTCTCACTGAAGAACCTGTCATAACCTAAGGACCTATGCATGATATTCCTATTCCAGAAATCTCCATTGTTTCCATGCATACTTAGGGCATAATAGCCTTCTTCCTTAAGCAACTTAGGCAGTGTCACATATTCCCTATCGGTATGGGTTATAAAGACCGTACCATCATTAATGGGTAATAGGGATGTATTAAAGGTAAACTCTGAGTCACTGCTTGTCCCAACGGAGTGTTGTGGATAGAAGTTGCTAAAGAACAGTCCTTCTGAAGCCAACTTATTTAGGAAAGGCGTCACAGGACCATCTGGAGTTTCATAATCCATTGCAAAGGTCTGGGCACTTTCATAATGGATTACGAAAAGGTCCTTGCCCTTAAAGATATCCTTATACTCATTTTCCGTAATGGAATTTAAGTTCTCCTCCACTAAATCGCTTAAAACGTATTGGACCTCTTCCTCTGGTAATGTGATAACCTTTGGTTTAAAGGTATTTTTAACTATGTCTGACACCGTATAGGTGTAGATACCCAACTGCTCCACTATATAGGGCCTATTCCACTGCTTAACTAGACGGCTTAGGTCCGTACTAGTTAGGGTGGTAAAGACCATTACCAACAAGGCTGACCCAAGGGCTAAGGCATTTCCTATTTCCCCTAATCTATTTTCCTCTTGGAACCTATCGAAATAGTTAGCCTTCTTAAGCCTTCTAATAGTTACAATTAAAATCAATGTAGGGACTAGGAATAGTAATGCCCTAACATCAAAGATAGATCTTGATACGTTGGTTCCCATATCGTTTAACTGTTCCAGTTGGTTTACTAAAGCTAGGAATAAGAAGGAATTATAAAATCTATAGTATAAATAGTTAGCTCCATTTAATAGTCCTAAGATTAACGATAGAAATATATATACTCCATTTCTCTTCCTACGCGGTAGGATGAAAACCAATGAACTGATAAGTAGTATAACCGACAAAGTCGTGACAATAGGTTTCCAATAAAGGGTAAATCCTGTTGTCATGGCTCTTAATAATAGGTCATTTCCTACAACTCCTAACACCATTGTTAGAAAGATTATGTTGCCTTTAATTGAATTTATAAAGCCATTTTTTACTCTCCTAATTAGCTTCATCTTTATTACCCCCTTTACGCTACCTTTCAAAAGTCAAAATTTTACTACCTTCGGAGAAAATCCCCTTAATTCTAAATATATGAATTAAGGGGACTATTATTATTATTATAACAAAAACCAATTTCTATTTCTTACAAAAGCATTACAATTTATTTACAAATCACACTCATATATGATAACATGCTGTTTTGAAATATGCAATGGGGATTTTTACCACAAGCTTTTTACTATATACAATATATTTATATTATAATATTTTATTTATATTGTTTTCTGCTATAATAGTCTCTAGGTGATTTAAATGTTTAAAAGTAAAAGGGAAATAATCATATACATATCTATAATCCTAATATCCATACTATTCATAGCAATATGCTATGGTATCACTAAACCGGAAATCTTTCAAGAGGCGGGTCAAGATCTTTATAAGGGAAGGGTAATCTCCATAGAGGATGTAGAAACTGAAGAATTTACCTATGATGACATAAACTATATGGAAAATAAGATAATCCGCTTTAAGGTAGAGCTTACCAGTGGCCCCCATAAGGGAGAGGTGGTGGAGGCTGAGCAGAATATCAATTCCATGTATGCCATCCAGCCCAAAGAGGTTGAAGAAAAGGATAAGGTACTATTATCGTTGATACCAGGGGATGAAATCTATGAAGATGAGTGGATCTTTGTAGAATTCAACCGAACGGACAGCATTATTATCTTAACTGCCATCTTCATATTAATGATAATAATTCTAGGAAAGGGTAAGGGGTTTTCGACGGTCCTATCCCTAGTCTTTACCATCCTGGTTATCTTTATGGTCTTTATCCCCTCCATCTTAAAGGGATACAACATCTACCTATCCACCACCCTAGTAAGCATCTTCATTATCTTTATGAGCCTTGCTATTATCAATGGGCTAGATAAAAAGACCCTTTGTGCCATAGTAGGCAATATTGGTGGAATTTTAATAGCCGGTCTTATAGCCATTATCATGCATAAGATCTTGAATCTAACTGGCTTTGTAGATGAAGATTATGTCTATATAACCTATATGGAGCTGGATAAGCCCATAGACCTGGTGGCCATAATCTGGAGTGGAATAGTCATAGGGGCTTTAGGCGCCATTATGGACGTGGCCATGTCCATAGCCTCTGCCATGAATGAGCTGGCTGAGAATATGGAGAATAAGACCTTCCTTAGGATGTTAAAATCAGGCATGAACATCGGCCGAGACGCCATAGGAACTATGACCAACACCCTAATCCTAGCCTATGTAGGCTCTTCCCTGGCTACGGTCCTCTTGCTGATAGTATATAATAATAACTTGTTATACCTTTTTAGCACGGAAATGATCGTAGTAGAAGTCCTGCAGGCTATCATCGGCAGCATGGGAATCCTATTTGCAGTACCAGTTACAGCCTTATTTTCAGCCTATATCTTTACTAGGGAAAACAATAAGGCAGAAGTAGATATTAATGAATAAAAAAGATAGAGGCTTTCCTCTATCTTTTTTTAATAGGATATTATTATACTCTATTTTCTTCATTGCTTACATAATTTATCCTATTATTATCTATTCACTAATTCTTATCTTGTTCATATCTATCTCTTATTAACATTAATTCCTCTATAGGTCTTTTATAGGTCTTTTCTAACCCTTGTCTATCTTTAATACTTTATAATCTCGTTAGCTATCTGCTTAATCTAAAACTTAAGTCCCTGGCATTTAGGAAGGATTGCTTAATAGCTTCTTTTATGTCACCATGGCTGTCCCTTAAGCTCATAGTAGCCCTGGATGTTAAGTCAGCCAACATCTCCTTCTCCTCATCAGTTAAAGCCTCGTATTTGTTTGATCTTCTTCATTATTTGATTCTGCCTTTAGTGGTCTACCGTTTACATCAGATGTATACTTATAGGACCAGTCTTCTACTTCATCTACAGTCATACCGATGAATTCTTCCTGGAACCTATCCATCTGCTCAGCCCAGATCCTATTATAATTTATTTTATTAAATAGGAGGATATTCTTTCTATTTATAGAATTATTAGATAATATATAGCTAAAGACTAGCTTCAATTATTTAGACATCCTTTGATTTATCCTCGCCATCCAGGGTTTATGTATGTTGAAATTATAATAATAAAGGAGTTGGGTAAATGAAACTAAATTATAAGAGGACCTTTTTCATAGGCCTAGCCTTTCTATCCATCAGTGCCTTCTGGCAGTTGTACGATAATATCATTCCCCTAATACTGCAGAATTACTTTGGTTTAGGGGAAACCTTAACAGGGGGTATCATGGCCTTAGATAATATCCTGGCCTTATTCTTGCTTCCCTTGTTCGGCTCCCTATCCGACAGGGTGGATACTAGCTTTGGCCAGCGGACCCCCTTCATCGTCGGCGGGACCCTAGGGGCAGTAATCTTTATGCTGCTGATTCCCTATGCAGCTAAGTTGAGAAACTTCCCCCTATTCTTCATCTCCTTAGGCCTTGTATTATTATCCATGGGTACATATCGATCTCCTGCAGTGGCCTTGATGCCGGATCTAACACCCAAGCCACTGAGGAGTAAGGCCAATGCGGTCATCAACCTTATGGGGGCAGTAGGCGCCATCATCACCCTGCTCTTAATAAGGCTGCTGGTTCCTAAGGTGGACCTACCTGATTACCAAAATCTATTTATAGCTGTAGCCCTCTTGATGGTTACAGCAGTTACCATCCTTGTACTCACCGTAAGGGAGAAGAAGTTAAAAGATCAACTATCTAAACTGCCAGAGTATCAGGCTGAGGAGGAGGAAGTAGGAGAAGCTAAGGAGATGCCTAGGGAGGTAAAGAGGAGTCTATACTTTATCCTGGCCTCTATCTTTCTCTGGTTTACGGCCTATAATGCTGTCACTACAGCCTTCTCCAGGTATGCGACCCGGGTCTGGGGCATGGTGGGTGGAGGATTTGCCAGTGCCCTAATGGTAGCTACTGCAGCTGCTATAGTCAGCTATATACCCATCGGCTTCATAGCAAGCCACATCGGCAGGAAGAAGACTATCATCATAGGCATAATCACCATGAGTATATCCTACCTATGCGGCTTTTTCTTCCTGGAGTACCATCCAGTTATCAACTTAATCTTTGCCTTTACAGGCCTTGGCTGGGCAGCTATCAACGTCAACTCCTACCCCATGGTGGTGGAGATGAGTAAAAGCGGCGACATAGGTAAGTATACGGGCCTTTATTACACCTTCTCCATGTCAGCCCAGATCTTTACACCGGTTTTCTCTGGCTTTCTATTGGAAAAGATATCCTATAGGACCCTCTTTCCCTATGCCTTGACCTTTTCCCTCCTATCCCTTTGTACCATGTTAATGGTTAAACATGGGGATTTTAAACCTCCAAAGAAGGCCAGTAAACTAGAAAGCTTTGATTATGAAGACTAGGGTGAGTATATGTTAATTATAATAATTATCATTTTAGTATTAGTAGTTATAATCTACCTATATCTAATTAAGGCAAAGAGCTTTAATAGGGAACATTATAAGGATTTTTTAGATAGCTTTTATGCCCACAGGGGCCTCCACCAAGGCAGGAGGATACCAGAAAACTCCCTTAAAGCCTTTCATCTGGCCCTTGAAAAGGGCTATGGGATTGAGTTGGATGTAAGGCTTACTAAGGATGGGGTGCCGGTAGTTTTCCACGACGATGATCTAAAGAGGATGTGCGGCATAGATAAGGATGTAATAGAGCTTAGCTATGAGGAGATTAAAGCCTTAAGGCTTTATGATACAGATGAGAGGATTCCCCATCTACAGGAGGTCTTGGACCTGGTTGACGGTAAAGTTCCCCTAATAGTTGAGTTAAAGATCTTTGATGATGAGAAGAATCAATGCAAGATAATCGCCCCCTGCTTGGATAGGTATAAGGGAGTCTACTGTATAGAGTCCTTCAATCCCCGGGTCCTCATATGGTATAAAAAACACAGGCCCCATGTAATAAGGGGCCAGCTGGCTACTAAAAATGTATATGATAATCCTAATTTAAAGGAGAGGCTTATTAACTTACTACTTAGGAACCTAATGTTAAACTTCCTGACGGAACCAGATTTTATAGCCTACAACTATAAATACAGCCACTTCTTTAGTTTTACCCTTTGTAGGCTAGTCTATAGGCCACTGACCATAGCCTATACCATTACATCACAAAAACAGTTAGATAGGTATAGGAAGAGATTCCAGCTCTTTATATTCGAGAACTTTACACCTAGATAGGGAATTAAAAAAGGAATTCCAAAATGGAATTCCTTTTTTCTATATGACTTAGAATGGGCCGTATCCTATGTTAGTTGCTATCAGTAAGAAGACTACAGCTAAACCGAAAATTTTGTAGTAAAATAAATAATAAAAAAATGTAGGACTTATATCCTACATTTTTGTACAAATATCTAATTAGTTGCCTTCACCTGTGAAGCCTAATCTTTCAAATACCATGTTATATCCGTCCTGTCCGTAGTTTAGAGCACGGTTAATCCTACTGATAGTAGCTGTACTTGCTCCTGTAACTTCTTCTATCTCATTATAGGTCTTGTTGCTCTTAAGTAATTTTGCTACTTCCAATCTTTGGGCAATGACTTGAATCTCTTTTATAGTACATATATCTTCAAAAAATCTATAACACTCCTCAATGGTTTCAAGCTTTAAAATAGCTTCAAACAGCTCATCAGCTTGCTTACTCTTAATCTTTGGATTATAAGACAACTTATCCACCTCCCATTAGCATTATACCTTGTTAACTAAATATCATCAAGCGTTTACCTAAAATAATCCTATAATTTCTCCGCTTGGTAGTATATCTAGCTTATTTGCTGCCGGTACTTTGGGCAATCCTGGCATAGTCATTATATCACCAGTAAGAGCTACTAAAAAGCCTGCTCCATTAGAAACCCTAATATCCCTAACGGTAATCCTAAAGCCTTCTGGCCTTGCCAATAAGGTTGGATCATCGGACAAGGAATACTGGGTCTTGGCCATACATATAGGCATCTTATCTAGGCCTAGCTTCTCAAGATTGGCAATCTGTTTTTCACATGACTTAGTATAATCTACACCATCTGCCCCATATATTTCAATAGCAATTTTTTCTATTTTTTCCTTTATGCTTTCATTTACATCATACAAAGGCTTAAAGTTTGCCTCTTTAGTCTCAACTAATTCCACAAGCCTTTCAGCTAATTCAACTGCACCGTCGCCGCCCTTAGCCCATACTTCTGAAAGTACGGCTTCTATGACCATTTCCTTACACCTATCTATAACATAATTTAATTCTTTATCCGTATCAGTTGGGAATTTATTTATGGCTACAATGACAGGAACCCCAAATTTATTGACATTTTCTATATGTTTCTCCAAATTAGCAAAACCTTTTTCTAGATAGGCTAAATTTTCTACACCTAGTTCATCCTTAGGACAGCCACCATGATGTTTTAGTGCCCTTACGGTAGCCACTATTACTGCAGCATCAGGCTGTAAGTTACCGAATCTAGCTTTAATGTTGAAGAACTTCTCTGCCCCTAAGTCAGCACCGAAGCCTGCCTCCGTTATAGTATAGTCGGCTAATTTCAAGGCTAATTTAGTAGCTATGATGGAATTACATCCGTGGGCTATATTGGCAAAGGGTCCTCCATGGATGAAGGCCGGAGTATTTTCTAAGGTTTGAACTAGGTTTGGCGCCATAGCATCCTTCATCAACAAGGCCACTGCTCCCTGGGCCTTTAGATCCTTTACATATACTGGGCTTCCATCGTATTTATAGGCTACGATTATCTCCCCTACCCTAGCCTTAAAGTCTTCTAAATCATCAGCTAGGCAGAAGATAGCCATGATTTCAGAGGCCACAGTTATATCGAAACCATCTTCCCGGGGCACTCCATTGGTCCTACCCCCTAAACCGACCACTATATTCCTTAAGGCCCTATCGTTCATATCCAGTACCCTCTTCCAAACTACTCTCCTAGGGTCGATTCCCAATTCATTGCCCTGATGGATATGGTTGTCTAATAAGGCCGCTATTAGGTTGTGGGCAGAAGTTATAGCATGAAAATCCCCAGTAAAGTGGAGGTTGATATCTTCCATAGGAACTACCTGAGCATAACCTCCCCCGGCAGCTCCCCCCTTTATTCCAAAGCTTGGTCCTAGGGAAGGTTCCCTTAAGGCTGTTATGGCCTTCTTGCCTATTTTATTCAGCCCCATGGAAAGGCCGATATTGGTGGTAGTCTTACCTTCACCGGCTGGCGTTGGGTTTATGGCAGTAACTAGGATTAACTTTCCGTCTTCCTTATCCTTCAATTTATCAAATAGGTCTAGGGAGACCTTAGCCTTATACTTTCCATAATGGATTAAGAATTCCTCATCTATTCCCAGCTGCTCAGCTACCCGGGAAATCGGTTTCATCTTCGCCTCTTGTGCAATTTGAACATCGGTTTTCAAAGCCTTCACTCCTTTTATATTTTTATAATTTATTTATACCCAGTAATAAAGTGCCATAATAGTAGTATATCAATATTAAGAATAGTTGATAAGTATTATTAGATTATCATAATCCTAAGAGGTGGATAGTTTAAAAAAAGAGGATCCTTAGACCCTCTTATATAAATATTATTCTGGCTTACATAAATATTATTCTGGCAATGAACAGGATGGTTAATATCCACATGGTCGCTGATACTTCTTTAGTCTTGCCAGTAACTGTTTTTAAGATAGTATAGGTAATCATACCAGCTACTATTCCTTCCGCTATACTATAAGCAAATGGCATCATTACTATGGTTAAGAAGGCTGGTATAGCTTCAGTGAAATCATCAAAATCAATATTCTTAACTGAGCCCATCATAAATAGTCCAACTATGATTAGGGCTGGTGCTGTAGCTTCAGCTGGTATAATAGTAAAGATAGGTGCAAAGAAAAGTGCCAATAGGAACATAGCTGCTGTAGTTAAAGCTGTAAGACCTGTCCTACCACCTGCTGCAACTCCAGAAGCAGACTCAACGAAGGTAGTAACTGTAGAAGTACCTAAGCAAGCACCTGCAACTGTACCTACAGCGTCCGCCATCAAGGCCTTACCTACCCTTGGAAGTCTTCCTTTTTCATCTAGCATGTTAGCCTTAGAAGCAACCCCTGCTAGAGTACCTACTGTATCGAATATATCTACAAATAGGAAGGTAAATAATACTACTAACATGTCAAAGGATAAGATTTCTTCAAAGCTTACAAATTTAAAGGCCACATCCTTAATGGAAGGTGGTAAGCTCATAATAGTAAATCCTTTAGGTAATTGAGTAACCCCTAATGGAATACCAATTAAAGTAGAAATTATAATTCCGTATAATAAGGCTCCCTTGACATTCTTAGCAAATAAAAAGCCAGTAATTAAGATACCTAATACAGTTACAACTGCTGAAGGTGCAGTTAAATCACCAAGTCCTATTAGTGTACCGTCTCCTGCTGTAACGATATTTGCAGATGATAAACCTATAAAAGCTATAAAAAGTCCGATACCAACTGATACCGCATTTTTAAGGTTTACAGGTATGGATTCAAAGATCTTCTCCCTTATATTAACTGCTGATAATAGTATGAATATAATACCCTCTAACAAGACTGCAGTTAAAGCAAATTCCCAACTTCTACCCATTTCCAACACTACCGTATAGGCGAAGAAGGCATTTAAACCCATTCCTGGTGCTAAACCGAAGGGATACTTAGCATATAAGGCCATCATTAAGGTTGCAATGGCCGCCGATAGGGCTGTTGCCGTAAATACCCCACCAGCATCCATACCTGAATCAGATAGAATCAATGGGTTTACAGCCAAGATATAAGCCATTGTCATAAAAGTAGTAATACCTGCCATAATCTCTGTTTTTACATTTGTATTGTTTTCCTTAAGTCTAAAATAACTTTCCACTGTTATCCTCCTTATTTTCCTATGTCTTTTCTGTAATATATTCCTTTGAAGTCAATCTTTTGGATATTTTTATAAATCTTTTCCCTTGCTTCTTCTAAACTACTTCCTAAGCTGGTTACGCTTATCACCCTCCCTCCTGCAGTTACTAAATTATCATCTTCATATTTAGTTCCATTGTGGAAAACTACTATATCCTTATCTAGCTGGTCTAGGCCTGTGATCTTAAAGCCCTTTTGGTATTTAGCTGGATAGCCTTCTGATGTTGCCACTACCGTTAGGCAGGCCTCATCCTTCCATTTTAGGTCTTCAAATTCAATACTGCCATCTAAGGATTTTTCTATCAGGTCTACCAGGTCGCTTTCTAACCTGGGCATTAGGACTTCCGTCTCTGGATCGCCAAACCTTACGTTAAATTCCAATACGTAAGGCTCATTATTTACTATCATCAAACCTATGAAGAGGATGCCGCTGTAAAATAGCCCTTCCTCCTCCATCCCCTGGATGATATTCTTAATCACCTTTCGGTCGATCTTTTCCTTTAGGTCAGGAGTAAATAAGGGGCTGGGTGAATAGCAGCCTACACCGCCTGTATTTGGGCCCTCATCCCCCTCATAGATCTTCTTATAGTCCTTGGCGCTTTCCATAGGAATTAACTTACCCTGGCTCACGAAGCAGAGTAAGGAAGCCTCGATGCCGTCTAGGTATTCCTCTATGACTACCCTGCAGCCCTGGCTACCGAAGATCTTATCTACTAGGAATTCCTTTAAGACAGCCTCTGCCTCTTCCTTTGTCTGGCAGATTACAACTCCTTTACCTAGGCATAGGCCGTCGGCCTTTACAACTAAGGGGTATTTAAAATCATCTAAGTCTTTAACAGCTAGATTATAATCATCATAGCTTCTATACCTAGCTGTAGGCACATAGTATTTCTCCATAAAGCTTTTGGAAAAGCTCTTACTGCCCTCTAATTGAGCTGCCTTCTTGTTGGCACCAAAGATCTTTAGGCCCTTCTCTTGAAATCTATCAACGATTCCAAGAACCAGGGGCTCCTCTGGCCCTACTATAGTAAGGTCTATCCCTTCCTTCAAGGCAAAATCAAGTAAAGCTTCAATATCATTGGCAGCAATATTTACATTCTCAGCTACCTCACCTATACCCCCGTTGCCAGGAGCACAGTATATCTTATAAACCTTGTTAGACTGGGCTAACTTCCAGCATAAAGCATGTTCTCGCCCACCGCCACCTACAACTAGAACCTTCATAATTAATCCTCCTTAGTTTTCTACCATTAGTGCTTAAAGTGTCTGATACCAGTAAATACCATGGCTATACCATGCCTATTGGCCTCATCGATAACCTCCTGGTCCCTAATGGATCCCCCTGGTTGGATTATGGCCTTTACTCCATATTTACCAATGATTTCTATGGAATCCTTAAAGGGGAAGAAGCCATCGGAAGCCAGTACGCTGCCTTCCAGCTTATCCTTTCCTCTTTCTAAGGCCTTCTCCACAGCCCAGAACCTATTGACCTCACCAAGGCCGAAGCCAATTGTAGCCTTATTTCTAGCTAAAACTACTCCATTGGAGTTGATGTTCTTAGCTGCCTTCCAGGCAAAGATTAGGTCCTCCATCTCCTCCTCAGTTGGCTTTCTATTTGTAACCACCTTCATATCCTCAGCTAAAAGGACCTTATCTAAATCTTGAACTAGTAGGCCTCCATAGACCTTCTTAGCATCTAAACCATCCATTTTCTTCTGGATGTCAGCTATTTCAATCAGCCTGATATTCTTCTTCCTAGTTAAGATCTCCAAGGCCTCTTCAGTAAATCCTGGTGCCAATATCAGCTCTAGGAAGATCTGGCTCATAAGCTCAGCCACATCTTTATCCACCACCCTATTGGCTGCCACTATACCCCCATAGATGGATTCCTTGTCACATTCATAGGCCTTGATGTAGGCCTCTTTTAAAGTTTCTCCACTACCTATACCGCAGGGGTTAGCATGTTTTACAGCCACGATAGTAGGCTCGTCAAACTCCTTCAGGACCCTTAAGGCTCCGTTGGCATCGTTGATGTTGTTGAAGGATAGTTCCTTACCATGCAGCTTTTTACCAGCTGCTAAGGTACCCCTTAGATCCCCAATTTCCTTGTAGAAGGCTGCCTCCTGGTGTGGGTTTTCTCCATATCTTAGGTCCTGCTCCTTCTTAAAGGTTAGGGTTAACCTTTCAGGGAATTTATCCCCAGCCAGTTCATTGAAGTATCTGGAGATTAGGGCATCATAATAGGCCGTATAGTTAAAGACCTTTGCAGCCAAGTACCTATTGGTCTCTTCGCTGACACTAGCCTTTTCTTTTAACTCATTAAGTACGATTTCATAATCCCTAGGATCCACCACTACAGTTACATACTTGTAGTTCTTGGCTGCCGCCCTAATCATGGATGGGCCTCCTATGTCGATATTTTCTATGATGTCCTCATGGCTAGCCCCACTCATAAGGATTTTTTCAAAGGGATAGAGGTTGTTGACCACCATATCGATGGAGCCGATTTCTAGCTCCTCTAGGGTTTTAACATGGTCTTCATCATCCCTCTTATAGAGAATACCACCATGGATCCTAGGATTTAGGGTCTTAACCCTACCATCTAAGATTTCAGGGAAGTTGGTAATCTCTTCAATCTCCAAGATCTCAATGCCGGCCTCCTTTAAGGCCCTGGAGGTACCGCCAGTTGAAAAGATCTGCCAGCCTAAGTCCTCCAAAGCCTTAGCAAACTCCACTATACCTTCCTTATCATAAACGCTGATTAAAGCCCTTTTCACAATATCACTCCTAGAAATTTATAAGATTTTAACCTGCCTGCCTGAGATGAAGATCCTACCCTCGCAAAATAGCTTAACCGCCTCGACTAGGATCTCATGCTCCACCTTAAGGACCTTCTTTTGCAGGCTTTCCACCGTTTCATCCTGGTCTACTTCCACGCACTTTTGCAGTACTATTGGCCCCGTATCTGTCCCCTCATCTACTATATGGACAGTAGCACCGCTTACCCTACAGCCATAATCCAGGACGGCCTTATGGACCCTTTCCCCATAATAGCCGGGCCCGCAGAAGCTTGGAATCAAGGAAGGATGGATGTTGATTATCCGGTTCCTAAAGGCCTGGATGAAGTCCTTAGAAAGGATCTTTAAATATCCTGCCAGGACTACCAACTCCACCCCTCTAGCCTTTAATTCCTCTATCAGCCTCTGATTATATTCCTGGCTATCCTTATAATCCTTAGGGTTTATATAGAGGGCCTCTATACCAGCCTTTCTAGCTCGCTCCAGGCCATAGGCAGCCTTTTTGTTAGAGATAACCAGCTGGATTTTACCCTTAATACATCCCCTTTCTATATTGTCGATTATGGCTTGAAGGTTAGTTCCGCCGCCGGAAATTAAAACTCCGATCTTTAGCATAGCTTTACACCTTCATGGCCCTTTATAATCCGTCCAAGTTCATAGAACTTTTCGCCCTTTCCCACTAGGAAGTTCTTAACTTGGTCATAGTCTTCCTTATTAACTACCACTACCATGCCCACACCCATATTGAAGGTGGAGTACATCTCCTTAAGCTCAATATTGCCCCAATCCTGTAGTAGCTTGAAGATTACAGGGGTGTCAATTACATCAATATCTATCTCTGCCGTCAAGCCTTCAGGTAGGATCCTTGGGATGTTTTCATAGAAGCCGCCGCCAGTTATATGGGCAAGGCCCTTGATGCTGAAGTTTTTAACCAATTCATATACAGGGTTCGTATATATCCTAGTAGGCTTTAACAGCTCCTCCCCAATGGATGTTCCCAATTCTTCCACATAAGTATCTATATCCATCTTCATCTTTTCAAAGACGATCTTCCTAACTAGGGAATAGCCGTTGCTGTGGATACCAGATGAGGGAAGACCTAAGATCAGATCCCCTTCTTTAATGGTGGAGCCGTCGATAATCTTACTCTTATCTACTACCCCTACTGAAAAACCGGCCACATCATATTCATTATCCTTGTAGAATCCAGGCATCTCAGCAGTTTCACCCCCTATTAGGGCACAGCCAGCCTTTAAACAGCCATTGGCAACCCCTTCCACTATCTTGGCCATATTTTCAGGCACCAGCTTGCCTGTGGCTATATAGTCTAGGAAAAAGAGTGGTTTGGCCCCTTGGCATAGGATGTCGTTGACACACATGGCCACACAGTCCTCACCGATGGTGTCGTGTTTATCCATCATAAAGGCAATCTTTAACTTAGTTCCCACTCCGTCGGTTCCGGAGACCAGTACCGGCTCCTTAAACTCAGCTATATCCAATTGAAATAGGCCAGCAAAACCTCCTATATCCGACATTACTCCTGCTATATGGGTCTTTTTAATCATATCCTTAATCAGCTGGACCTGCCTATAGCCGGCTTCCTTATCCACACCTGCATCCTTATAAGTTAGTGACATATTAATCCTCCTTATTAATAGGGTAATTACCAGTAAAGCAACCGGTACAGTAACCCTGATTTTGTCCCGTAGACTCCAACAAGCCTTCAAGAGATAAATACTCCAGTGAATCGGCCCCAATCATCTTACAGATTTCATCCTTGGAATAGTTGGCCGCTATTAAGAAGTCCTCATTGGGGGTATCCATTCCCAAATGGCAGCTGCGAATAACTGGAGGAGAACTAATCCTCACATGGACTTCCTTGGCTCCAGCATCCTTCAACATCTTGACCGTCCTCTTTATAGTAGTTCCCCTTACTATGGAGTCGTCTACCAGGACCAGCCGCTTACCTTCCACATTCTCCTTCAAAGCATTTAGCTTAATCCTTACACCTAAGTCCCTTAATTCCTGTGTAGGCTGGATAAAGGTCCTGCCTACATACCTATTCTTAACGATACCCTCCCCATAGGGGAGGTTGGATTCCTGGGCATAGCCTATGGCTGCCACAATACCTGAATCTGGAGCCCCTATGACTATATCCGCATCTACCGGATGCTCCCTGGCTAGGATCCTACCAGCCTCATTCCTACTTAAGTAGATGCTCCTGCCGTCTAACTTGGTGTCGGGTCTGGCGAAGTAGATCATATCGAATAGGCATAAACTCCTCTGTTTTGGCTCATTTTTAATGGTCTCTATGCCCTTGTCATCGATTACTATTATCTCTCCTGGACCAACATTCCTGATGAACTCAGCCCCCATGGTATCGAAGGCACAGGTTTCAGAGGCCAAGATATAGCCCCCCTTAAATTTCCCTATAGAAAGGGGCTTAAGGCCATAGGGGTCCCTGGCTCCTATAAGCCTATCGCTAGTCATGATAATCAGGGCGTAGGAGCCGCTAATCTCACCTAAGGCCTTGATAACAGCCTGATTTACATCGTCCTTGTGGTACCTAGCCATAAGGTTGGCTATAACCTCTGCATCCAGGTCCGACTGGAAGATGCTGCCCATCTCCTCCAATTCATCCCTGATTTTCTCAAAGTTCACCAGCTTGCCGTCATGAACCAAGGCCAAGGCTCCCTTCCTATAGCCCACTACCAAGGGCTCTACGTTTCTAGTATGCCTGCCTTCTTCAGAGAAGCCATAGCGTACATGGCCTAGGGCTATATTGCCCCTCAACCTTTCCATGACCTCAGCAGGAAAGACCTCATGGACCAAGCCTAAATCCTTATGATAATCTACAAAACCATTGTTATTTACAGCAATACCAGAGCTGACCTGTCCCCTGTGTTGCAGGCTATAAAGGCCGTAATATACCAGCTTAGATACATGGTCCATATCCTTACTATAAACTCCTACTACACCGCTCAAAATTTAGCCTCCTTATTTAGAGTTTAGCTCCCTATTCATCTGCTCTACTTCTTCCTTTAGCTTCTCCTTATATTCCTTCATCTTCTCCCTAATCTCTGGATACTTAACTGACAGGATCTGGGCTGCTAAAAGAGCTGCATTTTCCCCACCATCTATGGCCACCGTGGCCACTGGCACCCCCTTAGGCATTTGAACTACTGATAATAGTGAATCTAGGCCATCTAGGGTTGAGGATTTGGCTGGCACCCCGATAACAGGAAGGGGGGTAATTCCCGCAATAACTCCTGCTAGGTGGGCTGCCTTACCAGCTATGGCTATGATAACCTCCGTTCCTTCCTTTTCTGCATTCTTGGCAAATTCCGCTGCCAAATCCGGCGTCCTATGGGCTGATATAACCCTTAGCTCATAGGGGATGTTAAAACTTTCTAATATGCTGGTAGCCTTATCGGCTATTTTAGAATCGGAAATACTACCCATTACGATACTAACCTTCATCTTTAGTCCTCCTATTTGAAATAATTTATACCGGCTTTAAATATATTGTGCTCTCCCTTAATGTCTACATTCTTATATAGGTCCGGTCCTACTCTGTCGATGGCAGTTAAAGTACCGAAGATATTGCCCATCTGGCAGCTTAGGGACTCGATATTAAGCTGAGATCCCGTTAGGTTTAGACTTGCAAACTCAGTTCCAATCTGCTCCTTAACTGTGTCATTTACCTCTGATAGGATGATCCTGCCTTCATAGGTTGCTAGGGGAACGGTATAGACATGGCCTACCTCCATGCCGCTTAACCAAGGGGACTTGTTGGACCTAACCCTTACATCCACCAGGGTGGAGATAAATCTTCCAGTTTGGTTGCTATTTATGGTAGTCTTAGCCTCATTTGGTTTTACCCTGCCGTAATCTATCAGACCTGATTTAACCAAGGCTTGGAAGCCGTTACCTATACCCAAGATCAGACCTGCCTTTTGGTGGATATGGTCTTCTATGGCCTCCCTTACATAGGGATTATCTAAAATTAGTTTATAGAGCTTACCGCCAGATATAGGTTCGTTTCCTAAGACTGCCCCATCGGGGAAGGCTAGTATATTGGCATCCCTTATCCTTGTAGCCAATTCCTTAAAGGACTCCTGGATTGCTTCCCTAGTTAAGGTCTTAAATACGAAGGTGTTGACTGCTACTCCAGCCTCTTCAAACCTTTGAGCTAGAGTATATTCGCCATGAGCTCCTGTAAAGATGGGGATTAAAACCTTAGGCTTCTTTATGCTTACTCCTATATCCTTAATTCCCCCTAGCCTTTCAATATCCTTATCAAATTCTACACTGGATGGTGGGAAGATGTCCCCTAAGGTGCTCTCCCATGAACTTACTAGCCCCTCTAGGCCTATGGATTCACCAGCTATATCAATGGTCCTTAATCCTTGGGTCCTACCTAAAACTTGGTAATCTATTCCCTTAAGCTCTTCAGCTAGGTCTGCATCCTTAGCTAATTCTAGAATTATAGAGCCAAATAGGGGTTTAAATAATTGATCCTTATCTATATCTTCAAACTTAAAGCCAATCATATTACCAAAGGCCATTTCACAAATAGCCCTGGCTATACCGCCGTGCTTGATGCTGATGGCAGCCTTCACTAAGCCCTTGTTTACCAATTCCTTGATCCTTGTGTAGTTTACCTTCAACTGTTCTAAGTCTACCAGACCCCTATCATCCATATGAAGTGGAATTAGGACCACATCATTATCAGCTTCCTTAAATTCGCTTGAAATTATATTTTCAACCCTTTCGGTAGTTACTGCAAAGCTTATAAGGGTAGGTGGTACATCTATATCTTCAAAGCTACCGCTCATGCTGTCCTTACCACCGATACTTGGAATATCCAAGGCTTTTTCTACTAAGAAGGCTCCCAGTAGGGCTGCTAAAGGCTTACCCCACTTAGCCTTGTCATCCCCTAGACGCTCAAAGTATTCTTGGAAAGTTAGCCTAACCTGCCTGTAGTCTCCACCTAGGGCCACCACCCTAGCTAGGGATTCGATAACTGCATAAAAGCCTCCGTGGAATGGACTCCACTTGGCCAGCTTAGGCTCATAGCCGTAGGTCATGATGGAGCAGGTATTGGTCTTACCCTTTAGAACTGGAATCTTAGCCACCATACCCTCACTTGGGCTTAGGCCGTACTTACCTCCATAAGGCATAAGGACAGTGCCTCCACCAACTGTATGGTCAAAGTTGGCCGCTAGGCCCCTCTGGCTGGCAATATTCAAATCCTTCAAATTCTTCTTAAAGGCCTTCTTTAGGTCCTCTTCCTCTACTGAATCCCTAAATAGGTAGGAGTCAGCCTCCGGTTGGCTTATCCTAGCCTTGGACTTCTTCCTGACCCCGTTGGTAGCTAGAAAGGACCTTTCGATATTGACTATCTCCTTACCCTTCCACTTCATCACCAGGCGCTTTTCTTCCGTAACCTCAGCCACTACAGTAGCTTCCACATCTTCCTTTTCTGCCTCTTGTAGGAATATATCTAAATCATCCTTATCTATTACTACAGCCATCCTTTCCTGAGATTCGGATAGGGCAATCTCAGTACCGTCTAGGCCTGGATATTTTAAAGGCACCCTGTCTAAGTCCACCAGTACGCCGTCAGCCAGCTCTCCTATGGCTACAGAAACACCACCGGCACCGAAGTCGTTACAAACCTTGATCATCTTGGAGACTTCTTCCTTCCTAAATAGGCGGACTATCTTCCTCTCTAGGGGCGGATCCCCTTTTTGAACCTCAGCTCCACTTTGGTGTAGGGACTCTTCCGTATGCTCCTTAGAAGAACCTACTGCTCCTCCTAGGCCATCCCTGCCGGTTCTACCGCCAACCAAGAGAACTAAATCTCCTGGCTCAGCCTTGCCGCGGACTACCCAGTCCTTAGGTGCTGCTGCCACAAGGGCACCACATTCCATACGCTTAGCTACATAGCCTTCATCATAGATTTCCCTAATATAGCCAGTTGCAGCTCCAATTTGGTTGCCGTAGGATGAGAAGCCTTCCATGGCCAATTGGGTAATCTTCCTTTGGGGTAATTTCCCTGCTAATGTTTCATTAAAGAGCTGCCTTGGGTCCCCTGCCCCTGTGATCCTCATTCCTTGGTAAACGTAGGATCTACCAGATAATGGGTCCCTGATAGCTCCACCTAAGCAGGTTGAAGCACCACCGAAGGGCTCCATCTCCGTCGGATGGTTGTGGGTTTCATTTTTAAACATCAATAGCCATCTTTCCACCCTACCATCTACGTCCACATCGATTTCGATGCTGGCAGCATTTACCTCATCGGATTTTTCCTTATCCTCTAAAAGTCCCTTCTTGCTAATCTCCTTCATATTGATGGTGGCCAGGTCCATTAGGGATATGCCCCCCTCCTTGTCCTCATAGACATATTCCCTAGAAGCTAAATACTCCTTAATGGCCGCCTCAAAGATTTCCTTATACTTACCCTCATCTATTTCAATATCCGTTATTTCCGTCATAAAGGTAGTATGCCTGCAGTGGTCAGACCAATAGGTATCTATTAGCTTGATTTCCACAATATAGGGGTCCCTGCCTACTTCCTTAAAGTACTTCTGACAGAATAGGAGATCTTCCATATCCATCCCTATGCCATATTTACTTTTAAAGCTTTTAAGTTCCTCTTCAGAAAAATGGATAAAACCTTCTAAAAGTTCGATATATTCAGCATCTTCCGACTCTTTCTCATATGTAACTGCATCTATTGGAATCTCCCTTGACTCAATGGGATTGATGTAGTAGGATTTTATTTTTTCCAAATCCTCTTTACTAATCCTGTTTACTATGAGCAACTTGGAATGGAGGGCTTCCACATCCTCATCCAGTAGAAATTTCTTAACTAAGAAGTTCATAGAGTCTTCCCTTTGGTTAAACTGCCCCTTTAAGACTTCCACCCTAAATGCCAGTTCATCTTCTTCAATTGGAGGTTCTTGACTGATAATATAGTGTGCTTCATTTAGGATATTATTCACAATTCTTTCCCTATCTTCTTCGTCTACATTAATGAAATCAAAGACGTCTACTACCCTAACATAATCCAGGTCCCTAATACCTAGATAATCCCTAAATTCCCTTAACAGCTTCTTACTCTCAGTACACAGATACTTGGTCTTTTCCACATAAATCCTCTCAGTCTTCATTACTAAACCTCCTCAAAAATAACAATAGCCCAGCCAGGTAGGCAAAGCGAAACCTACCCGACTGGGCTTTTATCCCTTCGGTGTAATGCTTAAGAAATAAGCATCTGTACCGCTTGGTCCAGCAGACATCATGTCATAGACATAAATGTCCCGGAACCCTAGATACACTTCCGCTCATAGCTAAATGATTTACGGTCATTTGTAGATACTTCTCAACCATATTATGAGAATTATATGAGCTACGAACTATTCAGTTGATACTTACATCTTAACATAAGTATTCATAAAGTCAAGTAATAATTTTTTGGTTTGTAGTTATTCTATGATAATGTCATATTGAATTTATTCTGATAAAATGTCATGTATGCGAAAGGAGACATTCAATATGACTCAAAAAGAAATAACTCGTCTTAGAGTCATCAATCAAACTATCGATAAGGTAATAACCAT
>Ga0209537_1000020_pt1 | contig 151690 bp, 140 predicted proteins | sample BioPla4DNA1_FD_187698 | JGI IMG/M metagenome (GOLD analysis project Ga0209537, IMG submission 187698) | Biogas fermentation microbial communities from Germany - Plant 4 DNA1 (SPAdes) (version 2) | ecosystem: Engineered > Bioreactor > Anaerobic > Digestate | place: Bielefeld, North... | reverse complement strand
GCTCCTTTAACCACAGAGCAGAAAAGTTGCTGTAAATATATGCCATAATTAGAAGATATTGAAAAGAGTATTGTTTAACATTTTATCGCTTGGCTAGAACATAAAAATTTTATGCAACACTACTGACTTAAGACAAAATATTCAATGCCGCCCCCGTTTGTTGCGTTCGCAGGCTGCCGGATTTAAAGAAATCAACTTTGTTATGTGATCACATACCCCTCCCTCTGGAATGAACTTTTATTTCTGAAAAATCCCGGCGATAAAATCAACAATCCAGAAACGCCATTTACTTTTTCTCTTTTCCAAAGGAGCTTCATCGTTTCCCAGCCGGGAACCTTGTTCAGTTGCTTTATCTATTTCTATTTTCGTACTTATCACCCCTTCTTCATTATTTTCCTTATAATTATTTTCCTTAATATCTCCAATATCTTCCTTATCAGCCGCGGGTGGGAAAACTGTAAAGCAAAGGGGAGGGAAAAGAACGCACCACCAGTTTTCTCCTTTCCCGGCCCCAATCTTAATAATTAACGAAGTATATTCGCCGGACGGGTAAAAGCGGTCACCATAAAAACGTGCCGGAAAGTGACTTTTCCCAAACTCTACTGTAACCGGATCGGAAAAACCGTTTTCTGCAAGGATCATACCGGCTGTTTCTCCAATCAACCTTTTGTCTTTTTTCAGCAACGCGTGCAGTTCTTCGCTGCTTTGGCACCGCTTCCAGAAAGGTCCGAATATTTCTATCAAGCGGCCTGCCAGAAAGTTTTTAATTTCCTGATCATGCCGATTGTTGCTGTTGGCCAGTACATGAAAGCGAATGATTTCGTTATCCGGCCGGCTTTTTTCCGGATCCGGTAAAACCTCGGGGATGAGGCAAAACGAGACTAAAAGCACCATAAACAGCACGATTTTCCAGATGCTTTTGCCTTGATCATTAAAAAATATCCTTAATTTTCTAGGCACCCCAATCACTCATTTCACACTGGGATAAGGGACTGCAACGGCAGCAGTTATTTTTCTGCGCCAATATCTTCCCTGTAAAAATTGCGCAGAAGCCGGAGGGCATTTTTTTCGATCCTAGAAATCTGAGCTTGAGAAATACCCAGTTTTTTTGCTACCTCCGACTGGGTTTTTCCGCGGAAAAACCGCTCGATAATAACATATCTCTCCCGCGAGCTTAACTGTTCCAGGGCTTCTTTTAAAGCGATATTTTCCAGCCAGCACCGATCTTCCTCCTGGTCACTCAATAGATCCATAACCTGAACCGGATCGCTGCTGTCATTAAAAACCGGTTCAAAAAAAGAAAGGGGTTCCAGATTGGCATTACACGCCAGAATAATTTCCTCCGGGCTAATGCCGAGCACTTCAGCCAACTCACTAACAGTCGGTTCTTTCTGATTTTTCTGGAGTAAACTTTCACGGACTTCCTGCACCTTTTGCGCTGTAACCTTGATGGAACGGCTCATATGGAGATAGTTGTTATCCCTAAGGTAGCGCTTGATTTCTCCCAAAATCATGGGGACGGCATAAGTTGAAAAATTGACGTTGTGTTCCAGTTTAAAATTATCAACTGCTTTCATTAAACCGATGCAGCCGATTTGGAAGAGGTCATCCATATTTTCCCCCCGATTTTTAAATCGCTTTAAAACGCTTAGAACCAGTTTGAGGTTCCCTTTAATCAACTCTTCCCTTACTTCAGTACCACCTTCAGCCAATTGCTCAAAAAGCTTATGCATGCGTTCCCAGGAAAGGGTGGGTAGGAAAAATGTATTTACCCCGCTTATTTCAACTTTCTTATAGCTGTACATTTTATTCCCCCCGGCTTTAACGTTTTGTTCTTCAGCCTTTGACTATAGTATGTGCGTTTTTACCATTTTTTAGACATCAATGGGGGAATAATTTTCATATACAGGAAAGGAATTATGAGGGGGTAAAAGGGGAAGGAACCTGCCGCTCAAAAAGAACAAGGCGATCGATTCCTGCGTAATCCTTGCATATTTTTGGCTTTTTAAAAAAATTGGGTATTAGTTCTGCCATTTTGCAGACGTCTTCCGCCTGACCCGCGCCTACTTCCAGGGCGAGCAACCCCGGAAAACGGAGGTATGCAGAAATGCGGCGAAAAATTTCCCGATAGGAATTGAGGCCGTCATCCCCGCCATCGAGGGCCTGGCGGGGTTCCCGACGAACTTCCTCAGGAAGGGAGGGGAGAAAGGAAGTAGGAATATAAGGGGGATTGGAGACAACAATATGAAAGCGCCGGTCTGTCCCCTCCAGATCTTTCCAGTACCTGCCGCAGCGGAGTTCCAGCCGGCTCTCCACACCAAGGCGAATCGCATTGCGCCGCGTTAGCTCAACGGCCTTTTCCGCAAAATCGATTCCCGTAGCCAGGGCAGAAGGAAGAAAAACAAGAAGAGAGAGGACGATATTCCCGCAACCCGTCCCCAGGTCCAAAATTTGTAGTTTTTCTTTTAGTTTGTTTTCTTTAACCCAAGAAATAACCTTTTCTACCAGATGTTCCGTTTCAGGGCGGGGAATAAGAACTCCTTTTTCAACAGCAAAAGAAATTCCCATAAATTCTTTTTCCCCGGTCAGATATGCCAGCGGTTCCCTTGCCCCGCGGCGCTTGATCAGCGCCAGGTAATTTTCCCAAATTTCGCGGGAAAGGAGTTCTTCTCCATGGCTGTAAAAATAAAGGCGTTCTTTTTGCATAACAAACGAAAGGAGAAGCTCCGCATCAAGGCGCGGCGAAGCCACTCCTCTGGATTTCAAAAAAGAAACGGCCTTTTTCAAGGCCTCTGTAATAGATAAGAACATGCTTCGAAACCTTCTTATGCTTAATTCGCCTTTTTAAGCTGCTCAGCCCGATCGTAAGCGATTAAGGCTTCAATTGTTGATTCTATATCACCTTGAAGAAACTGATCCAGTTTGTGCAGCGTCAAGCCAATGCGATGATCTGTAACTCTGTTTTGAGGAAAATTATAAGTGCGTATTCTTTCACTGCGGTCGCCTGTTCCTACCTGGCTACGACGCTCCTGGGCCTGTTCCCTACGCTGTTCTTCGATCATTTTGTCAAGCAGGCGGGCGCGCAAGACCCTCATTGCTTTATCACGGTTTTTCAGCTGGGATTTCTCATCCTGGCAGGTGACCACAGTGTTCGTAGGAAGATGGGTAATCCGGACCGCAGACTGCGTCGTATTAACGCTCTGCCCTCCCGGGCCTGTGGAACAAAATGTATCAATCCGCAGATCCTGCGGGTTGATCTCCAGCTCCACCTCTTCCGCCTCCGGTAAGACTGCCACCGTTGCCGTCGAAGTATGGATCCTGCCCCCGGACTCTGTGGCGGGAATTCTCTGCACCCGGTGGACTCCCTTTTCATATTTCAGGAAGCTGTATGCTCCCTGACCCCGAATGGAAAAGATGATCTCCTTAAAACCTCCAATATCAGTAGGATGAGAGCTTAGAACCTCCGTTTGCCACGCTTTTTTTTCCGAAAAGCGCAGATACATCTTCAATAAATCCGCGGCAAACAGGGCTGCCTCTTCTCCCCCGGCCCCAGCCCTGATTTCAATAATCACATCCTTATCATCGTTAGGATCCCGGGGCAGCAACAGCACTTTTAGTTCTTCCTCCAGCTTCTCCTTTTCCCTGCTAAGGGAAGCGATTTCTTCCTTAAGGAAAAGAACCATCTCTTCCTCAGGCTTTTCCTGGAGCAGCTCCTTGGCCTCCTTTAGGTCGTTTTCCACTTTTTTTAAACGGCGATAAGTCTCCACCGTCTCTGAAAGGGCGGCATGCTCCCGGGTATATTTCTTCCATTCCTGCTGGTTTTTTATAATCTCCGCATCGCTCAACTTTTCTTCCAGAAGATTATAATATTCCTCCAGATTTTTCAGCTTCTCCAACATTAAGACTAACAACCTCCATGGTGACTATACGGTATTAAATTTGCAGTATTAAAAAGGTTAAATAGCCAAAATATATATTTTCGGTTATTTATTACCTTTACTAACAGGCAGGAAGCTCTCCTTTTTCATCATCCAACAGCACTGCTTTTAGAGCGGAAAGAGCCACTTCCACCTGATCGTCTGCAGGCTTTTTTGTTGTCAGCAACTGCAGCCAGAGTCCGGGCTGGGAAACAATCCGCGTCACAAAATTGTCTTTGCGGCCGGCTATGCGGATAACTTCATAAGAAAGGCCGGCAACTAAAGGCAATAATAAAAGGCGAAGCAGGACCCGCTGCCATAAAACCGGCCATCCAAAGAAGGAAAAGAGGACGATACTAATAACCATAACGATCAACAAAAAGTTGGTCCCGCAACGGCGGTGTAACGTACTAAAAGGCCTGGCATCTTCCACTGTCAGCGGCCTGCCGGCCTCGTAACAGGCAATAGCCTTGTGCTCCGCCCCGTGGTATTGGAAAACGCGGTTTATCTCTTTCCAGCGCGAAACAAGATAAATATAGCTTAAGAAAATAAAAAGCCGCAGTCCGCCTTCACCGAGGTTGAGCAATAGTGGTCTTTCCAGGCCTTGATGCAGGTATTTCATTAAAAATGTGGGGAGGAGAATAAACAAGCTTATCCCTGCCGCGAGAGACACAACAATTGTCAAAGGCAGCTCCCATCCCTTTAATTCTTCTTCTTCGTCCAAAACGTATGCTGCTGAGGAAGATATGGATCTAAAACCAAGGATTAGGGCTTCAAAAAAAGAGACGATTCCTCTTAAAACAGGCCATTTAAAAACAAAGCAGCGATCTCCAAGGGACGAAAAAGTGCTTTTCAAAACAACAATATTTCCTTCCCCCTGGCGGAGCGCAATGGCGATCCTGCTCTTATTGCGCATCATAACCCCTTCAATAACGGCCTGACCGCCAACGGATACTTTGGCATTTTTCACGTGCAACACGCACCTTGCTTGCAAATTGAAAACAGGGCTTCAAATGAGCCCTGCCAGGTCATCTCCATTATTCCATGCCGTATTTGCGCTTAAACCGTTCCACTCTGCCGCCGGTATCAACAAACTTTTGTTTTCCGGTAAAAAAAGGATGACAATTAGAACAGATCTCCACTTTCAATTCCTTTTTTATGGAACTAACTTCATAAGTCGACCCGCAGGCACAAGTAATCTTTGCTTTTACATACTTGGGATGAATATCCTTTTTCATGCTGTTCACCTCTTTTCTCAACAACCCGAGTTTCCTGCCATGCCGTATTACCGGACAAACCAACCCGGCGCTGGCATATATAATAACACAACAGCAGGGCTTTTGGCAATACTAAAAAGAGGCTTCACCCGTCGCTTAGAAGCTGAGCAAAACGTTTATGGAAGGAAAAGCAGCGGATCAAGCTTTTTGCTTTCGTAAATAATTTCCAGATGGAGATGAGGTCCTGTCGCATTACCGGTTGCTCCTATTCTGGCTATGATTTGCCCTGCTGAAACCGCCTCCCCTTTTGAGACAAGATTTTTTGAATTATGGGCATAAAGCGTCCTCCATCCCCGTCCGTGATCAATGATAATCATACGTCCATAACCTGTTTGTATACCGGTATACTCCACCTTTCCCCCGGCAGCCGCCCTTATCTCCTCCCCATAGGGGGCGCCAATGTCCAGGCCAAAATGAAAGAGCCCGTTGCGCATACCAAAGTAAGATGTTATCTTTCCAATGACCGGCCACTCAAATACAGGGGCAGAGGAAACGCCTTCCGGTATATTTCTGTTCCCGCGGGATGCCAGCACTGCCGCCTGTCCAAAATCCTTTTCCGCAGCGCAGATCCCTCCGGGGATAACCAGCTTTTGCCCTTCATACATTTTCCGCTCATCCAACAGGTTAAAGGCGGCAATTACAGCAGGCTCAACATTATATTCATGGGCGATACGCTCCAGCGTGTCTCCCTTCCGGACATGATGAAGACTTCCTTTAACGGTAATAATATCAAGAACCTGACCTGCGCGGATAAAATGCGGATTGGAAATGTTATTCCAGTAGGCAAGCGCTTGTACATTAGTCCCGTACAAACCGGCAATTCCGCTTAGAGTTTCACCCGGTTTAATTTGATGCTGGACAAGGGCTTTTTTCAGGGCTTCCTTTCTTTTTAGCTTTTCCTGCCATGTTTTATATTGCTCTACAGAGAACCGGTAATTCTCCAATTCTTCAAGGTAAGCCGGCCGCGAAAAATCTGCTGTTTCGGCTGCAGCCGGAATAAAAACCGTTAATGACAGAGGGATCGCTCCCCAAACCAGCGCTAAGAACAGCCTTTTTTTAAAAAAAGAATTAAGCAATTTGTTCATAAATGCCACTCCCGAACTCGCATTCTTCCCCCTATTGTTTACTGGACAATAGAGAAATATGCATCTGACAAGCCTTCAGGCTTCTCCGGGAGCAAAGGAAGGAAAAAGAAAAGGTTGAACGTACAAATGCTTTCAGGAGTTCAGAACTAACGCTTCCGGCCCCTGAGCCGTTGCAAGCTTTTATAAATTATGGAGGTTCTCCAGGAAGGTGGCATTGTTAGGGGTTTTCTTCAAGCGCTCAATGAGAGCTTCCAGGAATTCAGCGGGAGAGCTGGAGTTCATCGATCGCCTGAGGGCCCACATAAGTTCAAGGGTGTTGCTGTTAACCAGAAGTTCTTCACGCCGCGTTCCGGACCTTGGTATATCGATGGCTGGGAAATATCTCCTTTCAGCAATTTTACGGTCCAGGTGCAATTCAAGGTTGCCAGTTCCTTTGAACTCCTCGTAAATAACATCATCCATTCGGCTGCCCGTATCAATAAGGGCTGTCGCCAGTATCGTCAGGCTACCACCCTCATCGATATTCCTGGCTGCGCCGAAAAAACGCTTGGGTTTGTAGAAAGCAGCAGGGTCTATCCCCCCGGAGAGCGTCCTCCCGCTGGGAGGAATAACCAGGTTGTAAGCGCGGGTCAGCCGGGTAATGCTGTCCAGAAGAATAACCACATCCTGTCCATGTTCCACAAGCCGCTGCGAGCGCTCCAGGACCAATTCGGCCAGGCGAATATGGTTATCAGGCCGTTCATCAAAAGTAGAGCTTAGTACTTCACCTTTGACGGACCGGCGCATGTCTGTCACTTCCTCCGGCCTTTCATCGATAAGAAGGACGATCAGCTCTAAGGAAGGGTAATTTTCGGAAATGCTGTTGGCAATCATTTTTAATAAAAAAGTTTTCCCCGCTTTCGGCGGAGAGACGATCAGTCCCCTCTGTCCTTTTCCCACAGGTATAAGCAGGTCAATAATGCGCGTTGCCATCCCGTCCGGATCTCTTTCCAGGATAAGCTGTTCCTGCGGATGAATGGGGACCAAGTCGGAAAAATGAGGCCTTTTTGCTGCCTTCTCAGGATCCATGTTATTAACTGCATCCACATGTAACAGAGCATAATAGCGCTCATTTTCCTTCGGGGGCCTGACTTTACCGGAAACCAAATCTCCTGTTCTTAAGCTGAACCGGCGGATCTGGGAAGCGGAAATATAAATATCATCCTCGTGAGGAAGGTAATTAACTCGCCGCAAGAAGCCGAAACCCTCGGAAACAATTTCCAAAACACCCTGAGCAAAAATCAGGCCTTCTGCCTCTGTCTCCTGTTTGAGCAGAGCAAAAATCAGATCCCTTTTTTTCATGGTGCTGAAGCCTTTTATTTCATTCTCTTTCGCCAATCGCTGCAATTCATCCAGGTTCATGGCATCAAGTTCCGCTAACTGCAAAGATATCCCTCTCTTTCACACCAGCCTTTAACCTGTATAAAATAGGTAAATAAAGGTGGCCAAGTATCCAATAGTATCCAATAAGGATGATGATAGATGATACGCTAAGGACTGGAATAATGCGGCGTTCGGGAATTAGCAAAACGATAACCGTTACGGTTGTCAGAATTATCGACATTATGGCAGTAATTATATGCTGAGGAGAAAGACCCCAACCCAACCGGTGCGAAAGGGGAGTTTCATCGCCCTGACAGCTAGAGCAAAACCAGTTAAAACAATAGTAAAAAGCGCGGTAACAATTAAGTCCCCCTTTTGCGCGGGGCTCTAAAAGGCTTCCTAAGTGCAAAAGGTTGACCAAAAGCAGAAGTGTCAGATTGAAAAGGTTGCTTCCAAAAATGTTGCTACCGGCTAAATCTCGTAACAGCTCGGCAAATGGCAACCGGTTCGGGAAGGGGTGTTGCTATGGAGAGAAGAAGGGTTCCGGCCCAGGCACTGCTTAAGCCCAGGCCGGCGGATATTTTTTTTGCATACTTGCTAAGCCCTGTTCCGGCAAGAACAATTAGCCCAGCATATAAAAAATAACAGCCATATATTCAATAGTATTCCCCCGCTTAGGGCAGCTCAAACTTTACTTTTTCATTTTTTTTTATGCCTCTCCGGGGGGCTTCCGGGAAGGCTGGGGGCTGCTCCTCGCTACGAAGTTTGGTTTTAAGTCCAATCTGTGAGTCGCTTGAATAAAGCGAACTGTTCCGGTAAGTCCTCTCATAACAACGGAGTGAGTTGTGGCCAGGTTGCCGGCATACCTCACTCCTTGCAGAAAATCTCCGTCCGTAATCCCCGTTGCCGAAAAAATGACATCGTCCCCTTTAATCAAATCATCCATCGTTAATATTTGTTCCGGGTCCTGCAGCCCCATTGCTATAATCCGTTTTCTGTCCTCTTCATCTTCCGGTATCAAACGCCCCTGTATATCTCCACCCAAACATTTCAATGCCGCTGCTGCCAGGACACCTTCGGGGGCACCGCCTATCCCAAAAAGGATATCCACGCCGGTTCCCTCTACCGCCGTGGCAATCGCTGCAGAAACATCCCCGTCGGAAATCAGCTTTACTCTTGCTCCCAGCCGGCGCAACTCTTCGATAGTTTCCTGGTGGCGCTCGCGGTCAAGAATAATTGCCACCATATCCTCGATCTTTTTACCCAGGGCTTCCGCGACTGAACCAATATTCTCCTCGACAGAAGCGTCAAGCTTGATACATCCCTTTGCTTTTGGACCCACTGCGATCTTGTCCATATAGATATCGGGTGCATGCAAAAGACAATTACGGGGAGCTACGGCCAGCACGGAAAGAGCGTTAGGAAGTCCTTTGGCCACCAGGTTTGTTCCCTCCAGTGGATCAACCGCCACATCAACCTGAGGGGGCGTTCCAACTCCGACTTTTTCACCGATGTACAGCATCGGGGCTTCATCCATTTCACCTTCTCCGATGACCACGACACCGTCAATGTAAACGGTATCGAAGGCCCTGCGCATAGCCTCTACGGCAGCTCCGTCGGCAGCATTTTTATCGCCCCTGCCCATAAGCCTCCCTGTGGCCAGAGCTGCTGCCTCGGTTACACGTACAAACTCCAATGCCAGCTCCCGTTCCATAACCTCTCCTCTCCTTTGTAAATAATCGTGAAAAGATGTTATATTTTCTCTTCCCGGCGGGTTTTTTCCCAGTCCGCCAAGAAACGCTCAATTCCCAGATCAGTCAGGGGATGCCGGGACATCTGACGCAGGACTGAAAAGGGAACAGTCGCCACATGTGCACCTGCAGCTGCAACCTCCTCTACATGTAGGGGATGGCGGATACTCGCTGCGATAACAAGGGTGTCCAGCTTCTGACAGGTAAAAATATCCATTATCTTCCTTACCAGACCGACTCCATCCCAGCTGATATCATCAATCCGCCCAATAAACGGGCTAACATATGCCGCTCCGGCCCGGGAGGCAAGGAGCGCCTGATTAGCGGAAAAAATCAGCGTTACGTTGCAGGGAACCCTTTTCCCTTCGGAAGAAAGGCGGTACACAGCCTTAAGCCCTTCAACCCCCATGGGGATCTTCACAACTACATTTTCTGCTAAGGCAGCCAGACGCCGGGCTTCTTCCACCATCCCGCCGGAAGTGGTGCTCAGCACTTCCACGCTGACAGGGTTATCCTGCAAAAGGCGGCATATTTCTTTAACCAGCTCCTCAAAGGGGCCCGCCTCCTTGGAAACAAGCGTCGGATTTGTTGTTACCCCGCTTATCACTCCCCACGAAATTGCTTCTTTAATTTCTTGAAGATTTGCTGAATCAAGAAAAAACTTCATTGCATCCCCACTCCCTTTCAGTCTAAATTGTCGGCAACATACCCCGCCTCTTTAGGCAGTAAACCGCTTGTTTCCCAGCAACTGCAATTGTTCCGGCAAAACGGCCGTATGCCGGGCACCGTTTAAAAAGTTGAATACTCCGGAAAATTTTCCAGGGCCTGCATGACCATGGGGAGTAAAAAAACAATGGCTAACAGAATGAAGAGAAGAAATGACGTGGCAAAAGCAATTATTGGCATGAAAAAGGCCAGGGCGGCACGCCCCCAGGAAAAGCCGTGAACCACCTTAATACCGGTAATCTTTAGTCCCATCGACCAGAGAAAGGCAATTAGACCAATCAGTCCCAGAACGTTAAAAGCGCTATAACGTTCAAGCAGTCCGCCCGCGGCAATTAAAAGAAAGGGTAGATAGGAGCAACCTAAAACTGCTCCCAGGGAAGTTGTCTTCCCTTTACCGTTTAAAAGACCTGTGACAAAATTTAGTATGGCCACCATGAGAAAAAAATACAGCGGTCCAAAAAACACCTGAATAAAAAGCGTCAGCAGTGGAATTAAGGATCGGGTTATCGCAAAAATGTCGGGGAGCAAATAAGGAGCAAACAACTCGGGGGGCACCCATGGGGCAGTAGACAAATCCACATTAAAAGTGGCCAACGATACAACAATGCTGACCACTAAATAAACAACCAAACCCTGCCATATATTTCTGTATTCTGCCACACGCTGCAGCCCTTTAACGGGATTAAACAGAATATCATAAAAATCGTCTAAAAAATTTTTAAACATGATTCCACGGTACTCCTTTCGATCTGGAAAGAAAATCCCGGCTTCTTTTAGGAAAGAAAAGATTTAGAATCCTGCTTAACTCCCGAAAAAACGACTCCATGGTTATCCCCACCAGTGGCGGTAAAAATGGACTCTATCAGAAAACCGCCGTTTCCAAAAGCAGACAATCCTTTCTGTAAGTAAATAGTTCGGCCACTAAAGCCTTATATATTTATTTCGCCCCTTGACAGTTTATTCCTTCGCGAAAAATCATGAAAAATTTTCTTTTTTTCTCCGCGAGGAAAGGGCACTGGCAACAAATTCCCTGAAAAGCGGATGAGGACGGTTGGGGCGGGATTTAAATTCCGGGTGGAACTGAGTAGCAACAAACCAGGGATGATGGCTAAGTTCGATAATCTCCACCAGCCTTCCGTCGGGAGATATGCCGCTGAAGATTAGGCCGGCTTCCTGCAGTTCTTCCCGGAAAATATTATTGAATTCATAACGATGGCGGTGCCGTTCATAAATAATTTCCTCGCCGTAAGCAGCCTGTGCCTTGCTGCCGGGAACCAGCTTGCAGGGATAAAGCCCCAGCCTCATGGTTCCGCCCTTCTCGGCGATCTCTTTTTGTTCGGGCAATAAATCAATAACCGGATAGGGCGAGGAAGGGTCGAATTCTGTTGAATGGGCACCTTTTAAGCCGCATACATTTCTGGCCACATCCACCACTGCACAGTGCAGCCCCAAACAAAGTCCCAAAAAAGGAATGGAATTTTCTCTTGCAAAACGGATGGCCTCAATTTTCCCCTCGATGCCCCGGTCACCGAATCCGCCCGGAACAAGAATGCCATCCGCGTTTTTCAGAAGCTCCCCAACCCTTTCCTGCCTGGCGTACTTTTCCACCTCTTCGGCTTCTATCCAGTTCAAATCAATTTCCGCATTATTGTACACCCCGGCATGATTGAGCGCTTCGATAACGCTGAGGTAAGCATCCTTCAAGGAAATGTATTTTCCTACCAGCGCGATATTAACCTTCTCCTGAAGGCTTTTAATTTTTTGGACCATTGCTTCCCATTCTTCCAGATGCGCTTCTTTTAAAGGTAGGCCTAATTTATCCAGAACCTTAACATCCAGCCCTTGTTCCTTTAGGAGCAGGGGAACCTGATATATGTTGGATACACTGGTGTTTTCAATTACTTCATTTACCTTGACGTCACAAAAAAGAGCAATTTTTTCCTTAATTTCATGGGAAAGGGCGCGTTCGGTCCGGCAAACGATCAGATCCGGCTGGATTCCAATACTACGAAGCTCTTTAACGCTGTGCTGCGTGGGCTTTGTCTTCAATTCCCCGGAAGCAACCAAATACGGCATCAGGGTTACATGCAAATAGCAGACATTTTCTTTTCCCAACTCAATTTTTAGCTGCCTGATAGCCTCAAGGAAGGGAAGCCCTTCAATGTCTCCCACTGTCCCGCCAATTTCCGTAATAACCACATCAACCTTCGGATCCTTAGCCACACGCATAATGCTTCTTTTAATTTCATTGGTAATGTGCGGAATAACTTGGACGGTCCCACCAAGGTAATCACCCCTGCGCTCCTTGTTAATCACCGACCAGTAAATTTTGCCTGTTGTTACGTTGTTGTACTTTGTTAAGTTGGAATCTATAAAACGTTCGTAATGCCCAAGATCGAGATCCGTTTCCGCTCCATCGTCCGTGACAAAAACTTCACCATGCTGAAAAGGATTCATCGTTCCGGGATCAACGTTAATGTAAGGATCGAGCTTTTGGATACTGACCCCAAATCCCCGGCTTTTTAAAAGACACCCTAGAGAAGCTGCTGTAATGCCTTTACCCAGAGAAGAAACCACGCCTCCGGTAATAAAAATGTATTTAGCACCCATCCCAAATTATCCTTCCTTTCTAGTATTTCTACCCGATTTCTACCCGGTCATCTTTTTCAACGTTATAAAAAAGTCAAAAGGGCTTCTCTGATAATTTTAGCCCCCAGCAATGCAGTAATCTGTGAAGGATCATAAGGAGGGCAGATCTCCACCAAATCAAAAGCAATAATATTCTCCTTCAGGCCTTCCAGCAGTGGAAAAATTTCCAGCAGTTCTCCGGAAGAAATCCCTCCCGGTTCCGGAGCTGTTACACCGGGTGCAAACGCGGGATCAACGATATCAATGTCCAGGGAGATATAAAGCGACCTGTCCCGTAAAGATGGAAGCAACTCCATCAAGGGTTTCTTCAGGGAAAAGAAAAATGCACTCCCTTCCGGCAAATCTTTTATTTCCTCTTTATCTGCGGAACGGATCCCAAACTGATAAAGATGTACTCCCGCCAACTGCCTCAGGTAGTACGCCACCGAAGCATGGGAATAAGGCGCTCCTCCGTATGAAGAACGCATATCGGCATGGGCATCAAAGCACAGAACCGTCAGCTCCGGATACTTCTTCAGACAACCCTGGACAGCACCAAAGGTAATTGTGTGCTCTCCACCTATCAAAAAGGGCTTTTTTTCTTTTTCCAACAGGGAAGAAACCGCGCCTGCAATAGCCCCAAGGGAAGTCCCTGTATCACCCGGTGCCAGCTTTAAGTCTCCGGCATCAAAAAAGGAAAGGTCCCGGAGATCTTTCTTGCTGTAAAGGCTGTACTCTTCAAGGGCAGGAGAAACCATCCGCACAGATCCGGGGGCAAACCGGCTTCCTGTCCTGAACGAGCCGGTATCATCCAGAGGACATCCGAGCAGCACCCCGGCAGCCTCGTCAGCGTTATTCCCGGCAGCCAGAAACAGTCCCGTATTTTCGGTCCCCGAAATTTTAAAGGCCACTTTTTTTTCTCTCCTTAAATGTTATTCCAGCAATTCCTGCACGAATCTGGGGAGGATTAGAGAGCTCTTGTGTATTCCCGGCCAGTAATAGCGGGTATTCTGCGGAATAAAAGTTCCTTCCGGTTTTTGCGGATCATACTTTTTCGACCCCATGGTAAAACTCCAAAGACCGCTGGGATACGTTGGAACAGACGCCAGGTAAAAGTAACTGGAGGGAAAAACGCTCTTTACCCTGGAGAAAACATTTCTGATCAGCTCTGCATTAAAAAAGGGAGATTCCGTTTGGGCAACAAGAATTCCGTCCTCTTTTAAGGCCTTAAAAACCGACTGATAAAAAGGAGTGTCAAAAAGGCCTATTGCCGGCCCGACAGGCTCTGTGGAATCAACAATGATAAGATCACAGAAAGAATCCAGGGAACGAATATATTCAATGCCGTCCGCATAGCAAATCTCCACCCTGGGGTCATCAAGGCTGCAGGCGATCTCCGGGAAAAATTTGCGCGCTGCTTCCACAACCTGAGCATCGATCTCTACCAGAATAACCTTCTCCACAGAAGGATATTTGCAAATTTCCCGAACAGTCCCGCCATCCCCGCCGCCGACAACAACTACTGTCTTCGGAGCAGGGTGAGTGCACATGGGAACATGGACAATCATTTCGTGGTAAACAAATTCATCAGCTGCCGTGGCCTGCACCATTCCGTCCAGGAGAAGGATCCGGCCGAACTGAAAAGTATCCAGGACTGCCAACTCTTGGTAATCTGTCTGGCAACGCCAAAGGGTTTCTTTCACCTTGCAAGTTATCCCAACATTGGGTGTCTGCTTCTCCGTATACCAAAGCTCCATCTCCATGTTATCTTCACCAGCCTTAAAAATTATGGAAAGTTACCATAATGCCACTGCCGCTACGACAGCCCCTGCTTTTTCTACCCTGTGTTCCACGCTTTTTATTTTCACATCCTTTAAAGCCTGGCCGCGATTGGCAAAGGCTTCCTTGATCATCTCTTCCACTTTGGCCCTGGCGCTCTCGGCACTGCAATAGCCGGCATGCTCCATGATAACCCCGAAACTGTCTTCGGAAAAACCTATACCCACTGCTGCTGCTATAAGCTCCCCCTTCTTTTCGCTGTTAATAGAACCGTAAGCTGTAGGGACAAAAGCCCCCGGGGGAAAACTAATTCCCTTTTCTGCTTCTTTGCATCCAGGGGGGAGAATACTGCTCAGGCGCACCAAATTTACATTCCCGATGCCTGCCTTTAAAAGACAGTTGTCAAAAGCCGTCAGCGCATGATCTCCTTCAGCTCCTGCCGCGACGATAATAAAATGCTCCGGCTTTACGAACACTCACTTCACCTGCTTCCCAGTTCTCTAGTATCTATTTTCTTCTTTGATTGTAACTGCTCAGTATAAAAGATAATCTGTCATTGCCGCGAGACGGTTCCATCGTCTTCCCTACTTTCTAAGGTGCGGGGACACACCTCTTGCAAAAGGAATATCCTTTGAGCAGTTACTCTTTCTTTAAGTCAGAAAAGGATTATAGCGGCGCTCATCTCCAATTGTGGAAGACGGGCCATGGCCCGGGAAAATTTCGGTACTATCCGGGTAAACCAGCAGTTTGCTCTTAATGCTATCAATAATTTGCCGGTAAGATCCCCCGGGGAGGTCGGTGCGGCCAATAGAGCCGGCAAAAAGCGTGTCACCTGTAAAAAGGGCTCCACCTATCTCCATACTGATGCTTCCCGGCGTATGTCCCGGCGTCTCCAGCACCTTGACGGACAGCGTTCCGACCTGTAGCTGTTCATTGTCTTTAAGCAGATAATCCGGCGGCAGAACTTTACCGGAACCCATAAAGAAAGACATACCTGCCTGGGGGCTCCGATAAAGGGGAGCATCTGCCGCATGAACAAGTAAAGAAACTTGAAATGCAGCTTTAACTTCACTGTTGGCTCCGATGTGATCAATATGTCCATGGGTATTGATAATATATTTTATCTTGAGCCGTAAATCTGCAATCCTTTTAATGATACGCTTCCCTTCCGCACCCGGATCAATAACCAGCCCTTCGAGCGTCTCCGGGCACCCGACAAGATAGCAATTCGACATAAAGGGGCCTACTTCCAGCCTTTCCAGAATCAAATTACATGCCCTCAGCTGCCAGCGCACAGTTCCAAGGGCAGGCACCTCCTTTCCTATACCTCGGCTGATACCATTTCAAAAACCATAGCATTAATTATTTGACACCATGCGAATAAATCCTTCGTCCGGAGGAAAAAAACTATTCAACATTACCTTCAAGAAATAGTTCGGAAAAAAAGCGTATTGAATATAAAAAGAATATGCTATAATGAGCTCAAGGCGACTTATTCATAACCCGGGGGGTGCCTTTCTGTGTTTGAAAATCTACTGGAAACTATAGGCAATACGCCGCTTGTTAAAATTAACCGTCTAAACCCCAATCCTAAGGTAACCATGGCCGTAAAACTTGAAGGGGCCAATCCCGGAGGCAGTATCAAAGACCGTATTGCTTACTGCATGATTACCATGGCGGAAAAAACAGGCCAACTTACTCATGATAAAATTATTTTGGAGCCGACAAGCGGCAATACGGGAATCGGCCTGGCAATGGTCGCTGCAGTTAAAGGGTACCGCCTGCTGGTTACCATGTCCGAATGGATGAGCGAAGAGCGTTATAAGATAATGGAGGCTTTAGGAGCGGAAATTCTCCTGACACCGGGAGAGAAGGGTACCGATGGAGCAATCGAAAAAGCAAAAGAACTTTATGCCCAAAACCCGGACCTTTATTTTATGCCCAACCAGTTCAACAATTCCTATAACGCCCTGGCCCACTACGAAACTACCGCCATGGAAATATGGGAGCAAACTGACGGGAAGATTACCCATTTTGTAGCAGGAATGGGGACAACGGGAACTTTGATGGGCTGTTCCAAACGTCTGAAGGAATTTAACCCGCAAATAAAAGTCATCGGGGTGGAACCGCATAAAAATCATAAAATTCAAGGATTAAAAAACATGGAAGAAGCCATTGTTCCGGAGATATATGACCCGTCCTACCTTGATGAAATAATTAGAATTTCCGATGAGGACGCTTTTTCAATGGCCAAACGCCTGGCCAGAGAAGAAGGTATCTTCTCCGGCATGAGCGCCGGGGCAGCTTTCCATGTCGCTGTCGAAGTGGCAAAAACGCTTCAAGAGGGCCTTATTGTTACAATCATACCCGATCGGGGAGAAAAATATATTTCCACTACTCTCTATTGCCTCGATTCCTGCGAAAACAGAAGCGAACGCTGTTTACTTAAAGATATGATCAGCTATAAAAAAAGCCCACTACCTCCCGCGAAGTAAATAATGCGCATTTTCGTACGTAATGGGTTCACCGACTAAAAAATATCCGGGCTCCAGATTGTGTTCAAAATAGGACATGGTAAAGTGTAGATGGGGCCCCGTTGAAAAGCCGGTAGAACCGACAGTACCCACGGGCTCTCCCCTCTCTATAAATTGTCCTTCCTCCACAAAAAGCTCCTGCATGTGATAGTAAACGCTAAAAAGCCCCTGCCCATGATCAATTACTACAGTATTACCGGTAAGAATCAACTCCATTGACAGGGTCACTTGCCCATTGTTGACAGCCAGAACGTTTGTTCCGGCGGGGGCGGCAATGTCCAGCCCCGAGTGGCGATAAGATGTGGGGGCGTTGTTTACATAACGGGTTTGACCAAACTCTGTGGTGAGCCGGCCTGTGACAGGCAAAACAAAGGGCTGGTTGTAATAGCGTTCATCTGCGCTGGTTTGGCGGGCCTTTGGGAAATAACGGGCAAATTGTTCAGAGGCGGCTTCATTGCGGGTTGATGCTACTATACTGGCATTCACCCTGAGATGTTGTATATGAAAATCCCGGGGCAATACGGTCAGAGTACTCTCGTTAAGGGGCTCCCCTTCCAGGCCGTAGGCCAGCCGGTATTCGCCTGTGCCAGTAGCGTAATTGGTAGGCAGGTATGCTACATAGCCGTCTTCAAAGGGAAAAAACTTTAACCGGCCTTGCGTATCCACCTCCAGCACAGGCATAACCCCTTCCGGAAGATGATATGCGTAAAAAACAGCCATTTCTCCCTGCACAACTCTCTCCGGCAATTCAAAAACCGGCGGCAGATCCATAATGACTCCAAAAGAAGCCTCGTATCGGCCGCGGTAAGGCTGGTTTTCGTCCTGCCAACAGAGGTTCAGCCGGTAATCATAAAGACCGTTGCGCTGAAAAATGGGCAACTGTTCATTTTCCAGGGTACCTTCAAATACGGTTCTGCCTGAGGGATCTGTTACCCGCAGAAAGGCGCTGTCAGGCGGGGGATCAACCTTAAAAGCAAGCAGGTTATCTGTCGAAGCAAGCACCGGCGGACTTGCAACAATATCGGGCAACACCGGCATTCTACCGTCATGCCAGTTATTGTCCCACTTAAGGATCTGCCAGCGGCGCTCAACAACCCGGGGAATTATTTCTTCTTCCCCGGCTGTTATGCAGATACTCGGCATTTGCCCAAAGGGATAAAGTGCTTGGAAAGCTTCGCAGGTATAAAAAAAATGAGCATCCTTTGAGCGGATAAGCTTACCGCTTCCAACACCCTTCAGGTATACCTCCCTGCTTAAAGCCACATATACCTCATAACACCTTGGCGCCCCCAATTTTCGGTGCAGGGTCAAATCAAAAGCAGCAATTAAATCTTTAGGCAATTCATTTTCTGCGGAACCCTGCAACGCGGAAATAAGCTGCCGGGGCTCAGCCCCCTTAAGCATGTACGTTTCATAACTGCTCTGCTTCCGGTCAACAACGGAAATCGCCGACAGGGTTGACGGCATTAGGGGCATATAATAATAGGCAACCGTCAGCAGGCTTGCGGCCAATATGAGAAAAATTAAAATCCAGCAATTTTTTTTCATTTAAGTAAACCCTGATCCTTTTGTCTTGCCAAATAGCTCTTTAAACATTCAGAGAAGCTGCGGCATTGCTTCTTCTGCCGGTAAAATAAATTGCCAGGGCAATTACTACCGGAATAAGGGTAATGAGAAACATCATGCTAAAGCCTATAGCATTGGCAACAAATCCCCACCCTGTTGAGCCGGAGGCCACCCCGATATCAAAGGCAGTCCAGTAAGTAGCATTAGCCGCGCCTCTTCTGCTTGAAGGAACGCGTCTAATGCACTGGGCCAAAATCGTTGGCTGAATAAATCCAAACCCCAGGCCGTAAAAGGTTCCTCCCACAACCAAATGAAAGGGGGCGGCAAGGATTGTCAACACCAAAATCGCGGCCATCATGGCCAGGCTTCCCGTTAAAACGACCAAATCGTAACCCTTTTCCCCTTTCCTGTCAATAATCATTCCCGAAACGGGACGGAAAACAAGCGTGCTTATGGCAAACGCGCTGAAATAAAGCCCGGCTGAAACCATTCCCTGCTGGATGGTATAAAGGGAAATAAAAGAAAGTTGTGAACTGTACGTTATACCAATAAAAAGAATGGCCATGGCCGGCCGCAGGGCAGTTTTCTCCAAGAAAGCTGTTTTTGCCTTCATCGCCTGCTTTTCAATATGAGGGTATGTAATCATCGAGGCCAAAACAATTAAAATTATGCTTAAAATAGAGCATACCCAGAAGAGAACCTCGAACGAATACCGGTCGATTAGCCATAAGGCAATGGCAGGAGCCACCGCCATGGCAATACTTAAAGTTGAACTAAAAAAGCCCGTGCCCTCCCCTAGCCTTGCCGGGGGAATAATATCCGAGGCAACCGTCCATGAAGATGTGTTGGCCACTCCCCACCCAAGTCCTTGAATGAATCGGAGCCCAATTAAAAGGGTAACGGGAACCATAAAGGCATAAATAATTGAAGGCAAAAGGAAAATCAGCAGACCGCCTAAAAAAATCAGCTTGCGGCCGTACTGATCCAAGGCCCGGCCGGCCACAGGCCTGGAAAAAACCGCGGCCAGGGTCAATGAGGCCATGGCCAGTCCTGCAATAGTGCTGCTTCCCCCGAATCTTTCAATATAAATCGGCAGGGTAGGAGCATAACTAAAAAATACAAGATACATGGAGAAGTGTGCAAGGCAGCTTAAAATAAAATTAAATGTCCAAAGTTTGGGTTTCTGCAACGTACGCTCCCTTTCTTTTTTATTCTAAAACTTGTTTTACAAATTTTTTTTGCTTTAAATTTTAAAATTACCGAAAAATTTGCTCAAGATATTATACCTTAAATGTGCCCTGCAGTTCAAGAAAACTTTCCAAGTCCGGCGATATATGTGCCTATGTTCAAGAAAAATTTTCGGCAAATCTTCCCTTTGGAAGACAGTCATTAACGATGATACGGCTCGCCCCGGATAATTTTAAAGCTGCGGTAGAGCTGTTCCAGCAGGATAATTCGTGCCAGGCGATGGGGAAAAGTCAGTGCGGAGAGGGAGAGGCAAAGGGGGGCGCGCTCTTTTAAGCCTTTAGCCAGTCCTGCCGGCCCGCCGATAATAAAATCCGCCTTAACTTTACCTTCCAGCTGAAGCTTCGCAAGGCGGGACGCCAGAGCCGGGGAGTCCAGAGTTTCCCCTTGGGCATCGAGAACGATCAAATAAGCGTCTTCACGGATATGGCGGGTTATTTCTTTTTCCTCAAAGGCAAGGGCCTTTTGTTCCTCAGGGCTGCCCTGCAGGCCGGGAGGAGCTTCCGGGACTTCAATAACTTCAAGGCGGGCATAGGGAGCGAGCCTTTTCAAATAGTAGTCGCTGCCCTCCCTGTAAAAGCGTTCCTTCATTTTCCCCACGGCAATGATGCGAATATTAATTTGAACGTACCTCCCGTCTTCTCTTATAAATAAGGGTTCTGCTCAAACCACGCTTCAATTGCAGGCAATATGCCGGTCTGGTCTTTTTTCTTTTGCAGAACCTTGGCCATTTCCTCGTTTCCCTTTCCAACAATAAGGGCCGGCACCGAATTTTGGGTATGTTCTTTTGTCCGAAGATCTTCCAGATTGCCGTGATCGCTCACCACCAGCAAAAGATCCCTTTCCGCATCCATCGTCTCTACAATTTCCCCCAGGAACGCATCGAAAGTGCGGATTACTTTTTCTGCACTCGCATAATCGTTGCTATGGCCTGCCCGGTCCGTTAAAAAATGTTCATAGAGAGTCAGGTCATAATTCCTGGAAATAGCTGTCAGCCTTTTGCCTGCCTCCTGCGGGGAGATAAGGGGAACATCATAACCGCTTTTTGCAGGACTTCATTGGTAATATCCATATACACTGCTTGTCCGGCGAGCATCTCTTCCAGGCCCCGGAAAGACAGGCCGGCATAATAATTAATCAGAGTGCTGCAGGAGTAAGTCCTTCTTATTTTGCCGGTAAAGTGTCGAAAAAATTTCGGCCTGTAAGCATTGGCAAAGGTACACCGCCGGCCTTGTTCAAGAAAATGTTTAAACATTCCTTTTTCTGCAAGGAGTTTGCGCAGCTTAACGTTAACAGGAAACCCGCGAAGGTGAAACCCCAAAACGCGGGCTGCATTTACCCCGGTAAAAAGAGTTGCCTGGCCGGTTGCGCTCTGGGGAAGGCCTCCAACCCCCAGAGTAGCATCCAGCGACAATAACGCAGCCCTGTCATATATCTTATCCGCAGCCTCCAAAGTCAGCTTCTTTCCTTCCAGCAAGCCGGATAAGCAGGGGGTAGCGGCTATGGAAAAGGGGTTGTTTTCTCCTGCCGGAGCAAGGCCAACCCCATCAATAAAAAGAAAAATAATCGACATGACATATTTCTCCGAAGCTAATCCATATTTTCAGGCAATTCATCCAGGGTTACCGGGACAACCAATTTTTCCTGACCCCTGGCCAAAATAATCTCAACAGTCTCACCAACGCTAAATTTTTGCAGCAGCTGTTGCAGCTGGGAAATATCGGTCAGCTTTGTTCCTTCGATCTCCAGTATTACATCCATGGAGACAATTCCTGCTCTGTCGGCAGGACCGCCTTTGACAACCTCCTGAACGAGAATGCCGCTTTGTACCGAAAGGCCGAAACGCTGAGCGTCAAAAGGAGTCAGAGTGCTGATATAAACACCTATCCAGGGTCTTACAACCCTTCCCTTTTCAATGAGAGTGTTGCTGATCTGTTTCACCGTATTGCTGGGAATAGCAAACCCCATTCCCTCTACCCCGGAAATTTTAATCTTGGCAGTGTTAATGCCGATTAATTCGCCTTTAATATTCACCAGTGCGCCCCCGCTGTTGCCGTCGTTTATGGCCGCATCCGTCTGGATAAAACTAAAATTCTGTCCTTGAATGGTAATTGAACGTTCCAGCGCGCTGACAACCCCCTTGGTTACTGATTGCTGAAAATCAAGCCCCAGAGGGTTGCCGATAGCAATAGCCGGTTCACCGACGCGCAGTTTGTCTGAATCAGCCATTTTCGCCGTAGGAAGCCCTTTTTTATCTATCTTGATTACCGCAAGGTCTGTGGGCGGGTCTGCTCCAACTACCGTAGCCGGAAATTCCTCCCCGGAGCCCAGGCTCACCACAAGTTCCCTGGAATTCTCAATGACATGATAATTTGTCACAATATAACCGTCGCTGCGAATAATGACTCCCGAACCGCTGGACCTTTGCTGCAGGCTGCCGCGTCCAAAAAAATCGTAAACAACCCCAAAATTGCTGATCCCCACAACAGGGGGAGTTGCTCTTTCTGCAGCATTTACCACTGCCAGGTAATATTCCATCGCCTGCGGGGAAATATCTAAAGGAACGTAACTTTCCTCGTTGCCGTTTCTCTCTTCTGAATCCTGAGTAAGCGGAGGAGCTGTATATTCCCGGGAAAGAAGCGTTCCGGCAAAATAGAAAAAAACAGTCGCTACAATTAAGCCTCCCACAAGGGAACCGAGGAGAACACCTTTCCAGAAGTGGGTTTTCCTTTTACTCCGCTCGGGGAAATCGTTATAAAAACTATCCATAATCACCCCTCCTCAATAAATAGTTTGGCATTTTTTCCCGACTTTAGCCCTTTAATTAGTTTTCAGGCTTAAATTTTCATGTTTTCATTATGCTCATCCACGTTCCGGCTCATCCCGGACAGATGGCAGGTGTCATTAAAGAGCCTCAGCCTTCTTGTCCTTTGAAAATCTCCCTGCAGGATGGTCAGGGAAGCCGGAGCGAGAGAAAAGGGCCAGAATTCTTTGTAATTATACTTTAAAAAATAAATAATAAAGGCCTGCAGAAAACGGCCATGGCTGACGATTAAGATGGGGTTCACTTTTTCTTGTCCCGACCTTTTTCCGGCAATTCTGGAGAGCAATGCATAAAAAAGCCGCACCCTGTAGAACAATCCCGACATTCCTTCAGCTCCCGGGATTTTAGCATGATGGAAATCTCGCTGCAGCCGTTGTAAAATCTCCGGATAGCGTTTCCCGATTTCTGCTTTGGTCATTCCCTGAATAACTCCCCAATCGTATTCGGCAAGGAGGCTTGTATAAATGGGTTTCGGGGTTCTGCCCTGCGCGGCAATAATAGATGCGGTCTGCCGGGCCCGCTGAAGCGGACTGCAGAAAAAAAAAGAAAAGCGCTGCTCATGGAGGCGCCTGCCCAGGAGATAGGCCTCTTTCTTCCCTTGATCGCCAAGGGGAAAATCAAGCCTCCCCTGCAGCCTCCCCTGCAGGTTGGCTTTTGTGGTACCATGGCGGATAAGCCAGAGTTCCATAATTAGACATTTCACCCCATTTTTAACCTTTATTCTACAGCATATTTCCCAGGAAATAGTCATATTCAAGGTTAAGGCTCACAAAAACGTTCAATGTTTACCCCCAACAGGCGAAAACGCTCTTCGATCTTTTCGTAGCCCCGGTCAATATGCTCAACGCCCCTGATTTCCGTTTCCCCATTGGATATTAAAGCAGCAATAATAAATGAAGCGCCTCCCCTTAAATCCATGGCCTCAAGCCGGGCACCGGTTAGTTCATGTCCCCCCTCAATAATAGCGCTGCGCCCTTCAAGCTTAATCCGGGCACCCATCTTTTTTAGCTCATCAATATGCCTAAAACGCCTTTCAAAAACATTTTCCGTTATCAGGCTGGTTCCCCTGGAGCGGGTCAGAAGAACCATCATATGGGGCTGAAGATCCGTTGGGAATCCGGGATAAGGAAATGTCTTCACATCGGAGGGCTTCAGACAACCGGAGCTTTTGACCCGGGCCCAATCCAGCCCAATATCCAAGCTTACTCCTACTTCCTTCAGCTTGGCAATAATGGCATCGAGGTGTTTGGGAATAATGTCTTTAACTAACACTTCTCCGCCGGTAGCAGCAGCGGCAATCAAAAACGTACCCGCTTCAATTCTGTCAGGGATAACGATATGTTCTGCACTGCCCAGTTCTTTAACGCCCTGGATCTTGATTACATCCGTCCCCGCCCCCCTTATTTTGGCTCCCATAGCGTTCAAAAAATTGGCAACATCGACAATCTCGGGTTCCTTGGCTACATTTTCTATAACGGTTTTTCCCTCTGCCAGCACGGCTGCCAGCATAATATTTATTGTGGCCCCAACGCTTACTATATCTAAATATATATGCGCACCTTTCAATTTTTTGGCTCGCAATTTCATAACACCTTTATCCAATTCCACATCAGCCCCCAGGGCTGTAAAACCTTTAATATGCTGATCGATGGGGCGGGGCCCCAGATCACAGCCTCCGGGCATTGGAATATTGACCTTTTTAAACCGTCCCAGCAAACTCCCCATTAAATAATAGGAAGCTCTAAGCTGGTTTACCAGCTCAGGCGGCGGGCTGTATGAATTAACACCGGATAAGTCGATCTCAAGAGAAGTTTCTGTTAAAAAAGATATTTTTGCACCCAAAGCCGAAAGAATCTCTATAAGCCTGTCAATGTCGGTTATCCGCGGCAAGTTTTCTATTTTCACAGTTTTGCCCGTAAGCAGTGATGCCGGCAGAATGGCCACTGCCGAGTTCTTTGCCCCGTTGATCCTAATCGAACCGCTTGTTTTTTGTTTTCCATAAATTCTAAGACATTGCTGCAAAGGAAAGCCCCCTTAAGGAGATATCTTGTCCACACTGTTTAAATTTCCGGATTTCCGGTAAACGCATTGATATAATATATTTCTCCATTGTTAAGTCTAATCCTCCATACAGGTGGAATTTCCCAGCGCTGCGCATCATACTCCCGGGTATAATAACCAAGGGAAAAATCAACGATGCTTTCCTCGTTTTTACTTCCTTCATATCTTTCCAAAAAGCGCAAAAGTGCCATGGAGGAAGGGATAACTTCTCTTTTTTGCTCTGCAAAACCCACCACTTCCAGACGATAAAACTGGACCGACGGGTGCCTTTCAAATAAAGAAAAAGAGATATAACCGGCATAAAGGGGACAACCTTCATACTCTTGCCTGAAATAAAGAACCTTCCCCTTTTCATCGGAGGTTGTATAATCGGGAACAAAATCATGCAGAAAAAAAATCTTGCTCACAAGTTGCCGGGCTTGCTCCTCCGTATATATTTTTTTCGCTTCCTCTTCCTTAAAATGAAAATTTAAAATTGCCGGCCCTGCCCGGCTAACGATCAGCTCATGCCTGCCAAAAAAATAGACAGCCCTATCTTCCCATCCTTTTTCAGCACTCCTGCTGGCATGCTTAATTTCAGGAGCCGTCTTTCTTGAACCTTCAAGGGCCTCCCAAAAACAAAAAATAAGCTCACGGGGAGAAAATGTCCACGGCTTTACCATCAGATATGCTGCGTGTTCTGTGCCCCTTGGAAGATTTGTTTCCAGGGTAAGGCCGGCATTTAAAAGAGCGCTCTCCAGCTTTGTGATCTCTTCTTTTTGACCAAAAGGCTCAAATTTTCCAGATCCCTGGTCCTGCCAGAGCTGGTAGCAAAGAAAAATATTTAGCGCCAAAAAGGTACAGATAAGAACCGTTTTTGCCCTGGAAAGGTTCAATTTAGTTTCACCTGCCGTTTACCGCTGTAAAAACTTAAAGAGATTCGAGGGTCTGCCAGTGCAGATAGATTGTATCCATTCCGGAAATGGAAACGGACCAGGCCGGGGTCGCTTTAACGGTTCCTTTTCCTCCGGAAGAAAGATAATACACGGGTTCTATTCCTAAAAGGATCCCCTCGCTGCCGGGAAAAGTTTTTTTATAAATAAGCGCCGCGCGACAGAGGGCTTCTTCAAAAGGACGAAAAGCCTGCCTTGCTCCTACTTCCTCTATAAATTGATAAAAATTGCGCTGGTAAAAAAGAACCCCCTGTTCATTAATGGCCATTTCACAGCCGACACGCTCCCCCCGGATTGGCAAACCCTCGTAAAATGTTTCCCAAAAGAGCCGGTAACCTTCGCTTTGCCCCTCTGCCCGGACCAGATAAATACCGGGGAGCCACCCTCCATATAGCCCTAAGTATTCCGCTCCTTTTTGCAGGGCGGTGCTGTAGGACACAGGCGTAAAAACGCGTTCCAGCTTGGGCGCGGTATATTCTACTAATCCGCTGGGATAGATGCGCAGGCCTTTTTCCCCATCTGTGAAAAAAACAGCCCCGTCCCGTTCTTCAATACGCCTGGCCATTGACGGGTCAAAAAAGAAAGCCCTCACCAATTGCTCTTTGTCCACATTTTCTTTTTTCAGCAAAATTTCCCCGGCCTGCATTTCTTCCACGGGAACAAAAAGCTTGCTATTATTGGCCACTATCAGAGAAAAAGAAGTTTCTTCTTTTTCATTTCCCTTGGCAGGGTTAACGGCACTTATTTTTCCCTCCGCTTGTCCCTGCTTTTTTGCCTCGTCCGCAGGAAGGCCTGTCCCTTGCGGTATAATCTCCCTTCCTTTCTCCTGCAGTTCCCTGCAGGTCAATTCCGCAAGATCCAACGTTAATACCCCCGAAAGGCAATGGTGCAAACTGGACCGTTGCGGAACGAGATTGTTCAACAGCTGCTCGTTCAGGTTCATAAAAATTCGGCCGGCAAATTTATCTTCGCCCTCCAGGATAATATGATAATAACGTTCTTCCAGGATAATATCAGCCCTGTGGACATCCAAAGCCGTCGCCCCGGGGACAAGAAAATTTAAAGGCAAGACAGGGGAAAAATTAAATGTTATTTTCGAAGATGCCGTTTTTAGCAACGCTTCTTCCTCAGAATCGTTGATGCGGCTAAGAATCTGTTTGTCCGCTCGCTTCAACACAGAAGTCCCTGCTGCCAAGAGGCGAACAAATTCTTTTTCCCCGCGGCGGAAGACATGTTCTTTTTCTTTCTCTTCTTCCTTCCAAAAAATTATTTCCGCCGGAGCAATAATTTCTTCCAGGGAAAGGGGAGCCGTAAAATAAGCATCCTCATACTTGGGCTTGATGCCCTCTTCCAGCGGAGGTGCCCCAAACCAAAGGCGATAGGTTAACCCCATGCTCAAGATAATTAAGAAAGCAAGAACTCCGCTTTTTATTTTTTCCATCATATCAAATTCCACCCCGAACGGCTTAAGTTGATGCATGATACGTTTTAAGCCAGCGGCAACGAAAAGGTAACCTCAGTTCCTTTTTCCGGGACGCTGCTTAGGGTTATTTTGCCACCGGAGGCACGGATAATTTTTCTGGCAATGGAAAGCCCCAGTCCGGTTCCGCCGGATTCCCTGGAACGCGTTTTATCGACGCGGTAAAATCTGTCAAAGACCCGGGGAATATCTTCTGCAGGAATACCGATCCCCGTATCCCGGATAGAAACAAAAGCAAAAGATTCGTCTTTAGTTACCTCTACATCCACGCGGCCTCCAGAGGGGGTAAATTTAACGGCGTTGTCCAGTAAATTTAAAATTACCTGTTTGATTTTATCCCTGTCCAAAAAAACTTTCACTTTTACTCCGGGCATTTTTCTCCTCAAATTAATGCCTTTGCTTTTTGCCTCCATCTCAATTTGTTCCAGAACTTCTTCAACCAGCGTTATCAGGTCGCTCTTTTCCCTGGTCCAATTTGCCTTTTGGTAGTCCAGTTGAGAAAGGACCAGCAAGTCGCGGACCAATTTCACCATCCGCTCTGTCTCTTTTTCCAGCACCTGTAAAAAACGCCCCCTGATAAGGGGGTTTTCCTGGGCGCCGTTTAATAATGTTTCCACATAACTCTTAATTGTTGTCAGGGGCGTTCTAAGCTCGTGGGAGACATCGGCCACAAATTCCTGCTGAAGCCGGGAAAAGGCTCTTTCTTTGGTTACATCATGAAGAACAAGCAGATAACCTTGTAAATGCTCGCTCTCCTTGATCGGTGCAATATGCATCTGCAATATTTTTTCTCCGTCCACTTCCAACTCAACTTCTTTGGTTTGCGAAACCTTGCTGGACAACAATTCTTCTACTTCTCCATTGCCAAAAAATTTCCCAAGAATTTCCTTCCCGAAGGATTCTGGTTCTGCCTGCACACCGGTAAACTTTAACAGCTCTTGCGCCGCCGGGTTGAGGTGGATTATTTCCCCTTCCTTATTTATGGCGATAATACCGTCTCTCAGATATTTTAACAATGTCTCAACTTTATTTTTCTCTGCAGAGATCTCCTGTAATGTTTCTTTCAATCTGGTTGTTAAAAAGTTAAACGTTCCGGCCAGCTCGCCTATTTCGTCATTAGAATGGACATCGATCAGCTGGGAAAAGTCCCCCCCGGCCATTGCTGCGGCACGTTTGGTTAATCCCCGGATAGGCAGGGTTATGGTTCGCGTTAACATAAAACTAATCACAATGGCAATAGCTAATACTATTATCCACCCGGTGATGAGCATAACTTTAATTTCCCGCAGGGTCATATAAATTGTCTCCAGCGAGCCTGTCAAATAGACGACCCCAACTACCGAGGCACCGTCTTTAATAGGAAGGGCAAGGGTATGGTAGCGAATCTTTGTCTCCGGATCAATCCTGACGCCCTCTACACGGTTGCCGCTTAACGCCAGCAAGATATCATCCTGAATTACCCGTTCCCCGGGCGAGTAGGAAACACTCCGGTCAGATTTTCCCAACAGACGCCCGTTACGGTCCAAGACCATTGTTTCAGTTCCCTGGACATTTCCCTCGAATTCGACAATAAGGGAGGAAATTAAATCGCTCTGCTGTTCATCTTCAATCAGGTACCTCAGGATAAAGCTGCTCAGAAGTTCAGCCTGCAACACCTGCCCCGCGGCAAAATTGCGCAAATAATAATTTTCCAGCGATTTAACCAGATACACCCCGCTTAATTGCATTGCAAAAAGAATCAGCAAGGAATAGACAAAAACAATCTTCCCCTGCATGCCTATGCGCATGCTACATCCCCCTCAGGTAATATCCCGCACCGCGTTTGGTACAAAGATAAACCGGATTGCCCGCGTCATCCTCAATCTTTTCCCTCAGCCTTCTGATGGTAACATCCACAGTCCGGATATCACCGGTATAATCAAAGCCCCATACTTTTTCCAGAAGTTTCTCCCGGGTAAAGACATAACCCACATTCTGCAGCAAAAACTCCAAAAGTTTAAATTCCAGATATGTCAGCTCAATCCGGCGGTCGCCTTTTTTAACCTGCATTTTGCCGGAATCAAGGGACAATTCACCGCATTTCAACTCCTGCGAAGAGGTCTCCTGCATTTTGACGCGGCGAAGAGCAGCCTTGATCCTGGCAATTAGTTCTCGGGCGCTGAAGGGTTTTGTAACATAATCATCAGCCCCGATTTCCAAACCCATTACTTTATCGATCTCCGATTCCCTTGCAGTAAGCATAATAATGGGTACATCCATTTTCTGGCGTATTCGTCGGCAAACGCTAAACCCGTCAATGCGAGGCAGCATAATATCCAGAAGAATTAAGGCCGGTTTTTCTTCAAAGGCCAGCCGCAATGCTTCAGCACCGTCGAATGCGACCAGAACCTCAAATCCTTCTTCTTCCAGGTTGTATCTAATTATTTCGGCAATTGGCTTTTCGTCATCAACGACAAGAATTTTATCTTTCACAAAATAAACTCCCTTTAGTTTCTTTATTTACATAACTATTTCGTCCACCGCGAAAAATCTCCTTCTTCACGCGAGTTTCTGCAACAAAAAAAAACGTGACCGTCTAAAGGCCACGTCCGAATATATATTTAAAGAGGGGGTCAACTCATAATTATATTTTGCCCCCCCATTATTACAGGAATATTACAATAGAATTATTTTCCCGTGACATTGCATTTTTTACGTTTACGGGCTGAAGAAATTAAGGGGATTCAACGTATTGCCATAAATTCCTCCTGTCCGTACTTCAAAGTGCAAATGATAACCTGTCGCCCTTCCCGTAATCCCCACACTGGCGATTACCTGGCCCTTGTTTACCGCCTGACCGACAGTAACTTTATTTTGGGAATTATGAGCATAGCGGGTATAATAATGTCCATGAAAGATAACAATGGACTTTCCATAGCCTCCGTCCCAGCCTTCAAAGACTACAACACCGCTGTCGGCAGCCAGCACGGGCGTCCCGCTGCGCGCCCCGATGTCAATTCCGGCGTGGAAGCCCCCGCTGCGCCAACCATAGCCGGAGGTTATACGGCCGCCTCCTTGCACAGGCCAAATAAAACTCCCGGTTTCCTTGGAAGGAATCTCCGCAATCCCCTTAGCCACAAGCTGTGGTTTAGGTTCTTCAATGACCCTTTCCTTAATAATTTCCCGAGAGATTTCTTTCCCATTTTCGCGGGTAATCTGATATTCAACCTCTTTAACCCCATGTTTACCTTCTTCAATAACTTGGCTTTGCATCTTCCATAACGTACTGTCATAAGTGTAATTTGTTTCAAAAGGTATTTTTTCTTCAACGGTCAATCTTTCAACGGTAGTGACATTAACCATCGGTTCCGGAACAATTAGATTAATTTCATCTCCAATTTGCAATTTTTCTCCGTCTATCTGTGGATTGGCCTCTTTCAATTCATCGACGGAAAGACTGTTTTCCTGCGCAATTTTCCACAGGGAATCTCCCCGGGAAACAAGATATACTTCTCTGCGGTCTGTGCCCCTTAACAGAACTGCAGCTAACGTTTCCACGTCGCAAATATCCTCCGGAGAACAATAATACTCCCGGGTGGAGATCTTTTCAGACAGCTGAATATTTTCCAACAAAACATTCTCTTTTTGAGGAATAAAAGCGCTTGCCACCATTTCATACAAAAGATCTACATCCGCATCCGAAGAAAGGGGCAGAACATCTTTTCCATTGACAGTCACCATGCGCGCCGCTACTTTATAGCTGAGCATATTGCGGAGTTGTGCATACACTTTCTCCGGTTCTTCTTCTGCCAACGGAAGAAAAACCTTAGTGGCTGTTACCTCTTCATTAACTTTGACAGGCCTGCCGTAATAATTGGCGGCTTCTTTTTCAAGCGTGTCCAAAATTTCCGCCAAATCATCCTCGCCGGCCAGCAATCCGATTTCCATATCGTTTAATTTTACCATGAAAAATTCGCCTTTTTGCAAAAGGAAGAAATGCATTCCCCCAGAAAGAATAACGCTGCTAATAAGGAAAAAAAGGATCGGCGCGAACCAGCCGACTCCCTTTCCGTCAAAATTTGCTAACACCTTCATCCTTGACAGTTTCACTAAAAACCCTCCTCGCTTAAAGCCCCCGCGAAAAAAAATGATACAGCGCATGTTAAATTGTTAAGGTAAATTAACAACAAAGTTACTAATTCGCTTTAAGGAGAGAAATTCCTGCCAGGATTACTAAAATAATTAAATTTTTTTAAAAAATATCAGTAAAAAAATTGTTTGCTCCACCGGGAACTTACAGATACCAGAGACACTTTGACGCAAAATTTCCTCCTACCTCCGAAGATACATAAGCAGCTTTCCAAAAGGCAGGTCCTCTAAAGACTTAGTTTGCGAAATATCTGCCTTCCAGCTGTTAAAAACCGCTAAACAGGAAGGCATTTTTCTAGATCATTTTTCTAAATTTTTCTAGAATATGTACTTGGGAGGGAAAATGTTCCGATCTTTCATTGCCATAGCAGAACTAATCTCTGCCGGGAGCGTCAGGAGATTCCCTTGGCTCTCGGCAACATTAACATCTTCACCTCAGTGCTAATATCATTCCTCTTCCCGATTGGTGAGATTCAAAAATTTATTGAAGTGATCCATAAAGTAAAGTTCAAATTTTCCGGTGGGACCGTTTCTCTGCTTGGAGACAATAATTTCTGCAATATGCTTTTTCTCCGTTTCAGGATAATAATAATCATCCCGATAAATAAATAGGACCACATCTGCGTTGGCTTCAATACCTCCCGATTCCAGCAGATCGCTCAAAATGGGACGCTTGTCCACCCTCTGCTCCACAGCCCGGCTCAACTGTGAAAGAGCCACGACCGGGCAATTAAGCTCCTTGGCCAGCGCTTTCAGGGAACGGGAAATGGCCGATATTTCCTGTTGCCTGTTTTCTGCTTTTTCCTGACTTTTCATCAGCTGCAGATAATCTACAAAAATTGCGGACAGACCTTTTTCCATTTTCAGACGGCGCGCTTTGGCCCTCATTTCCATAACAGAGATAGCCGCGGTATCATCAATATAAAGGGGAGCTTCAGACAGAGGCCCCACAGCCCTGGCAATTTTCGGCCATTCATCAGCAGAAAGAAACCCTCTCCGCAGGCGTTGGGCGTCTATTTCACCATACGAGCAGAGCAACCTCTGGGCTAATTGTTCCCTGGACATCTCCAGGCTGAAAAAAGCCACAGGCTTCTTGTTGTTAACGGTAATCTCCTGGGCAATATTTAATGCCAGCGTCGTTTTCCCCATGCTCGGGCGCGCTGCAACAATAATGAGATCGGAATCCTGAAGCCCGGAGGTAAGATTGTCAAGTTCAAAAAAACCCGTGGCCAAACCGGTTATTCCGCCTTTTTTTTGTTTAAGCTGATCTAATTTTTCAAAAGTTTCCTCCAGGGCTTCTTTAAGGGGAACAAAAGTTCTGCTGTCCTTTCTCCTGGCCACTTCAAAGATAGCCTGTTCCGCTTCATCCAGGAACTCTTCCACATTTTCCACATAATCATAACTCTTGGCCACAATTTCTGTTGCAGTTCGTATTAACCGGCGCAAAATTGCTTTTTCCCGTACGATCTGCGCATAATATGCGGCATGCGCGGCTGTTGGTGTTATATTGGCCAGAGTTGCCAGGTACGCTGCTCCTCCCACTTTTTCCAAGATGTTTTTTTTCTCAAGCTCTTCACAGATTGTTACCAGATCCACAGGTTCATTTTTGTCAGCAAGATGCATAATTGCTCGAAAAATTTCCTGATGAACTTCCCGATAAAAGTCTTCAGATGTCAGTATCTCTCCAACTTCTAAAAGAGCATCCTTGTCGATAAGCATAGAGCCTAGAACGGACTGCTCTGCCTCCAAATTTTGCGGAGGTAATTTTTGAGACACCTCTTGATTCATCTGGAGCACTCCCTTACCAGTATCTTGGACAGCAATTCTTCGACGCAATCCACATAAATAATTTCCATATCCTGAAACGAAGTAGGCAATTCGCACTGGTTTTCGCCGGGAAGGCAAACAATTTTAATGCCTGCAACCCGTGCGCCATAAAGTTTTTCAAATAAACCCCCTACCGGTTTTATTTTGCCCTGTAAAGAAAGTTCACCGCTAACCGCAATATCCTGCCGCAAGGGTATTTGCATTAACGCACTGTAAAGGGCCAAAAAAAGGGCGGCACCGGCTGACGGGCCGTCAATATTGCCGCCTCCCACCACATTAAAATGAAGATCATAGGCGCTGATATCCACTCCGGTAAGCTTGCGCAAAACAGACGCGGCATTATAGACCGAATCCCGCGCCATCGTTCCCGCTGCTTCATTAAAGCGTATCTTTCCTTTGCCGGCCTCCGCGGCAGGAAAGGAAACTACCTCAATTTCCAGGATACTTCCAAGATAGCCTGCAGCCGCCAGCCCGTGGATCTTGCCCACTTGCGGAACGGACGTCTCAGGTAAAACAGCCGGAACGAGGCGATTGCTTCGGATAACTTCTTTGACAAGTTCTTCGGAAATATATATTTCATCTTTTTCTTTTTTTTGCTTCTTCCGGTCCAGATTATCCAGATAGCGCATATACCTGGCCAGCCCGTAGGCGTCCGCCAGCAAGTTAACGCTTTTTCTCCCTTCGCTGGTATTGCGGGATATTAATACAGCCGCCTCATGGGAGATTTCCACTTTGAGCTTTTTGGCAGCATTTTTTACAATCTCAATAATATTTTCCGGCGAAAGCGGCTCAAAGTAAACAGCACTGCACCGGGACCGCAGGGCAGGAGAAATATCATCGGGAGATCTGGTTGTTGCCCCAACCAGAATAAAATCTGCCGGTGCTCCTTCTTCGAACAACTTGCGTATATACTTCGGTATCTGGGGATCCGACGGATCATAATAAGCAGAATCAAAAAAAACCTTTTTATCTTCAAGGACTTTTAACAGTTTGCTCTGGAGGTACGGGTCCATTTCTCCTATTTCGTCAATGAAAAGCACTCCCGTATGCGCCTCGGTAACAAGCCCCGGCTTGGGCTCGGGAATACCCCCCTCACTTAAATCCCTTCTGGCCCCCTGATAAATTGGATCATGAACCGACCCCAAAAGCGGATTGGTTGTTTCTCTTGGATCCCAGCGCAGAGTCGTAGCATCAACTTCTACAAAGGGTGCCTCCGGGCTGAATGGTGTATCAGGCATTTTTTTAGCTGCTTCAAGGGCCAGCCTTGCTGCGGCTGTCTTGCCAATTCCCGGAGGGCCGTAAATAATCAGGTGCTGGGGAAACGGTGAAGCCAGTTTGGACATTAAAGCCCTGATTCCTTTTTCCTGGCCGACAATTTCTTCAAGGGAAGAAGGGCGCAAAAAATCCATTGCTGAGCCGGACAGGGAAGTAGAGTGCATTTTCTCCACCCAAGCATATTTTTTAAGAGTCTGCGGATTTTCCGGTCCCCCCTCCTCTTTTAACAATTGTTTTTTTACTTCGCGAATATATTCTTCATGTTTTTCCTGTAATTTTCGGCTGATTTTTTGTTCCAGGGATTCTTCAAAAGTGCGGTGGGCGAGATAATCCGCAGCTTTTTCCTCCAGTTGGTCCAGGATAGAAGGAAGCTCCGCTAAAGATGGCACTTTTTCCATAGTCGGGTCTTCTAAAATAATTTTTTGTAAACCCAGAACTCTTTTCGCAAGCTGTTTGGAGCGTATCAAGGAAAGGGCTTCAAGCTTAATGGCTTTGAGGATTAATTTATCCGCGCCATAAATTTCGCTAAGCATATCGTAAAAGCTTTTCACCCGCTGTTTCAGCCCATCCCTACTTCTGCCCGGGAATTCCTGCAATACATTTTTTTTATTTTTTTGCATCTTGACTGGCAGGACAAATCCGTAAAACCCTGCCGCCTCCCTTCCACAAACCCTTTTATTCCCCGGCTTCAATAGTTACTTGAATGGGAACGCGGACTTCCGGATGAAGTTTTACCTGGATTGTAAATTCCCCCAGTTCTTTGATAGGCTCTGTAAGTTCAATTTTTTTCTTATCCACGTTAAAACCGTTTTTTTCCAGCATCTCGGCTAAATCTGCCGCAGTTACCGAGCCAAAAAGGCGTCCACTTTCTCCGGCCTTTACTTTTATGGCGAATGATTTTCCACTAAGCTTTGCCGCTAATTCCCTCGCCGTCTTTTCTTCCCTGACATTTTTTCGGGATAATATTTCCTGTTTGGCTTTAAGCGCCCTGAGCTGACCCTGGGTTGCTTCGACGGCTAAGCCTTTTGGAATTAGATAGTTCCGTGCGTATCCCGGGGAAACTTCCTTCACTTCTCCTTTTTCTCCCAGGTCGCGAACGTCCTCGGTTAAAATAATTTTCATTATCCCCAACTCCCTTCTTACAACATGAATTAATTCGCTTTGCCCGGAGGATTTCCTTCACAGCATGAAAAGCTAATTTTTGTGTATTACGCAGCACCAAAATTTTTTCGCATAGAAAAGCGGTAACCCTGACGAGCTACCGCTTCTTTTTACTCCGACGTATATGGCAATAGAGCCATCTGCCTAGCCCGTTTAATGGCTGTAGTCAATTGCCTCTGATGCTTGGCGCAGTTCCCGGAAATACGCCTTGGTAAAATTTTGCCGCGCTCCGTTATAAAACGGCGAAGCTTGTCAGCTAATTTATAATCGATATATTCAACTTTGTCCACACAAAAATTGCAAACTCTTTTCTTGCCTTTTCTTTTCTCCTTCTTCATTTTCCACTCTGCCCACAACCGGAAAAGTTGAAGACAATTTAGGCCTCCTCATTTGTTTATTGTCCATCTTTTAAAAGGGGATATCATCATTCTGCATGTCAAAATTTTCTTCATCATTTATGGATGTCGCACTATCCCTGCTTTCGGAAATATCCTTGCGTCCGCCAAGAAAAGTGACATTGGAAGCAACGACTTCGGCAATCGTCCTTTTTATCCCATCCCTGTCTTCATAAGAACGAAGTTGCAGCCGCCCTTCTACGGCGACCAATCTTCCCTTGCTTAAATAATTTGCGCAGTTTTCAGCCTGCTTCCTCCAAACGACAATTCGAATAAAATCAACTTCTTTTTCGCCTTTCTGGTTGGCAAAAGGACGTTCAACCGCCAGGCTAAAGGTGGCTACCGCCACCCCTTCTGTCGGTGTATACCGCAGTTCCGGATCTTGTGCCAGCCGTCCGATCAATATGATTCTGTTTAACATCTTATCACCTCATGGTATAAACAGTTATATCGCCCGGCCCGCCTTTGCCTTTTAAGGCATAAATCAACGATTACAATTTATTTTTCTGCATTTTCAGCATTTTCTTCGACGCTTTCCTTGTTGTCCTCTTTTTCTTTTTCTTTTTCTTTTTCTTTTTCCTGTTCCAGGCGGATCACGATATAGCGAAGATATCCTTCCGTGACCTTAAAGAAGTGTTCCAAAACCGGAACAATAGTGCGTTCAGCCTCAATATTGAGCAGGACATAATAACCTTCTTTAAAATCATTAATTTCATAGGCCAGCCTTCGTTTGCCTATCTTTTTAAGGCTAACGATCCGGGCTCCTTCTTTCTCCACGAGATCCCGGACCCTGTTTATTGCTTCTTCAAGAAGATCGCCTTCCATATCCGGCTGAATAATAAACATTACCTCATACATGGGCATATATTTTCACCTCCCTTCGGACTAACGGCCTCCCCCGGCAGAGGAAGCAGGGTTATAAGCATTTTGCCCCTTACTTACGCGGACATTACGGCAATAATCATAACACAACCGAACGCCTCGCGCAAGTAACGGCATTTTTTAAATTATTTAAACCAAAAATTTAATGGCGCAAAAGGTCTTTGCATTATTTTGTATTTTTCTTTTCATGCTCCATAAATTCCATTATACTCCTGATAATTCCTGCCACCGGAGTGGACAAGATCATTCCTAAAGCACCGGCCAGCTGCTGACCGATTAACAAGGAAACGATAACGGTAATTGGTTTCAGCTTAACAGCGCGCCCCAGAAGCGTTGGCGTGAGCAAAACTCCATCAATGGTTTGTACGACAATATAGATAATAATAACAATAATTGGTGAAGGCGTATGGGGGGAAAAGCTTAAAATAACCGCCGGGATTGCGGCGAGATAGGGCCCGATATAAAGTATAATGTTTAATACTCCGGCCAGAATACCCAGCAAAAGCGAATAGGGCATGCCCACTATAAAAAGAATTATGCCGGTTAAGAGTCCCACTATCATGCAACGAATGACGTTTCCCCTGATATAGTTGCCAAAATTGCGATCAATAATGGCCATAAATTCTTCGCCGTAGAATTTGTACCTATCGGGTAAAATTTTAATGATCGTGCGGCGGATATTATGGAAGTCATAGAGCAGATAGAAAACAATAAACATGATAAAAAAGATATCAACAAAGCCGAAAAGAATTGAGATGCTAAAGGAGGCCAGCTCTTCTAAAACCGGCTTTAAATTTGTAGAGAGAGTGCGGACAAAATCTATGATCTCCGGCCCAACATCATAATCCATCAAATATTCCGCTACATCTTCAACATAACGCTGGATCAGGACAATATAATTCGGCAAATCGCGGGCAATTGCCTGAATCTCTTCCTGGACAACGGGGACGACAAGAACCAGCAGGATAAAAATTAGAACCAGAAAACAAGTAAACGTAACAATAACGGCAATGAGATGTGATGCCTTCCTTTTTTCTTTTAAATATTCCGTAATGGGAAAAAGGACATAGACGATCAAAAGGCTGATAATTATCAGTTCAAGAACCCACGAAATCTTATACACAAACCACACAAGCCCGACAAGAAGCGAAATTAACAAAACAATTTTTGCGCTGTTTGCCATGCCTTTTTCTCTCCGAGCGATTTCATAACTTGCTATACTTTAAAACGGAACGAAATGACATCCCCATCTTTAATTAAATACTCTCTCCCTTCCAGCCGCAACGCTCCCCTTTCCCTGGCAGCTGCAAGGGAGCCCGCTTCCATGAGTTCCTGCCAGGGGATAACTTCCGCTGCTATAAAGCCCCTTTCCATATCACTATGAATCTTACCCGCGCCTTCCCTGGCCGTCGTGCCTTCCTTAACAGGCCATGCTTTGGTCTCTTTCCCTTTAACTGTAAAGAATGTAATAAGATCGAGGCACGAATAGCCGAGACGGGTTACCAGGGAAAGACCGCTTTCTTTAATGCCGTATTCCTGAAGAAAAAGATCTTTTTCATCTTCTTTCAGGGAGAGCATCTCAGCTTCAAGGGAGGCGCAAATGCTAATAAATGGAGCTTTTCTTTCCTCCGCAGCCTTACGGGCTTCTTCCACAACTTCCCGGGCATTGCCGTCAACTAAACTTTCTTCTCCGATGTTAATAATAAAAATTACCGGTTTTTCAGTTAAAAGCTGCCAGCTTTTGATTATTCTTTTTTCATCGTCATCGGAGGGAAAACTCCTGGCAGGTTTTCCGCTGTTGAGATGGTGTGCCAGCCGTTCCAATAGGGACTTCTCCTGCAATACTTCTTTAGTGCCTACTCTGAGCAGCTTAGCCGCTTTTTCCAATCGTTTCTCGACAACAGCCAAATCTGCCAGAATCAATTCCAACTCAACAATTTCTATATCCCTACACGGGGAGGGATTCCCGGTTACATGGACCACCTCCGGCGAACGAAACCCTCTCACCACATGGAGAAGGAGATCCATTTCCCTAATATGGGCTAAAAATCGATTGCCAAGACCTTCTCCCTTGCTGGCGCCTTTGATTAAGCCTGCAATATCTACAATTGTTAGTGTTGCCGGAGTAACTGTCTGCGCCCCCACAATTTCTCCCACTTGAAAGAGGCGATTATCTTGCAGGGGGATGATTCCCTTATTGGGTTCTATTGTACAAAAGGGAAAATTTGCCCTTTCCACCTGAAAGTTGGACAAGGCTGTAAACAACGTTGACTTCCCCACATTTGGCAAACCTACTATACCGCATTTAAATCCCATTTTTATCGCCTCAATTTAGAAAAATTTATGGAATTCTTCATTCCTGGTCCTGCAATATTTCTCTCACCATTCGTTCAAATCTTAGTCGGGGTATTAGAACGCTTCTTTTGCATTTTAAACATTTAATGCGAAAGTCCATACCTATGCGAATAATAACCCAGCGATCCTCCCCGCAAGGGTGTTTCTTCTTTAATCTGACTACTTGACCCAGCTTATACATTCCGCATCTCCTTAGCTACAAAGCCTGACTGCAATAATAACAGCAAGAAGAATATGGCGGAGAAAAACTCCGCCAACATAACAACTTCTTGCTGCAATTTGCTCTAATTGCATGATTATTTTTTCCATTAATCTCTATTTTATTTTATGTCCTATTTTATACCTTCCAAATAGGTTTTTATATCTGTAAATACTTCATTTATATCCCTGGCCCCGTCAAAATTTTTCAAAATTCCCTTGCGCTCATAATATTCTATCATCGGCATAGTCTGTTTCTTGTAAACGACAAGCCTTTCTTTAACTGTTTCAATAGTATCATCGCTTCTTTGATACAGTTCTCCTCCGCAATGGTCACAGATAGTTCTCACCTTCGGAGGATTAAATTTAATATGATATGTTGTACCACAATTCCTGCAGACTCTTCTCCCTGTCAGCCGATTTATTAATTCTTCTTCATTCACATCAATATTAATAACAGCATCAAAAACCATTCCCAGTTCCTTTAATACTTCATCCAACGCTTCTGCTTGTTCCAAAGTTCTTGGAAAGCCGTCCAACAACACTCCTCCGGCACAATCAGGCTTGGACAACCTGTCCCGAACAATACCAATAACAATTTCATCCGGTACAAGGGCCCCTTTATCCATATATTCCTTGGCCTTCTTGCCCATCTCGGTTCCCTCTTTTACAGCATTTCGAAATATATCACCAGTCGAGATATGCAAGAGGGAAAACTCCTTTGTTAGTCTTTCCGCCTGGGTTCCTTTTCCTGCGCCGGGAGGCCCCATAATTATCAGATGCATATCAATATTCCTCCTTTTTTCTTTCATGAGCTTATGGACAAATCATTTACTTAAATGCTCCTATATGTTCTTCAAAGACGAGCAAAAATCCTTCCTTAAATACATAATTTTCTTTTTCATCAGGTATAATGACTAGAAATAGAAGCAATATCAATTCTTTTAGAACTGGAGATAATTTATGAACTTTTTTAAAAACACGCTTCCAACGGAAGAAAATAAAATAATTATTAATCCCGAAATTGAGGGAGCTGCCGACGCTTTTGTCCTCACTCTTCGCCAAATATTAAACAGCATCCCCCATTCATCCTGCGAACTGCTCATCCTTTGTATAGGAAGCGACAGATCTACAGGAGACGCTTTGGGACCGCTGGTTGGAAGCATGCTGCAGGCATATCCGCTCAAAAACACAAAAATTATGGGAACGCTATCTGAACCCGTTCATGCTCTTAACTTTGAACAAAAACTGGCCTTTATCGCTGCAAATCATTCTTCTCCCATTATCCTTGCAATTGATGCTTCTCTGGGGCAAAAACAAAATATTGGTTGTATTGAACTAGGAAAAGGCAGCATTAGACCCGGCGCTGCAGTTCAAAAAAAGCTTCCTTCTGTTGGGGACCTTTATATTACCGGAATTGTTAATATTGGAGGATTTATGGAATTTATGGTCCTGCAAAGCACAAGGCTAAGCCTTGTCATCAAACTTGCCCGCTTTATTAGCTGGGGAATTGTCCAAGCACTTCCCTGCCTTTTCTAGAAGGCCATCCTGTTTTAAAATAAACATCCCTTTGCCGCAAAAGCTTACGTAAGACTTATTTATTTACTGCCTGCCTGTTTATGTTAATAGTAGAATTTTTCTGCTTACCCTTTGGCAAAACTTTGTTATTATCCTCGCTTTTCTCCTCCGCCTGCTCTTCTTTTATTTTATGATGCAAATGATTTTTTTTAGCCTCTTCAGTATCTTCTATTTCCCGTCCACCCATTAAACATTTTCCGGTAAAAATGGCTCCTTCTTCTACCATCAAATTCCCAACCTTTATATCCCCCATAATTATACCTGACTTAAAAATTTCCAATTTAGCCTCTGCCTCAATGTTGCCCTGTAACTTGCCCGCTACTGCAGCATTCATACATTTAATATTGCCTTCAACATTGGCATTTTCCCCAACAATGAAATCACTTTCTGTAAACACATCCCCTTTAAAATGTCCGTCAATACGAACAATACCTTTAGTAAAAAGCTCCCCGGACATGGAAGTTTTAGACCCTATTATGGTATCGATTAATTTACTGTTTGCTCCCGCCTTTTCCTTTCTAAACAATAAAAATCTACCTTCCTTTTCTTATTTTCCCAAAAACTCTTCCGGATTAACGGCAACACCTTTTACATGGACCTCGTAATGGAGGTGGGGCCCCGTGGAATATCCCGTGCTCCCCACATAACCGATAACTTGTCCCTTTTTAACAACATCCCCTTTATTAACGTTAAACCTTGCTAAATGTGCATAAAGGGTTTTAAAATTATAGCCGTGATCAATAATAATTACATAGCCGGTACCTCTGCGATATGCTGCTTCAATTACCTTCCCGTCTGCTGCGGCATATATGGATGTGCCGTAGGGAGCTGCAATATCAAGACCATAATGGATTTCATTACGGCCATTAAAGGGCGATTTCCTTTGCCCAAAGCGCGACGTAATTTTGCCTTTTGCCGGCCAGATGGAAGGAGTACAAGCAAGTTTCCTTTGATATTCTTCCAAATCATCTTTAAGCTGCTTTAACTCTTCGTTTTTTTCGGGAATTGATTGCTGAAGAAGAGAAATATTAATTTGGGCGCGATCGATGACCGAATTTCCTCCCCTACTTGCTGTTCTTTTTTCATTTTCCCGCCGCCCTGTAAAAATTTCGATTTCCTCTCTCTCCTGGAGCGGTGTCGATTCCGCAAGGACTTTAATTTCGTTGCTCAAAACATTCATCTCTGCCAACTGCAACTTTAATTTTTCCGTCTCCTGCGTTAATTTATCTATGTTTTCCCTTAAATGGCGGTTTTCATCTTCAATATTTTTCATTAACGCCAGCTTTTTTTCTGCCATTTGATAATTATTATAGATTACCATGCTAAAAACGACGTATCCCAGCAAAACAAGACAAAAAATTTGTAAAAAATGAAGGGAAAGGCGAAAACTAAAAACTGAATCTTCGGAGTGTGGAATAACAATTACCGTAAAGATTCGCTTTCTTTTTAACAAACGCAAAAAAACACCCCCACAAAGAATAAATGTTTCACGTGAAACATTTATTCTTTTAACAGCAACTGGAGCAGTCGATCAAGATCCTCATTACTATAAAAGTAAAATTCAATTTTTCCTTCTTTTTTCCTATTTTTAATAAATACTTTTGTTCCAAAGTTTTGGCGCAGCTTGTCTTCCATCTCTTTAATAATTTCTGTTTGGAGATTTTCTTCTACAACAGACTTTTTTGTTTCATTTTTAGCTTGACTTTTGTTTTTTATGTTTTGAACATATTTTTCCACTTGCCGTGCCGTTAAATTTTCTTTAATAATCTTAGCGGCAATTTTTCTTTGCTCATCTTCATCAGGCAAGGAAAGAATTGGTCTTACTTGCCCAGGGGTCAGCTTTCCGGAAATAATTTCATTTTTTATATCATCAGGGAGCGACAACAACCTTATAATATTCGCAACAGAAGAACGGCTGCGTCCAAGTTTCTTGGCAACTTCATCCTGCGTCAAGTTAAATTCTTCAATAAGCCGGTGATAAGCTAAGGCTTCTTCAATAGGGTTAAGATCTTCCCTTTGTAAATTTTCAATTAATGCAATTTCTGTATGCTCCTCGGCACTAAAGTCACGTATTTCTGCAGGAATTGTTTCAAGGCCGGCAATTTGCGCTGCTCTAAATCTCCGTTCACCGGCAATAATAGTATAGTGATCATCGTTTTCAACAACTAAGATGGGTTGAATAACACCATATCGTTGAATTGTTCCGGCCATTTCCACTAATTTTTCTTGGTTAAACTCTTTTCTAGGTTGTTCAGGGTTTGTTTTTATTTTTTCAAGAGGAATTTCCACAAGTTTTCTACCAAGAAAAGGTGCAGAAGCATTATCATTGGTACTCATATCAGGAATCAAAGCACTCAGCCCCTTGCCCAGCCGCTTTTTATTCATCTGTTGAGCACCTCCTCAGCCAGCAATTTATACACTTCAGCTCCTTTGCTCCGGGGATCATAGGTAATTATTGATTGTCCATAGCTTGGTGCTTCACTCAATCTCACATTTCTTGGAATGACAGCATTAAAAACAATTTCTCCAAAATATTTTCGTACTTCTTCAGCCACTTGTGAAGATAAATTTGTTCTGGCATCATACATTGTCAAGAGAACACCGCGTATTTTTAATTTATTGTTAAGGTGTTTTTGTACGAGATTAATCGTGTTAACAAGCTGTCCCAGCCCTTCGAGGGCATAATATTCGCATTGTATTGGCACCAGGACAATATCAGCAGCAGTCAAAGCATTTAATGTCAACAGCCCAAGTGATGGCGGACAATCAATAAAAATATAACTATACTTGTTTCTTATCCCCTTCAAGACTGTTTTTAGCCTAACTTCCCGCGATAATGTGGGCACTAGCTCTATTTCGGCACCAGCAAGCTGAATTGTTGCCGGAATAACATCGAGCCCGTTTATTGAACTCTGGCAAATAATTTTTTCTATTGGAATATCATTAATCAAAGCATCGTAAATACAATGCTTTATTTTTTTTTTGTCTATTCCAATTCCACTGGTAGCATTTCCTTGTGGATCAATATCCAGCAATAAAACTTTTTTGCCCAAAGTAGCAAGGCAAGCGCTTAAATTAACTGCAGTCGTTGTCTTTCCAACACCACCTTTTTGGTTTGTTATGGCAATAACTCCTTTCAAAATCAGCTCACCTCATTTATTCTTTTGCTATGTATATAAAAAAAAATTATATAACTGCTCAGAGCTCAAGGCTTAGGGACATACCTCTGAAAGAGGTGTGTCCCTGAACATTAATCTTAAAGACATACCTCTGAAAGAGGTGTGTCCCTGAACATTAATCTTAAAGACATACCTCTGAAAGAGGTGTGTCCCTGAACATTAATCTTAAAGACATACCTCTGAAAGAGGTGTGTCCCTGAACATTAATCTTAAAGACATACCTCTGAAAGAGGTGTGTCCCTGAACATTAATCTTAAAGACATACTTCTGTAAAAGATGTGTCCCCGAACAGTAAATTAGGAAGAAGATGGAATCGCCTTGCAGTAATTACAGACTATCTCTTCATCTATCGCAGTTACAAAATGATTAACACAATTTTTAGGCCAATTTCGAGCCTAAAAAGATAAAACAATGTAGGGAGCTCTACGTTTAAAAATTTGACGTTTTATTTCCAAATACCATTATTATATTATTCGAGAAAAGGAACCCAGTTCCTTCCTTTTCTAAAAAGTAAAAAAATCTACAATAAAAGATAAAAAGAGACCGTTTTGGTCTCAATTTAGCTAAAAACAAAAAAAATTAAATAACAGTGTCTTTTTTGGGTAAGCGAATCCTGACTTCCCAAAAACCGTCTTCATCAATTTCTTCAACTTCCGGAGAAAGTCCTGCTTTTTTTATTATTTGGACAGCCTGCCGAATTGTATTTAAAAAAATTCTCATATCGCGTATAACTACTTTTTTTAAGAATTTATGATTTTTTGTTTTTTTCTGTCCCTCCTGAATAAATTTTTCTACAAGAGCGTCAGCTTCTTTAACATTTAATTCAAGATCGATCATAATATTTAAAGCTTCTCTTTGTTTTTCAACTGATTCTAACCTTAACAGAGATCTGGCATGTCTTTCAGTAAGTTTTCCTTTTTTCAATTCATTAATTATTTCATCGGGTAATTTTAAAATTCTAAGTTTATTGGCAATTGTTGATTGGCTTTTTCCCAGTCTTTGAGCTAAAACTTCTTGCGTTAAATTAAATTCATTAATAAGACGTTTGTACCCTTCAGCTTCTTCTACAAAATTTAAATCTTCTCGCTGCAAATTTTCAATTAAGGCAACAGCAGCTAAAGTACTACTTTGATAATCTCTAATAATAGCAGGTATTTCCTTCCAACCCAAAAGGGAACAAGCCAGAAAACGACGTTCACCTGCAGCAATTTGATAACCATTATCTACCTTGGTTAGAATAATCGGTTGCAGTAAACCGTATGTATTAATTGATTGCGCTAATTCTTCTATTTTTTCTTTTTCAAAATGCTTTCTGGGCTGGTATGGATTTGAGACTATACTTGAAATAGGAACATTTACAATTTGTTCCGTCCCCTTTTCTTTGTTTTCATCCCTGTTTCTCCATATCCTTCCCCAGTGTTCTTTCATTTTTTCACCCCGTAACCAAATTTTTTCCCGAAAAAATATTTCCCGGGAAAAATACACTTCTCTAAAACAATTCGACAAGAAAAAGGCGCTTCCTTCTTGTTTTGTTAGATTAAGGAAATTATTTAAAAAAGAGATCATAACGGTCTCTTTTGAGGTATACCAGGTCTTCTGGGAAAACGTTCTTCCGTAGGTGCTATTTTTTTAAAAATTAGCAGGTATCTCTCTTTTTTAGTCTGTGGTAAAAAATATTTAATAATTTGCTCCAGGTTCCCTCCGCACCTTTTAATTATTTCGGCAGCATCTTTTAATTCACTAGCAAAATTTGGTCCCTTGAAAGCCCAAAAAAAACCTCCTTTTTTTACCAGAGGCAAAACTATTTCCGCTGCCACATTCAGAGGAGCAAGGGCCCGTGCTGTAACCCAGGAAAATGTTTCCCTTCTCTCGCTTCGCCCATAATCTTCGGCTCGCATATGTAAAATAAAAACATTATCCAACTGAAGTTCAGCAACAATTTTTTTTAAGAAAACAATTTTTTTTCGCGCTGAATCCAATAAAAAAAGCTTAATTTCCGGCAGATAAATCTTTATGGGCAATCCCGGAAAGCCTGCACCGCTGCCCAGGTCCAGAAGCTCGTTTCCTGCTCGTTCCAATCCGTTAGAAAAACCCGCTAAAGAATCAAAAAAATGCTCCTCCAAAACCTCTTGCATATTAATAAGGCGTGTAAGATTAAATTTTTGATTGTAATTAAGCAAAAGTTGATAATATTTTTTAAATAAAAAGGCCTGCTCTTTGGAAATCCTTAAATTCCAGTTTGCAGCGCTGTTAAGTATTTCTTCTATTAATTCCATTTCCACCCAGAATTTTTCTCCCTTATTTTCCAATACAAAATTTAGAAAAAATATTATCGAGCAGATCTCCCCCAATATTTTCACCAAGCATTTCATGGAAAGTATCCACAGCTAATTGTAAATCAATACTGACAATATCGAGCGGAATTCCTCGTTCCATTGCTTGCATTGCATTTTGCAGATGTTTTTTTGCTTTAGTTATTAATTCTTGTTGACGTAATTGAAGCACAATTATACTTTCTTCTTCGATCGCTTCCCCTGAAAAAGCCAACCTCTCAACTTCGTCTTCTAACTTGTTCAGCCCTTCTCCGGTTTTGACAGAAATTTCAATGTAAAAATCCGTTTTAAATTTTTCTTTAAAAACTTCGCGGTTAATTTTTCTGCCAAGATCAACCTTGTTAGCCAGAAATAGGACAGCATCAGCGTTTTCGGCAATTAAATTATTGTAAATCCAAATATCCTCGTCTGTAATTCCCAAGGAGGCGTCGAGAATAAAGATAATTAAATCTGCTTCTTTGATGGCCTTTTTTGAGTATGTAATACCTATTTTTTCAATGGGATCTATTTCACCTTTTTTGTGAATACCTGCCGTATCAATAATTTTAAGGGGAATTCCTTTAATTTTTACGTATTCAATGAGCAAATCCCGTGTTGTCCCCGGAATTTCTGTAACAATAGCCCTTTCCTCTCCTAATAAAAAATTATAAAGTGAAGATTTTCCAACATTTGGTCTTCCGGCAATTACAGTTTTCAGCCCGTCCTGGAATATTCGCCCCTTGTCACCCTTCTTTTGGATTTGTTCAATTTTCGAAACAAGCTTGCGAACTTTTTCCAGAAGAACTTCTTCATTGGCAACTTCATCTTGCAGATCATCCTGATAAAATTCTAAACCGGCTTCAATGTCAGCCAATATTTCCTGTAATTCCAGTAATATATTTTTAATTTCTTCGGAAAAATGTCCTGTTAGGCTTTTCTGAGCAGCTTTTAAGGCTTTCTCACTTCTTGCCCGGATCACGGAGAGAATGCTTTCCGCTTGAATAAGATCAATCCGGCCATTGAGAAAGGCTCTTTTTGTAAACTCTCCGGGTTCAGCCAGTCTGGCACCGTTTTTCAAGAGCAGCTTAATAATAGTTTTTACCAACAAAACCCCGCTGTGGGTATTAATTTCTACAATATCTTCTCTTGTATAAGTGTTTGGAGCAGGCATATAGCAAAGTAAAACTTCATCAATAATGCTGCCTTTTTCATCCACTAGATGACCATAAGTAAGCTTTCGTGGGGTTAAAGATGGTGCATTTTTTCTTTTGGATTTTGCGGGAACAAAACATTTAAGAGCGATATTTAGCGAATTCGAGCCGCTCATTCTGACAATTCCGATTCCTCCCTCCCCCGGAGGAGTAGAAAGTGCGACAATCGTATCACTTTCCATTTTTTAAAAAAATCTCCTTCATAAAAATAGTGTCTATACTTAATATATAAAACCGTCTAGACCGGAAAAGCTTAATAGTCAAGACGGTTATAAAATTTTACCTGGGAGAAATAATAACTTTGCGGTGAGGTTCCTCTCCTTTGCTGTAAGTAACCACATCTTTATTACTTTTTAAGGCCAAATGAATAATTCTTCGCTCATTTGGTGTCATCGGCTCCAGATTAATTTCTTTTTTCATTTTAAGGGCTTTAAAGGCGAGATTTTGTGCTAACTGCTCCAGAGCTCTCTTTCTTTTCTGCCGGTAATTTTCAATGTCAATAATTACACGGTGTTTTATGGACTCAAATTGCCTGTGCAGCATAACATTAGCCAGGTATTGCAGATCATTAAGAGTGCTGCCGCGCTTTCCAATCAGAAGACCTAATTTTTCACCTCTTACTTCCAAAAAAATATTTTCATCATCTTCTTTACTAATAATTACTTCCCCTTTTAAGCCAATCATATGCAATATTTCGTTTAAAATATCTTTGATATATTCTCCCGGCTCTTTTAAAATACTAACTTTAACTTTTGCAGTTCTAGAGCCAAGTATTTTTAAAAAACCCTGTGCAGGTTCACTAATAATTTCTACCTTAACATTGTTCCTTTTTACTCCCAGCAGTTTTATAGCCTCGTTGAGGGCTTCTTCAACTGTTTTTGCACTAACTTCAACAGATGTCATTTATTTTTTCCAGCCCCTTTCTTTTTTGCTTTGGAGATTTTCTTTTTTGGGCTTTTATCATGCATTTTTGCCTTTACCTTTTTTGTTTTTCCCTTTTTACCGGCTTGTCTTTCAGCACGTTTGTCAATTGCTTGAACTTCTTCTTCCTTTTCCTTTGCGATTTTTTCGCTGCTTAATTCTACTTTCTGATTGTTCGATTTTTTCATTAATAAATGATTGCCGATGGAAAAAATAGAGTTTGTAAACCAGTAGAGAACTAGACCTGCAGGGAAACTGACGCTAATTACCAAAATTATAACAGGAAAAATATAAAGCATCATTTTTTGTTTAGGATCAGTGATAACCAAAAGCTGTTGAAAAAAAGTAGCTACGGCTGCCAAAATGGGCAACACATAGTACGGATCACTTTTGGTTAGATCCCAAAATAAAAAAAATGGGCTAAAATCAGTTGTTGTTTTGGTAATCAGTTCCGGTTCTCTTAATAATTGAAAAACAGCAATAAGAATAGGAAATTGGATAAGAAGAGGAAGGCAACCGCCCAGAGGGTTTACTTTATTTTCCCTCATAAAATCCATCGTTACCTGGTTTAATTTTTCTTTGTCATGTTTATATTTTTCCTGGATTTTTTTTAGTTCAGGCTGAATCTCCTGCATCTTTTTTGATGCTTGAAGTTGCTTTCGTGTTAAGGGTAAGGTAATTATGTTCACGACTGCGGTTAACATAATTATCGCCAGTCCATAATTATTAACCAGCTCATAAAAAAAAGTAAGAATTATATTAATATAACCGGCCAGCGCGTTGATCATTTTTCCAACCCCTTTTTCCCAGAGCTATCGAATTTCTACTTTTCCTTTTCTTTAGGCGCCGCTTTTCCTTTTCTCCGTAAAATTTAACCACAGGATCATACCCTCCAGGATTGAAAGGATGACACCGTAAGAGCCTCATGCTTGTCAAATAAGCGCCTCGGACAACACCATATCTCTCAATAGATTCAATACAGTACCTGGAACATGACGGATAAAAGCGGCATCGTGAAGGAAATAAAGGGGATAGATAATTACTGTACATTCTTAAAAAAAATAAAAGTATTCTTTTCATTTGATCAGTTTTCCCCGGGATAAAATTTTCCATAAATCGTTAACCGCATCATGAAATGAAATTTGTCTTGTTCCCCTTCTTGCCACAATTATAAAATCATAGCCCTCTTTCACTTCGCCTTTTAACTTTAAAAATGCCTCCCTGTAAACCCTTTTTAAGCGATGCCTTTGGACGCTGTTTCCTATTTTTTTACTAATTGATATTCCCAGGTAATTTTTTTTAGCTCCATTTTTTTTGTAAAAAAGTATTGTTGTTGGCGTAGATAACGATTTACCTTGCCGATAAACTTTTTGGAACTGGAAATTTTTTTTTAACCTTCCCAATGAAAGATTTTCTTTACTGGCGTTGCTCATATATATTTCACTTTTAGGCAGTTAACCTAGCTCTTTCTTTTCTCCTTCTCCTTTTAATAATTTTTCTCCCAGAAACAGTTTTCATTCTCTTTCTAAAACCATGTACACGTTGCCTTTTTCTTTTTTTGGGTTGATATGTTCGCTTCATTTTCCAATCTCTCCTTAAAATATCCTCAAATACGTAAAACTCTGGCTCTGATTATAACTTATTCATGAAAAAGATGTCAACAATCGCCTTAGAGGACGTTTTGTAAATAACCTTCTGCATCCTTGACCAAATTATAATGCTCCTCCTGTTTCCCCCGGATAACACCGATTACATTTTGCCAAAGCAGTTTGTTAATGAAGGGTGGGTGGCAATTCCTAGAAAAAACATGAGCATGACATCGCTAAAGGAGATAAAAGGAATTATGCGCCCATCAGAAAGGTTGTTTACGAATTGCTTAAATCGTTACATTTTGTTAATATATTTAATGAATTGAAGAGTACGCTGTTTCATGGGAATCCCCTTCTTTTTTGTGATGATGTTGTAGTGTACATATTTTGACAAAGGAAAGGAGATTCCCTTTTTATACCTTCAAAATTGTTAATTTCCAATGATCGCGGCAATCGAAAACTTCGGCTGAATATTTGAATTTGCAAAAATATATCCATTTGTTGATAAAACCGCTTGCCATACCCCCTATTTAATCGATTTTTCTTTATTGCAGCTTTCGCATTTTCTTGTTATTATCTATGTGCTTTTGAGAACCTCTAATGACTTATCCACAAAAAATGTGAATAAGTCATTAGGTTTTGTGAATAACTTTCTGGAGGTTGTATAATGGACGAGCACTTGGCGGAAATCTGGCGCTCATTTCTTTCGGAAATGGAAAAAATGCTTAGCAAGCCCAGTTTTGAGACGTGGCTGAAAACAACAAGACCACTTGCTCTTAAAGATCAAGATTTAATAGTAGAAGTTCCAAATGATTTTACAAAAAACTGGATTCAAAATCACTATCAAAATAATATTTCCAAAGTAATGGAGAAAATAGGAAATTTTCAGATATACTTTGTTACTCCGCAAAAAAGTGAGTTTGATGAAAAAAAAGATTCGGTAAATGCCGATGATTTTTCCTTAAAATTTTTTAACCGGACAAATAAAAATAATTCAGCTGAATTTAAAGACCTTTCAGGGGTTTGTAAATGGTTAAATCCAAAATATACTTTTGACAGTTTTGTGATCGGAGGCAGTAACAGGTTGGCTCACGCTGCTGCTCTTGCTGTGGCTGAATCCCCCTCCAAAGCATATAATCCTCTATTTATTTACGGTGGTGTAGGTCTGGGGAAAACTCACCTTATGCACGCAATTGGCCATTATGTTATTTCAAACAATACCAGTGAAAAAGTAGCATATCTTTCGTCGGAAAAATTTACAAATCATTTTATTAATGCTATCCGCGACAATAAAACTGTTGATTTTCGTAATAAATATAGAAATATAGATATCTTACTCATTGACGATATCCAATTTCTTGCCGGGAAAGAACAAACTCAAGAAGAATTTTTCCATACCTTTAACGCACTCCATGAAAATAATAAGCAAATTGTTATTTCCAGTGACAGACCTCCGAAAGAAATACCCACATTGGAAGACCGCCTTCGTTCCCGCTTTGAATGGGGACTTATTACAGATATCCAGCCTCCTGATCTGGAAACCAGGATAGCTATTTTACGAAAAAAAAGTTCACGGGAAGGAATCATCATTCCCGATGACGTTCTTCTTTTTATTGCTCAAAAAATTGAAACCAATATACGTGAACTCGAGGGAGCTCTGATCCGAATTATAGCTTACAGTTCCCTGGAGGACAAGCAGATCAATCTTTCCCTTGCCGAAGAGGCGTTAAAGGATTTCTTTTCTTCAAGTAAAAAGAAAAATTTATCAATTGATAAAATAATTTTAACTACAAGCAATTATTTTAAAATTAATATAGAAGATATTAAATCAAAAAAAAGAACCCAAAACATTTCCGTTCCAAGACAAATTGCCATGTATCTCTGCCGTGAGTTAACAGATGCTCCTCTTTTAAAAATTGGTGAAAAATTTGGGGGAAAAGACCATTCTACTGTTATTCATGCTCATAAAAAAATTTCGTCAGACTTGAAGAAAGATGAAAATTTAAAGCGAACAATCAAAGAGATTAAAAACCTATTATTTTTTTATTAGTTTATGTGGATAACTTTGTGTGTAAACTATTAATTTTATGTGAAAACTTGTTAATTTATTCTTAAATTTATTAAAGATGTTTTTATGTTAATAACAAATCAACTTTTTTCCACAGAAAAAATCCCTTGTTTATACACTTTTAAATTCATTTTTCACAATATCCACAGCACATATTATTATTACCTTTTTATAAAAAAATATTATAAATAACAGTTAAATGTTAAAAATTTTTAAAGGAGGTACAAAGGTGCACCTTAAAGCTAAAAAAGAAAATCTTTTGTCAATTTTTTCTGTTGTGCAAAAAGCTGTTCCCATAAAAACTCCCATGCAAATCCTCAAAGGCTTTTTTATGGAAGCTAAAGATAAAGAGCTTATTGTTATCGCCAATAATCTCGAGTTAAGTATCAAAGCAAATATTAATAATTTAGAAATAATTGATACAGGAAGTATTGTTATCCAGGAAAAAATTGTTGATATATTAAGACAATTACCCGAAGAAGATGTAGAAATTAAAATGGATCCTGACAGTTTTAGATTAGAAATAAATAGCGGTAAAGCTAATTTTTTTCTTTATGGAATAGAACCGGAGGAATATCCTCCATTTTCAGAAGAGGAACAATGGTCTTCGTGGTCATGCCTGCTTTTTAAAGCTAAAGATTTTATACATATGTTAAAAGGAGTTATTTTTGCCGTTTCCCAGGATGAGGGAAAACCGGGTTTTAAAGGAGTATTATTAGAACTGGACGGAGTTGAGCAAAAATTATACACACTTGCTTCGGATACTTATCGTTTGGCTCTTTATGAAAAAGAATATATAATGCAGAAAGAAACTGTACCATTTAGATTATTGGTGCCTGGAAAATTATTAAATGATATCGTTAAAATTATTGAAGATTCCGATGAAGAAATACAATGTTATTTTAAAGATAATGAACTGATTATTCTCTACAAAAATTTTATTTTTTCCAGCAGGCTCTTAGACGACAAATATCCGGAATTAAAAACTGTTTTTCCTCCGTCTTTTTCCACAGCAATTTTGGTCAACAAGGAAATGCTGGCTAGAATGATTCAAAGGGCGACATTGCTGTCATCAAGTTTAAACCAGATGATTTCATTGCAGATTGACGATGAATATTTAATAGTTCGAGCCGCCTCGGAGCTGGGAAGGATGGATGAGCAAATTTTATTGGATAAAAAAGAAGGGGAAAATCTTGAAGAAATTTTTCTCAATGCGAGATTTTTTTTGGAGCCGCTGAGATTTTTAGATGATGATCTTGTTCGCATTGAGTTTAATGGCCCCCTTGGTCCCTGTGTTTTTATCCAGGATAAAAGAGAAGATAATAACTCTTACCTGTACCGTTACCTCGTTTTACCAATTAAAACAGAAAAAAACGTTTCTTAATTATTATTTAAAGAGGTGCCTTGCTTGTTTGTCAAGGATTTGCAATTTATAAATTTTCGTAATTTAAAGAGAGAAACGGTCCATTTTCAGACAGGTCTTACAGTTATTCAAGGAGCCAACGGCCAAGGAAAGAGCAATTTTCTGGAGGCAATTTATTACTTATGCCAAGGAAAGTCTTTTCGGACCTTAAAAGAAAGCGATATGGTCTGCTGGAATAAACCGTATTATTTTTTACATGGCAATATTGTCTTTAAAAAAAGATTATTTAAGGTTGAAGTGGGTTATGAACTGGAAAAAAAAAGAAAAGTGGCTAAAATTAACGGGAGGTTAATACAAAAAGGCGAAAGCTTAAATTTTAGTCCAATTGTTTTTTTTGTACCCGATGATCTTGACTTAATAAGACGCGGTCCCGAAGAACGCCGCACTTTTCTCGACAGGGAGATAGGACAATTAAGCTTGTTTTACCGGGATTGCCTTCAGCGCTATAAAAAAGCTTTGCGGCAAAAAAACAGGCTCTTAAAAATAAATAGACTGCAAAAAAAAATTGACCGAGAACTTCTTGTCCCCTGGAATAAACAAATTACTTACTTTGGCAGCCGCATACTGCAGCAAAGAGCTCGATTTCTTTCTATATGGGGACAGCTTGCCGCTCATAATTTTCACCATTTATTTAAAAACGACAACAATGAAAAAGGTAATATGCGTTTATCCCTGGAGTACCGGCCCGGCGTTTCCATCAAAACTGATCTTATGGGGACGCTTAAAGAAATTGAAAGAGAGATGGAAAGAGAAATCTCCGCAGCAGAGCAGGAGGAAAGTGAAAAAGGTTTTTCCCTTGTGGGTATTCATAAAGATGATTTCTCTTTTTTAATGGGAGGAAAGGAAGCAAGGCGATTTGCTTCACAGGGACAACAAAGAAGCGCTATTATTTCCTTAAAAGCAGCACAGATACAATTTTACAGCCGCAATTTTGAAAAACCGATTTTTATACTTGATGATATTTTTTCCGAGCTGGACCATACGAGAAGAAAACAATGTTTTTTACTTTTTCAGGAAGCCCAGCAAACTTTTATCACTTTTTCCCTTGATGAAATTCTTGATGACAGCTTCATCGGGCAAGGTATCCCCTTTTCACTTTTTAAAATACATGAAGGAACGATAAAATCTGTTATTTAAAAATTAAAGAGCAGAAAAATGGATAAACTTGGAAAGGTACTGGATTTTTATTTTGAAAAGATTGGCTTACAGGAGCAAATCAGACAAGAAAAATGGCTACAAAAATGGCCGGAAGTAGTTGGCAGACATATTTGCCGGTATGCCCGCCCTCTAGCCCTTAAAGGAGGAGTGTTGTGGGTTGAGGTTTACGACAGCAATTGGTTGTATCACCTGACAATGCTCCGGGAAAAAATAAAGGACGATTTTAATAAAATTATTGGTTTTGAAGCAATTAAAGGAATCAAAATGACCAATGCAGGAAGCGTTAAGCAAGAAAGAGAAATTAACTATGCGAGCGAAAAAAGCAATTCTGCGGGAAATAGGAAAACAGGTAAAAAGATAATACTTGAGCAGCAAGAATTAGATAAGATTGAAAAATTAGTGGAAACGGTCCCTTGGGTTTACAAAGAAAAATTTAGAGATCTTTGCAAACATTCTTACCTGCAGCAAAAGATTAAACGGGAGGAAGGTGCAATTTCCTGCCGGGTATGCGGTGTGCCGTGTTATAAAAATGAAATACGGGAAGACCTCTGTTTATTTTGTTTCAGGGAATACGAAAAATGGATAAAATTACTGGAAGTTTTCTTCGAGAAAAGGCCGTGGCTCACTTTTAATGATCTTAAAAAAAATACATTTCCTCCCCGCAAAGAATTATATCAATACTGTAAAGAAAAAATCAGAAAAAAATATTTTGAGCAGATCATGAGGTTAAGCACTGAGGATGGCCTTCACGATAAGGAAAAGAAGAAAGAACTAAAAAAAATAATTCTGCATTATATTGTTTTTGTTGCAGAAAAAGAGCCATCGCTCATTCAACCGGAGGATGAATTTCGGGCTTTAAAGGATTTCGGCGGTTTATTCAAGCACTTAGAAGTCGATAAACTTGAGAATAATAACGATTATAATATATTTTATAAATAAAAGCACCGGTTAAAGGGATGAATAAAAAATCAGGAGGGAAAAAATGTATCTTCACATTGGAAATTCCCGTGTTGTTTCTCTGGATGATATCGTAGGAATGTTCAACATCAATTTAAAAAACAATCAAATTAATACACAGTTTCTGGAAAATTTTCCCGGCGGGTATATCAGTAAAAATGAAGAGCCGGCCTGTAATACTTTTATTGTCACTAAGGATAGGGTTTGTTATTCTCCAATTTCACCTTTGACACTGCAGAAAAGGATTAATAAAAATGTTTTTAGCGGATAATGGGATTATTTCTTTTTTACGACCGGCAGGAGGATGGGCCAATGAGCGATAAAAACATAGGTATTTATGATGAAAACCAAATTCAGATCTTGGAAGGCCTTGAAGCTGTAAGGAAACGGCCCAGCATGTATATTGGTTCGACCGGCAGCAGAGGATTGCACCATCTCGTTTTTGAGGTTGTGGATAACAGTATTGACGAAGCAATGGCCGGTTTTTGTTCGCGGATTGAAGTGAAGATAAATAAAGATAACAGTGTTGCTATAATAGATAACGGCAGAGGAATTCCTGTTAAAGAACATCCTTTAAAAAAGAAATCTACCCTAGAGGTTGTGATGACCATTCTCCACGCGGGGGGAAAGTTTGGAGGAGAAGGGTATAAAGTCGCCGGAGGCCTGCACGGTGTGGGAGTATCGGTTGTCAACGCCGTGTCAGCGTGGATGGAAGTAGAAGTAAAGCGAGATAATGGAATCTACTGGCAAAGATATGAAAAAGGGGTTCCCGTAACTCCGGTTAAAAACAAGGGAACTACAAATGAAACGGGAACAAAGGTTACCTTTTTTCCGGATGATTCTATTTTTGAAGATATTACTTTTGATTATCAGATTTTGTCTCAAAGATTGCGGGAGCTTGCTTTTTTAAATAAAGGAATAACCATTGTTCTGAAGGATTGCCGGGATAAAGAGGAAAAAAAAGAGATTTTTCAATATGAAGGAGGAATTTCTTCCTTTGTCAGTTATTTGAATAGGAATAAGGAAGTTTACCCTCAAGAACCTATTTATATAGAAAAAGAACTAAGCAACTGCTGGGTAGAAATGTCGCTCCAATATAATTCGGGCTTTAGCGAAGTCATTTATTCGTATGCCAATAATATTCGAACTCAAGAGGGCGGAACCCATGAAGCTGCTTTTAAGAGCGCTTTAACTCGCCTTGTTAATGAACATGCCAGGCGCCTGGGTTTGCTCAAAGAAAACCAGGAAAATTTTCAGGGTGAGGATATCCGTGAAGGTCTGACAGGTATAATCAGCATAAAAATTTTAAATCCGCAGTTCGAGGGTCAAACCAAAACCCGCCTGGGGAATACGGAAGTAAGGGGAATTGTGGATAGCGTTATTACAGAAGAATTTGGGGCCATACTTGAACAAAATCCCCCCTTGGCAAGAAAAATCTGCGATAAAGCGCTCCAGGCGGCAAGAGCCAGGGAAGCTTCCCGGAAAGCCAGGGAACTAACCCGAAGAAAAAATGCGCTGGAAGTCAGCAATCTTCCGGGAAAATTAGCCGATTGTACCAGCAAAAATCCGGACGAAAGCGAACTATTTATCGTCGAGGGGGACTCTGCCGGAGGTTCCGCAAAACAAGGGCGGGACAGAAATTTTCAGGCTGTTTTACCCTTAAGAGGAAAAATTATTAATGTTGAAAAAGCCAGACTGGATAAAATACTCGCCAATGAGGAGATCCGGACGCTGATTACTGCTCTTGGTACAGGAATCGGGGATGATTTTGATGCCCAAAAATTGCGTTACCAAAAAGTTATTATCATGACCGATGCCGATGTGGACGGTTCTCATATTCGGACGCTCCTTTTGACATTTTTCTTTCGCTATATGGAACCCCTTATTTCCCGCGGCAATATTTATATTGCCCAGCCACCTCTCTTTAAAGTAACAAAAAATAAAAATTCTTATTACCTCTATCGGGAAGAAGAGTTAGAAAAGTTGATGGAAGAGATTGGAAGACAAGGGACTTCCGTCCAGCGTTATAAGGGTCTTGGCGAAATGAACCCCGAACAGTTGTGGGAGACGACAATTAATCCAAAAACCCGGACTATCTTAAAAGTAGAGATGCAGGACGCTATTGAGGCCAACTACATTTTTAGCCTGCTTATGGGTGAAAAAGTAGAGCCGCGAAGAAAGTTTATTGAGGAAAATGCCCGCGCGGTTCGCAATTTGGATGTTTAGGTTTTCAAGAGCTTATAAAGACCGGGCAGCGCTTTTATTGCCGGGCGTTTGTGCTTTTTCCTTTTCTTTAGCGGTAAAGATATGATAAAATAATTTGAAACTGCCAATTATAGACTTACAAGTATTTTTACATGGAAAGGTTAGGAAAACATTTTGGAAGGTTTAAACGGTATGTTTGAAGAAAAAATTCGCTCTATTCCCCTTCATGAAGAAGTAAAAAATTCTTTTTTAGATTATGCCATGAGCGTTATTGTCAGCCGGGCGCTTCCCGATGTCAGGGACGGCTTAAAGCCGGTTCACCGGCGCATTCTTTATGCGATGCAGGACTTGGGCCTCACGCCGGATAAACCCCATAAAAAATCAGCCCGCCTTGTGGGGGAAGTGCTGGGGAAATATCATCCCCACGGAGATCAGGCTGTTTATGACGCAATGGTTCGTTTAGCCCAGGATTTTACCACCCGTTACCCAATGGTTGACGGGCAGGGCAACTTTGGCTCCATGGACGGGGACTCAGCGGCAGCAATGCGCTATACGGAAGCCAGACTTTCACGCCTCGCTATGGAAATGTTAAGGGATCTTGACAAAGAAACGGTTGATTTCCGTTTAAATTTTGATGAGACTTTGGAAGAACCGACTGTTTTGCCCTCACGCTTTCCTAACCTTTTAGTCAACGGCTCATCGGGAATTGCTGTGGGAATGGCCACCAATATTCCCCCTCATAATCTTTCGGAAGTAATAGATGCCCTGAATATGGTAATTGAAAATCCTGAGATCTCTATTGAAGAACTCCTTACCTTTATCAAGGGCCCTGATTTTCCCACCGGGGGGGAGATTCTAGGCTTTAACGGGATAAAAGAAGCTTATACAACGGGACGCGGCACGATCAAGATCAGGGGAAAAGTAGTTATCGAAAAAACAAAAGAAGGCCGTGACAGGCTGCTTATTACCGAAATACCATATCAGCAAAACAAAGCCAAACTCATTGAAAAGATTGCGGACCTGGTTAGAGAAAAAAAGATTGAAGGGCTTGCCGATTTAAGGGATGAATCGGATCGCGATGGCGTGCGTATTGTCATTGAGCTGCGCAAGGGGGTCAGCCCCAAGGTCATTTTGAACCGGCTTTATAAATTCACTCCCCTGCAGCAGAGCTTTGGCATTATTTTACTGGCCCTGGACGATGGCAGGCCGAAAGTGCTGAGCCTCAAAGAACTTCTGAGCGCATATCTCGAACATCAAAAGGTGATTGTAACCAGGCGTTCCCTTTTTCTGCTGCGCAAAGCCGAAGATCGGGCTCATATAGTGGAAGGGCTGCGCATTGCCCTTGATCATATAGATCGCATTATTGATCTTATCCGCAGTTCGGCGGATGTGAACAGTGCACGGGACGGGCTGATCCAGGAATTTAAGTTAAGCGAAAAACAAGCCCAGGCCATCCTGGATATGCGCCTGCAGAGGCTGACAGCGCTGGAGCGCCGGAAACTGGATGAGGAATATCTTTCCTTAAAGGAAGAAATCGCCTATCTTAAGGCACTTCTTTCCGACGAAAAACTTATTCTGGGAGAAATTAAAAGGGAACTCCAGGAAATTAAGAAGAAATTTGGGGATGAAAGGCGGACGAAAATTGTTCCGGATGAGGGAGAGATTGATGTTGAAGATCTTATCCCGCAGGAAAAAGTCGTCATAACGCTGACCAATCAGGGTTATATGAAAAGAATCCCCCTTTCCACATACCGCAGCCAACACAGGGGAGGAAGGGGGATGATGGCCCACGGCATCCGTGAAGAAGATTTTGTGGAGCATCTTTTTGTTTCCTCCGCACGGGATCTGCTTCTGTGCTTCAGCAACAACGGGAAGGTATACCCCCTTAAGGTTTACGAAATTCCGGAAGCGGGCCGGCAGGCAAGGGGGACGGCAATTATTAATCTCCTTCCCTTGGAAAGCGGTGAATATATCACAGCTGTTTTTCCCCTTGTCGAGTATGGAGAAAACGATTTTATCATTATGGCGACAAGGAACGGCATTGTAAAGAAAACCAGGCTGAGAGAATATGCAGAAGCACGGCGGTCAGGCCTCATCGCCCTGGTCCTGGAAAAAAACGATGAATTGATTTCAGTAAAGCGCGTTAAAATGCCGCCTGAGGAGCTGGAGGAAAAAGACGCTTCGACCCAACAGGAAGAAACAGGAGAAAATGTTGATGTCTTGCTGGCCACGGCAGATGGATTGTTAATCCGTTTTTCAGAGGAACAGCTGCGGCCTTTAGGCAGAACAGCCCGGGGTGTCAAAGGTATTTCCCTTTCCGATGGAGACTCAGTGGTTGGGATGAGCCTGGTTTCCAGCGATGATGTTGAGCTTCTGTTTGTTACGGAAAAAGGATATGGAAAAAGAACAAAAATAGAAGAATTTCGTTCGCAAAACCGGGGCGGCAAAGGTACTATTTCCATAAGAACCGGTAAGATAACAGGTTCTTTATGCGGCGTTCACCCGGTGAAAAAGAAAGAGGAATTTATTATCATTACTGCCCGGGGCAATATTATTAGAGGAAAAATTTCCCAGGTTCCCGTCCAGGGCAGGTATGCCCGGGGAGTAACCCTGATCCGCCTATCCCCGGAGGATAAAGTGGCTAATATTGCCGTTTTATCACGGGAGTAAAAAGCAGATAAAGGGTAAAAGGGCCGGTGTTGCAGATGAGAGGGAGCTCAGCGGCGGTTACACTTTTGCTGATTCTTTTTCTTTCCATTCTTTTTATATCTTACATTACGTTAAAAAAAGGTGAAGAAATTCCTTCAGTTCCCCAGGGAGGGGACCTTGCTGTCATCGGAGGGACTACGGCTGCCCTTATATCGGCCCTGGAAGGCGCAGGCGCGGGTGCCCAGGTTTATCTTTTCTCCAATGGAAGGGAACTTCTGGAGGATACGTCTTTTCTGGTTGCGGAAGGTCTGGCAGCTATCTCGACACCGAGTCAGCTTGAACGTGGGATTGACTTAACCGCTGAAGATTTTCAAAAAGAAATTCAGGAAAAAGGAAAAGGCGTAGCCGAACCCCTATTGCTCGAGGCTTTTGTCAGCGAAGCACATTTATTTTACGAATTGGCCCGCTATTACGGTGGAATCGAATTTGACAGCCTTCCTGATCCCGCTGAAAAGCCTTACTTCCATCTTTCTACTTTTCCCGGGGCCGGCCAAAAGTTTCAGACCTTGCTCCTGGAAAAGGCAGAAAAAGCAGGAGTAATTTTTCGCAGTGAAAGGATACGGGAAATTCATTGTTCACCGGAAAGGGTCCAAAGGCTTATTTTGGAGAACGAGAAAGGGGAAACATTTCCCTTTTACATACAGGGAGCCATTCTGGCAGACGGCGGCTATTGCGGGGATATTTTCAGTCGCCATAAATATCTTCCGCAGGGTAATCTCATTTCTTTGCGTCCTGAGGAAAAGGGGGAGGGGCTAAGGCTTGCCCTCGAACTGGAAGCGGATTTTTTACAGACCGATTTTTTAAATAAAAAAATATTATTATATAATCCTTTTAAGGAGCACTTTAGAGAATTTTCTTTGGTAAAGAGCAATAAAACTTTTTATATTAACGGCGAAGGGCATGTTTTACCCGGGACGGTTTCATTGGAGGAAATTGCGGATTTTATTTTAAGGTCTCCGGAAGGGAAAGCTTTTGTACTGGTCTCTGAAAAGATTGCACTGGGTTTGGAAGAAAGGGAATATTTTCAGCTCATTAATACCCCGGATAGATTGGCATCGTTTTGTGGGCTTACAGAGCCTCCTGCTTCCGCCGGGCACTTTTCTTTCCATTCTTCATATTATATTTCTTATGTAAAAGTCGGTGTTGATTATACTCCCGGCGGGCTTTCCGTTACCCCCCTGGGGGAGGTAAAAAACGGCGAAGGTAAAATTATCCGGGGGCTCTATGCAGCAGGAGAGATTACCGGGGGTCTTCATGGTGAAGGAATGCTTCCCGGCATGGCTTTAAGCGAGACAATTTTTCTTGCCGGAAGGGCCGGCCGGTCAGCAGCGGAATATGCCCGCCGCTAAAAGAAGAGGAGGAAATCTATGGAAAGAAAAAAGAAAGTCGGAATAACCGATACTACTCTGAGAGATGCACACCAATCCCTGATGGCTACTCGAATGCGTACCGAGGATATGCTTCCAATTCTACCGGAGATAAATAAAGTTGGATACCACTCTCTGGAAGTATGGGGCGGCGCTACCTTTGACACCTGTTTGCGTTATCTGAACGAAGATCCCTGGGAAAGACTCGTAAAAATAAGGGAATATGCAAAAAATTCACGTCTGCAGATGCTCCTTAGGGGACAAAATCTGGTCGCATACCGCCACTACGCAGATGATGTCGTAGATGCTTTTGCCAAGGCGGCTGTTAAAAACGGAATTGATATTGTGCGCATTTTTGATGCGCTTAATGATATTCGGAATATGGAAAAGGCCATGCAGGCTGTCAAAGCAGCCGGGGGACATGTTCAGGCAACTATCAGTTATACCATCAGCCCCGTGCACAATATTGACTACTTTGTAGATCTGGCTGTGGAGATGGAAAAGAAAGGTGCCGATTCCCTTTGCATTAAAGATATGGCCGGTTTAATCACTCCTTATCATGCCTACGAGCTTGTGGAAAAACTTAAGAGCAATATAAAAATTCCTGTACAATTGCACTCTCATTTTACCAGCGGTATGGCTGCCATGTCCTATTTAAAGGCTATTGAAGCCGGCTGCGATGTTGTGGATACGGCCACATCAAGTATATCGCAGGGTTCATCTCAACCGGCAGTGGACACTATTGTGGCTGCCCTGCGGGGTACACCTTACGATACTGAGCTGGATCTGGAACTAATAGCCCATATTGATGACTATTTTAAAAAGATCCGCGGCAATTACGAGGTTCCTCTGCAAATAGGAGTTGACACCGCTGTACTTAATTATCAGATTCCAGGGGGCATGCTTTCCAACTTGGCTTCCCAGCTGGCTGCCCAGAATGCTTCACACTTAATGGATAAGGTTTATGAGGAAGTTCCCCGCGTTCGCCAGGAACTTGGTTATCCGCCCCTTGTAACTCCGTCCAGCCAAATTGTGGGAACCCAGGCTGTGATGAACATTATTACCGGCGAGCGCTACAAGGTTACCCTGACGGAGGTTAAGAATTACCTGAAGGGTCTTTACGGGAAACCGCCCGGGGAAGTGGACCCGGATCTGCTGAAAAAAGTCCTTAAAGATGAAGAACCGTTTCAGGGAAGACCGGCAGACCTCCTTGAGCCCCAGATGGATAAGGCGAGGGAAGAATTGGGGGCTTATTTGGAAAAAGAGGAAGATGTTCTCACCTATATTTTATTTCCCCAGCAAGCCATGGCTTTCTTTAAACAGAGAAAAAAAGGGGCGATTTCAAAAAAATCGGCTGCAGGGATGTCCCGGCCTGAAGCCCGGCAGGAACTAAAACTGGAAAATCTCTATGCCGTGGACGAGACACTTTTTTTGTCAGAGGATGAGAAGCATTTTGTTTATCCCTGTGCGTAAGGGAAATAGTTAAAGAAATAAAGAGAAAATAAGGTTTTTCATTGACAAGGAAGTTCTGCAGCATATATAATAAATAACAATTATATATCTGTAAAACAATGATGGGGATATGGGGAGTCTTTTCTTACCCTTACAGAGAACCGCCGGTTGCTGCAAAGGCGGTGGGAAGATGTCTTTCTCGTCACCCTGGAGTTCCTGCCTGAACAAGAAGATTGGGAATAGATGTTCTATAGATTTTTTTTTAAATTATGGAAAATATATCTATTCCTCATCTCCTTAACTAAGGTTGGACGGCAAACCCGTTATCGATGAGAAATGTGCCTGAGGTGGCCCGCAATTTGGGCAAGAAGGGTGGTACCGCGGAGATAAAGCTCCTTCGTCCCTTGAAAAGGATGAGGGAGCTTTTTTATAAAAATTTAAAAGAAGCTTTAAAATCCAAAGGGAGGTGAAGGTCTGCTTTTCTAACAGAAAAACAGGCCAAAGATGAGCGTTCAGATTTATATTAACGGAGCCTATGCGGCAAAGGAAGAAGCTCGCATTTCCGTATTCGACCATGGTTATTTGTATGGAGATGGCGTTTTTGAGGGGATCCGTGCTTACAACGGGAAGGTTTTTAAACTGAGGGAGCATCTGGAAAGATTGTACGAATCTGCTCATCATATTTTGCTGAAAATACCTATTTCCATAGATGAGATGGAGAAGGCGACGCTGGAGACCTTGCGCAGAAACAACCTCAGCGATGCCTATATACGTATTGTTGTTTCCAGAGGTGTGGGAGATCTGGGGCTTGACCCCAAAAAATGCTTTGGCGCAACCGTTGTTATCATTGCCGATCATATTTCTCTGTTCCCCCAGGAGTATTATGACAACGGGCTGGAGGTAATTACCTCAGCTACCCGTCAGCGCAGCAACGATACTTTCGAGCCGAGAATTAAATCGCTGAATTACCTGAATAACATCCTCGTCAAAATGGAGGCCGCCCAGGCGGGGGTGATGGAAGCCATTATGTTAAATTCCCAGGGTTATGTTGTGGAAGGTTCCGGTTCAAATATTTTTATCGTAGATAAAAAAGGCGTGCTGATTACTCCTCCCGTTTATGTGGGAATACTGGAAGGGATTACGCGCAATACGGTCATTGATCTCGCCCGGGAAACGGGTATTACGGTAAAAGAGACGCCGTTTACCCGTCATGATCTCTATGTGGCTGCAGAATGTTTCCTGACCGGGACCGCTGCTGAACTAATTCCTGTTATTTCTGTAGACAAACGTTCCATTGGCGAAGGCAAACCCGGGAAAGTGACCAGAATGCTTATGGAAAAATATCATCATTATGCTCAAAACAACGGCACTAAAGTAAATTAGCAGCTTTGAAGATAAATAACTAAAGATTAAAGGGGAGATAATTTTAATGCGCAGCGATATAGTTAAAAAAGGTCTGGAAAGGGCGCCTCACCGCTCTTTGTTTTATGCCATGGGCTATCACCCCGCGGAACTGGAGCGCCCGCTCATCGGTGTTGTGAATTCATATAACGAAATAATTCCCGGCCATGTGCACCTGGATAAAATTGCCGCAGCGGTCAAAGCAGGGGTTTATGCGGCAGGAGGCGTTCCCGTCGAATTTTTTACCATAGGGGTTTGCGACGGCATAGCCATGGGCCATCAGGGTATGAAATATTCCCTGGCCAGCAGGGAACTGATTGCGGACTGCGTGGAGGCTATGGTCCAGGCACACGGTTTTGATGCCCTGGTCTTTATCCCGAACTGTGACAAAATTATACCCGGGATGCTTATGGCGGCCGCAAGGCTTGACATTCCTTCAATTTTTATCAGCGGGGGCCCCATGCTGGCCGGAGAATTTCAGGGGAAGACGGTTAGCCTGAGCAACGTTTTCGAGGCGGTAGGGGCTGTCAAGGCCGGTAAGATAGACGAGGAGGAGCTCAGCCGGCTGGAGCTTTCCGCGTGCCCCGGCTGCGGCTCCTGCGCGGGGATGTTTACGGCCAATTCCATGAACTGTATAACCGAGGCCATAGGTATGGCCCTGCCCGGGAACGGGACATTCCCCGCGGTGATGGCCCGGCGCCTCAGGCTGGCCAAGGAAACGGGAATGAAAATTGTCGAACTTTGGAAAAAAGATCTACGGCCTTCAGCCATTTTGACCCCCCGGGCATTTCGCAATGCCCTGGCTGTGGATATGGCGCTGGGGTGTTCCACCAACACCATCCTGCACCTTCCTGCCATTGCTGCTGAGCTCGGGATTTCCTGGGAGCTGCAAGAGATCAATGAGATCAGCAAAAAGACTCCACAGCTCTGTTCCCTGAGCCCCGGAGGCCCTCATTTTGTTGAGGATCTGGACAGGGCGGGGGGTATACAGGCGATCTTGAAAGAATTGGACAGGGGCGGTCTTATTGACGGAGAACTTCTTACCGTAACCGGTGCCAAGCTTAAAGAAGGTTTTCAGTCTGCTCCCGCTCCTGACAGCCACATTATTCGCTCTCTGGACGCACCATACAAACCGGAGGGCGGGCTTGCCATTCTTTTTGGCAACCTGGCTCCCGGTGGGGCGGTTGTTAAGCAGGGCGCTGTTGCGCCGGAAATGTTGCAACGTTCTTTAAAGGCCCGCGTCTTTGATGAGGAGGAGGCTGCGGTCCAGGCGATCTTGGCAGGGGAGATCAAACCGGGGGATGTGGTTGTCATCCGCTTTGAAGGGCCCAAGGGAGGTCCGGGGATGCGGGAGATGCTGGCTCCGACAGCTGCCGTGGCCGGGATGGGGCTGGACAAAGATGTTGCCCTTATTACTGACGGCCGTTTTTCCGGGGCTACGAGAGGAGCCTCAATAGGGCATATTTCCCCGGAAGCCATGGAAAAAGGACCCATTGCCCTCGTCCGGGAAGGGGATACTATTGAAATAGATATTCCCGGAAACCGTCTCGAACTTTGTATTTCACCCGAGGAATGGAAGAAGCGTCAGGCCGAGCTAAAATTGCCGGAGCCGAAAGTAAAAAAAGGATACCTGGGACGATATGCCAGGCTTGTTACTTCTGCCGGGAAAGGAGCGACCCTGCAAAAGCCTGCAGAGGAGGGAAATTAAACTGATGAAAATGACTGGAGCCCAGATGGTTTTATCCTGCCTGGAAGCAGAGAACGTGGATGTGGTTTTTGGTTTTCCGGGTGGGTCTGTTTTAACCCTTTATGACGAGATATATAAAAAAGGATTAAGACATATCCTCACACGCCATGAGCAGGGCGCGGTACACGCAGCTGACGGGTATGCCAGGGCTTCCGGAAAGCCGGGGGTTGTTATTGCCACATCCGGCCCCGGAGCGACTAACCTGGTAACCGGCATTGCTACGGCGTACATGGACTCCATTCCACTGATCCTTATTACCGGCCAGGTCGCCAGACCGTTTATCGGCACGGATGCCTTTCAAGAAGCGGATATTACAGGGATTACTTTGCCCATCACCAAACACAATTATTTAGTTAAAGATCTTGAGGAGCTTCCGGTTATTTTCAAAGAAGCCTTTACCATTGCCACTACCGGACGTCAAGGCCCGGTTTTAATAGATTTGCCCAAGGATCTCCAGGCCGAGATAGGCGATTTCCATTATCCCCATCGTGTGGAGATTTGCGGTTACAAGCCTACCTATGAGGGTCACCCGGGTCAGATTACCAAAGCTTTGGCTCTGCTTAAAAAAGCGCGAAGGCCTCTGATTTATGCCGGAGGAGGAATAATCAGTTCCGGAGCTCACCAGGAGTTGCTGGAACTGTCGCAAAGCGGGGCCATTCCAGTAACAACGACTCTAACCGGATTGGGGAGTATTCCGTACGATTATGAACTTTTCCTGGGAATGCCGGGGATGCACGGGACTTATGCAGCCAACCATGCCATTAACGAGTCTGATCTGCTCATAACTGTCGGTGCCCGTTTTGACGATCGGGTTACGGGAAAAATTGAGCATTTCGCACCCCATGCCGAAATAATCCATATCGATATCGATCCCGCAGAAATCGGAAAAAACATTGTTGCCCATATCCCCATCGTCGGCGATATCCGCATGGTTTTAAAGGAGATGCTGAAGCGCTTTAAAAAAGGGGAGACAGAAGAATGGTGTAGAAAAGTAAAAGAATGGAAAATTAGTCACCCGCTGCGCTATAAACAGGAAGAATCCGGTCCCATCAAACCTCAATTCGTTATCGAAGAACTAAATCGCCATTCCGGCGGGAATGCCATTGTGACGACCGATGTGGGCCAGCACCAGATGTGGACAGCCCAGTATTATCGCTTTAAAAAGCCCCGGACACTGCTCAGTTCGGGCGGACTGGGAACGATGGGTTTTGGTTTTCCTGCAGCTATCGGCGCGCAGGTGGCCTTCCCTGATCGGCTGGTTATTTGTATTGCCGGGGATGGCAGTTTTCAAATGAATTTGCAGGAGCTGGCTACTGCAGTCCATTATCAGCTCCCTGTTAAAGTGGCTATTATCAATAACCATTATCTGGGGATGGTGCGGCAGTGGCAGGAGATGTTTTATGAAGGGCGGTATTCACATTCCTCCTTGGACGGAAGCCCTGATTTTGTCCGCCTGGCGGAGGCCTACGGCGCCAAAGGATACCGGGCTACGGCTGTGGAAGAAGTGGGTCCGGTGATTGAAAAGGCCTTTAATACCCCCGGCCCGGTGCTGATGGATTTCCACGTTGACCCGGAGGAAAATGTTCTGCCCATGGTTGCGCCCAATACTTCCATTGTAGATATGATCGGGGGTGAGTAATTATGGGCAAGAGAATTCTGGCCATTCTGGTGGAGGATCGTCCCGGCGTGCTGACCCGGGTTTCAGGGCTGTTTAGCCGCCGGGGTTACAATATTCAAAATATCGCCGTGGGACGGACCATGGAGCCGGGAATCTCCCGCATGACGGTGACTGTGGATGCAGATCCCCTTACGGTTGAGCAAATCGTTAAACAGCTCAACAAGCAAATTAATGTGCTGAAAATAAGCGATCTGACTGATGAACCGTCTGTGGAACGGGAACTTCTGCTGGTGAAGGTCAAAGCGGAGCCTGCAAAACGAACCGATATTCAGCAGATGGTAAACACTTTCCGGGGGCGCATCGTTGATTTATCCCCTGATTCCATGATCATTGAGGTTACGGGAGATGACGTCAAGCTGAAAGCCTTTTTGCTGATGATGCAGGAATTTGGCATTAAAGAGATTGTCAGCACCGGTAAAGTTGCCCTTTTTAGGGGAAGCAAAATTACCCGCGAAAGCAAAAGCTAACCGAGAAGATATTATATACAAGGACTTTTTTTTATAGTAAAATTAGTAGTAACTGCTTAGGTCTTAAGAGATAATCTGTTATTACAGCGAAGCAGGGGACGGTTCCATCGTCTTTCTACCTTTCTAAGGTTCGGGGACACACCTCTTGCAGCAGTTACAATTGATATTATTTGGACCCGATTTTTCTGAAGAGGAGGCTTTCGGGAATGGGGCAGACAATGGCGGAAAAAATTCTGGCCAGGGCCGCGGGAAAAAAGCGTCTTTCACCCGGCGAACTGATCAACGCACGTATAGATATGGCCCTGGGAAACGACATTACAGCTCCTGTGGCCATCAGGGAATTTAAAAAAATAGGTGTGAGCAGGGTTTTTGACCGGGAAAGGATTGCCCTTATTCCGGATCATTTTGCTCCCAATAAAGATATTCAATCAGCTGAGCAGGTAGATGTGATGCGGAGTTTTGTCCGGGAACAGGGGATCGTTCACTTTTATGAGGTCGGCCGGATGGGTGTCGAGCATGCCCTGCTTCCGGAACTCGGCCTGGTCTTACCCGGAGAAGTAATTATCGGAGCAGATTCCCATACATGCACCTATGGTGCCCTGGGGGCTTTTGCCACAGGTGTGGGCAGCACCGATCTGGCTGCAGCCATGGCCACGGGCGAGCTGTGGTTTAAAGTTCCCCAGACTATCCGCATAAATTTTAAGGGACGTCTTGCTCCCTGGATCGGGGGAAAGGACCTTGTTTTATTCACCATCGGCCGACTCGGGGTGGATGGGGCACGCTACTGTGCGCTGGAATTCGGCGGCCCGGTTATTGGAGAGCTACCCATGGACGGGCGCTTAACTATTTCCAATATGGCTATTGAGGCCGGAGCTAAAGCGGGACTTATACCCCCTGATAAAATTACGGAAGAATATCTCAAAGGCCGCGCCCGTAGACCGTATGAAATAATAAGGGGCGATGAGGACGCTTCTGTTTTTCAGGAATATGAGTGGGATGTCAGCGACCTTGAGCCGCAGGTATCCCTTCCTCCCAGCCCTGCAAATGCACGACCTGTCTCCGAAGTTGCCGGGATCCGTTTGGATCAAGTAGTGATCGGTTCCTGCACCAACGGAAGAATTGATGATTTGCGGGTGGCCGCCCGCATTTTAAAGGGGAGGAAAGTGCATCCTCATGTGCGATTGATCGTTATCCCCGCAACCCAGGCTGTCTATCTGCAAGCCCTGCGGGAGGGGCTTCTGGAAATTTTTATCGAGGCGGAAGCTGCGGTGAGCACTCCCACATGCGGCCCCTGCCTGGGCGGTCATATGGGTATTCTGGCCGGGGAAGAGACGGCTCTGGCAACGACGAATCGCAATTTCGTCGGCAGGATGGGCCATACTACGAGCAAAATTTATCTAGCGGGCCCTGCTGTAGCTGCAGCATCGGCCATAGCCGGATGCATTGTCCATCCCGATGAAATAAAGGGGGTTGATTAAAGTGAGCCTCTTGAAAGGAAAAGTATGGACTTTTGGGCATGATATAGATACAGATGCTATTATTCCCGCCCGTTATCTGAACACTTCCGACCCGGCCGAGCTGGCGCGCCACTGCATGGAGGATGCGGACCCGGATTTTCCCCGCAAGGTAACCCCCGGAGATATAATTGTTGCCGGCAAAAATTTTGGCTGCGGCAGTTCCAGGGAACACGCCCCCTTGGCCATAAAAGAAGCTGGTGTCGCCTGTGTCATTGCGGAAAGTTTTGCCCGTATATTCTACCGGAATGCCATTAATATTGGTCTGCCAATCCTGGAATCTCCGGAAGCTTCTGCTTTTCTTAAGGAGAACGACCAGGTGGAAATAAATCTTGCCAAAGGAGAAATTGTTGAGCTTTCCCGCGGCAGGAAATTTACAGCTGTTCCTTTTCCCCCTTTTATGCAGGAAATTATGGCTGCGGGAGGGCTTATCAATTTTGTCAAAAGGAAAGCAAATTTAAAGGATTCCTCAAAATAACACATTCATACGGCAAAACTAAACAAGAGAGGAGGTATACCTGGTTCCTGGCAGGGTTGTAAGTTTTAAAATACCTTTTAGTGAGCCGGGTAAAACATTTTGAAAAGTTATAGTACAGATCAGATTCGCAATGTGGCCCTTATCTCGCATGGTGGTGCGGGGAAAACATCCCTTGCAGAGGCGCTCCTTTTTACCTCCGGTGCGGTAAACCGGCTGGGAAAAGTTGAAGCCGGGAATACAGTGACTGACTTTGATGCCGATGAAATTAAAAGGCAGGTAACCATCGGAACAGCCCTTGCACCTTTGGAATGGAGAAACGTTAAAATTAACTTATTGGATACTCCCGGTTTCTTCGACTTTTTTGCTGATGTCCAGGCCGCCCTGCGCGTTGCGGACAGCGCTGTTGTCGTGGTCTGCGGCGTTTCAGGGGTAGAAGTGGGGACGGAGAAAGTATGGAAGTATGCAGATGAGCTTAACTTGCCCCGCCTGGTTTTTATTAACAAATTAAACAGGGAAAATGCCAATTTTGACAGCGTCCTGGAACAACTGCGCAGCCACTTTGGAGTCAGGGTTTTCCCGCTGCAGTACCCCATTGGCAAAGAAGATTCCTTCAGGGGAGTGGTGGACCTGGTCAAAATGAAAGCTCTTCTTTATGAGGATGGGACCGGTCTTAAAGTCCGTGAAGAGGAGATTCCGGCAGAACTGCAGGGAAAAGTGGAAGAACTAAGGGAAAAGGTTGTCGAGGCTGCTGCTGAAGCGGATGACAGCCTGATGGAGAAATATCTGGAGGAGGAAGCCCTGGAAGAGGAGGAGATCCACAAAGCTTTGCGGATTGGAACCCTGGAAGGAAAGATAATCCCCGTTCTGTGCGGTTCTGCTACAAAGAATCTGGGGATGCAGCCCCTCCTCGATCTCATTGCCAGCGCCTTGCCCTCTCCGGCAGACCGTCCTGCGCCACTTGGCAAGATCCCCGGAAAAGAAGATGAGGTGACGCGCAAACCATCCGCTGATGAGCCTTTATCTGCTTTTGTCTTTAAAACTCTGGCGGACCCGTACGTGGGGCGGGTTAATTATGTGCGGGTTTATTCGGGCGTCCTGAAGGCAGATTCGCAGATTTATAATGCCGGCAAGGAAAAAGCCGAACGGTTGGGCAATATCTTTTTCATGCGGGGGAAAACCCAGATTCAGACACCTGAAATCATCCCGGGAGATATCGGGGCGCTGGTTAAGCTAAATGTGACCACGACCGGGGATACCCTTTGCGATAAGGCTGCACCTGTCATTTTCCCGCCCATGGACTTTCCCGAGCCGGTTATTTCTTTTGCCATTGAGCCAAAATCAAAAGGAGATGAGGATAAAGTCGGTGTAGGCCTGGCCCGCTTCTTGGAAGAAGATCCGACTTTTCGCGTGGAGCGCAACACGGAAACAAAACAAATTATTATTTCCGGTATGGGCGACACGCACCTGGATGTTATTGTAGATCGGCTGGCGCAGAGATACGGAATTGAAGTAAACTTAAGCACCCCCAAGGTTCCTTATAAAGAAACGATCCGGGGCTCTTCTAAAAAAGAGGGTAAATATAAAAAACAAAGCGGCGGCCGCGGGCAATACGGCCATGTCTTCCTGGAATTAAATTCTCTTCCCCGGGGAGAGGGCTTTGTTTTTGAAGATAGAATTGTGGGCGGTGTTGTTCCCCGCCAGTATATTCCGGCAGTTGAAAAAGGGGTGCTGGAGGCCATGGAAGAAGGGGTTTTAGCAGGGTACCCTGTGGTGGACGTTAAAGTTTCCCTTTACGACGGCTCCTATCATACGGTGGACTCCTCGGAGATGGCCTTTAAGATTGCGGCTGCCATGGCTTTTCGCGGTGCCATGGAAAACGCAGATCCGGTTCTTCTGGAACCGATCATGGACGTAGAGATTACTGTCCCGGAAAATTTTATGGGCGACATTATGGGCGATATGAACAGCAGAAGAGGTCGCATCCAAGGGATGGTCCCCGGAGAAGGGATGCAGACCATCAAGGTGCAGGCACCTCTGGCCGAGATGTTCACCTATGCCATAGATCTGCGCTCCATGACCCAGGGCAGAGGGACCTTTAAGATGAAATTTTCCCATTACGAGGAGGTTCCCTTCCAGGAAAGCGAAAAAATTATTGCTGCAGCCAAGGCAGCAAAAGAGGAGAAAGACAAGTAAAGAGGCAGGCTCCCCGGAAAAATCGGGGAGCCTGTTAATAATAGTGTGCTAAAGAAAACTCTTTTAGAACTGCGCCGGGTTCGGAGGATAGGGCATTCCTCAGGTTCCGCTGTCTTTGCCTGACAATACATGGGAAATGGAAAGACAACGCGTGACATTGCATATGAATAATAGAAGTGCTGAAAAAGGTTTAAACAAAGGGGCTGGTGGTTATGCCGGAAAAAATAAACGTTGGCGTACTTTTTGGAGGGCGTTCCGGGGAACATGAAGTTTCCCTGGAATCGGCTGCATCGATTATGGAGGCCATGGATCCGGAAAAGTACAATATTATTCCTATTGGAATAAGTAAAGAAGGGCGCTGGCTGGCAGGAGGAAACCCCATGGAGGCCCTCAGGAAAAAGATTATTCCCGGGGATTGTTCCTATGCGACGATCATAACCGACCCCGCCTCCCCGGGGATTTTGCTACTGGAGCGTAGCGGAGAGCCTTGTCGGAGCGGCTTTATTCCGCTGGATCTGGTTTTTCCCGTTCTCCACGGGCCTTTTGGCGAAGACGGAACGGTCCAGGGATTGCTGGAACTGGCCGGGATTCCTTACGTGGGCGCTGGAGTCCTCGCTTCTGCCGTCGGTATGGATAAGAAATTTATGAAAATTCTCTTCCGGCACAGAGGCCTGAATGTGGGCGATTACCTGGCATTTTATGCCTGGCAATGGGAAAGGGAGCAGGATGCCCTTCTGCTGGAGATTGAAGAGAAACTGGGGTACCCCTGCTTTATCAAACCCGCGAATATGGGTTCCAGCGTAGGGATCAGCAAATGCCCGAACAGGGAAATGCTCGTTCAGGGAATCCGGGAAGCTTTCCGCTTTGATCTTAAGGTTATTGCCGAGGCGTATATTTCCGGCCGTGAGATTGAATGCAGCGTTTTGGGGGACGAGAGCCCCATCGCCTCTGTTCCGGGCGAGATCATTCCCTGCAACGACTTTTACGATTATAGGGCCAAATACCTGGATAACCGTTCCAGGCTCCTCATTCCCGCTCCGCTGGAAACGGAGATTGCAGAGTCAATTCAGGCATGTGCGGTTGAGGCCTTCCTGGCGGTAGAATGCAGCGGGCTGGCCCGGGTCGACTTCTTTTACCAACCGGAGGAAAAAAGGATTGTTGTTAATGAGATTAATACTATGCCGGGATTTACCAGCATCAGCATGTACCCGAAGCTTTGGGAAGCCAGCGGCATACCGTATCCACAACTGATTGACAGGCTAATTACCCTAGCCATAGAACGTTTCCAGCGTAAAAAGAAGCTACTTAAGCGCGCCTGATTAAATAGAGGTTTTTTCAAAATCGGCGGCTTTTATTTTTAAGAGTAATTCTTGAAAGAATTTTTTTTTTGTGAGATAATACATCCTGAAAGTTGATATTGGGAACCGTTCAGACAAGCAGGACGAGCCTGTTAAGAAATGAACTGTTTTACCGCAGAAAAACCTTGGGGGGAAAAATTTACCCTTAATAAGTGTCTGAAAAACAGGGGGATGGAATAAATTGGTAGAAGCTGGCGCTTTTAGAGTAAAAAAGGGAAGGGCAGAAATACAAAAGGGTGGAGTAATTATGGATGTTACCCATCCTGAACAGGCTAAAATTGCTGAGGCAGCCGGTGCAGTGGCAGTGATGGCTTTGGAAAGGGTTCCGGCGGATATTCGCAGCGCCGGGGGGGTAGCCCGCATGGCGGATCCTGAAAGGATTATAGCCATTATGGATGCAGTCACTATTCCGGTTATGGCCAAGTGCCGTATCGGGCATTTTGCCGAGGCTCAGGTCCTCGAAGCCTTGGGGGTTGACTATATTGATGAGAGCGAAGTATTAACCCCAGCGGATGAGCGTTACCATATCAACAAGCACGCTTTTAAAGTTCCTTTTGTTTGCGGGGCTAAGGATCTCGGCGAAGCGCTTCGCCGTATCGGCGAAGGGGCGTCAATGATCCGCACCAAAGGAGAGCCGGGAACAGGCAATGTCGTCGAGGCGGTTCGTCATATGCGCAAGATAACAGAGCAGATTCTCCAGGTGCAGCATGTTCCGGAAGAAGATCTGATGACTTTGGCCAAAGAATGGGGCGCTCCTTATGAACTTTTATTGGAAGTAAGAAAACTGGGAAGGCTACCGGTGGCCAACTTTGCAGCCGGCGGCATAGCCACGCCGGCCGATGCGGCACTGATGATGCAACTGGGTTCCGACGGGATTTTTGTCGGTTCGGGAATATTTAAATCGTCGGATCCCCAGAAAAGGGCGGCTGCTATTGTTGAAGCAACTCTTCATTACGATGATCCCGATGTTGTGGCCAGAGTTTCCAGGGGCTTGGGGGAAGCAATGCCCGGCCTTGATATAAACATGTTAAATGAAATGGAAAAGATGCAGATCAGGGGAGTATAAATTTTGGCCCTTGCTGTCCGTTTACTTGGAGAAAAGCCTTTTGTGGGGTATTTATCAGGGCCCCGCAGAGAACCTTAGTGGATAAGGAAGTGCAATCCTCTCCTCTTACTTAAAGATGCTGTTGTAGCATCACAGCAGGAAAACCTCTTTGTTACAGCTTTTCATCCCGAGCCTGCGGATGATTTGTGCCTGCACTGTTACTTTCCGATTATGACCCGGGAAGCCGGGGAAAAAACAACTTTCCCGCCGGAAATTTAAAACCCCGGAAAGATAAAGTAATCCGTCATGCCGGAAGTCCTTTACATTTAAAATATATGCCTGACGGATTTAGCCCGCCGGGCTTTTTTCGTCGCCTCTTTTTAAATTTAAAGGAAAACTCCGGTGCATGAAGAATTAAGGAGTTATGGCAGCCCGCGAAAAAAATAGGCTGAGCTGAAAATTTGCAATATAGCAGTTTCTTATCTTGGGGATTGGGGGGAAGCCAATGGATGACCTTTTTTTAAAAAACGTGACATGCCTGGTCTGCGGCAACAATTTTAAGACCTCTAAAGTGCGGAGAAGCAGATATGTTGTTTCTAAAGTAGATACTGATTTTTGCACTTACTATAAGGGAGAAAACCCGCTTTTTTATAATGTCAATATTTGTCCGTTTTGTGGTTACGGCTTTACTGAAAATTTTGCGGAACCCGGGGAGAGCTCTAAAGAGGCTATCCAAAACAAAATTTTTAAATTTAACATTGATTTTAGCGGCAAGCGCAGTGTTGACCTGGCAATTTTGGCCTACAGGCGGGCCATTGACTGCGCGCTGTTGCAAAAAGGTAAAAACATACTTCTGGCGGGCTTATCGTTGCATATGGCTTGGCTTTACCGTTTTCTTGGCGAAGAGGAGCCGGAAAGAAAGTATATGGCCGAATCGCTGCACTATTACAAAGAAGCTTTTGAAAAAGATGCTGAGATCGGTAATCTGGCCACTACACTTTATATTATGGGTGATTTGAACAGGCGTCTGGGAAACGACAGGGAGGCAATTCTTTACTTCACCAAAATTATTAATGATAAAAGCATTACCGATGCCGGGATTATCCGCATGGCCAGGGAAAGATGGCAAGATATGCGCGGAACAAAATAGCAAAGAAAAAGGTCCGGCATTATTTTATATTAAAGCGGTGGCTGCGTTTTGCAAGGCCAGGTAAGCCTTTTCAACCAGGACCCGCGAAAAAAGGCCGGTCTGGGAGAAGATGCAGTGAAGATGTAAAGAAAAACTTTTCCCGGAGGGAGAAGAAGGTAATGAACGAAAAAATTCTTCTTGTGGAGGATGAAAAAACGCTGTCCAAAGCCCTTAAATTCAGTTTGGAAAAAGAGGGTTTTATAGTAACTGTGGCCTATGACGGAGAAGAGGCTCTGGAAGCGGTTAGCAGGGATGAACCCCAGTTGATAATACTTGATCTGATGCTTCCCAAAATAGACGGGTTTGAGGTATGCCGGACAATCCGCCGGGAATCGGATGTTCCCATCATTATGCTCACTGCCAGGGATGAAGATATCGACAAGATACTCGGACTGGAGCTGGGTGCCGATGATTATATGACCAAGCCCTTTAATACCCGGGAGCTTCTTTCCCGTATCCGGGCTATTCTGCGCCGCACCGCGCACCATACCTTTTCAGGTAATAAGATGGTAAGAGTAGGAGACATTGAGATCGATTTAATCAAGCACAGAGTCAGCGTCAAGGGCCGGGAAGTCTCTCTTACTTCCAAAGAATATGCGCTGCTGAGCTTTTTAGCCTCAAATCCAGGCAGGGTTTTTCCCCGGGACATGCTCCTGGAGGAAATCTGGGGCTATGAATATTGCGGTGACGCCAGGACGGTCGATGTGCATATACGGCACCTGAGGGAAAAAATTGAGGAGTCTCCTGCAGAACCCCATTATATTTTAACTGTCTGGGGGACAGGGTATAAATTCAGGGAGGTTTAGAAAGGCGAAAAAGATGTGGAGAAGCATACGCTTCAGAATGACCATCACGTATCTCCTGGTCATTGTCGCGGTCATGTTTGCGACCGGCATCATCCTTCTAAATATGCTGGAGCAGTATTATTTGAGCTCGGAGGAGGAAAACCTGGAACGAACCGGAAAGCTTGCTGCCCAGTTTATTTTTACCTACCTCCGGGATGGCGCGGATTCTGTGCTGCTCAGCAGTGTAGCGGAAAATTTCAGCCGGCAACTTAATGCCCGGGTAATTATTGTCAATCCCCAGTACACCGTTCTGGGGGATTCTTTGCGCGTGGGCGGTTATTTGGGAAGCCGTCTGGAAAGGCCTGAAATTAAAGAGGCCCTGGAGGGGGGAATCGGGCGAAATATTCAGTACAGCACCCTTTCATCCCAGTGGGTCCTGCAATTGGCGGTACCCGTCGAACGGGAAGGCCTTCTCCAGGGAGCGGTTTTCTTTTCTACTTCCCTTGAGCCTGTCCATAAAACACTGGCCGATGTCCGCCGGCTTCTTTTTTATTCTACCATTGTAGCGATGTTATTGGCCGGAACACTTGTTGTGCTTTTTGCCCATCACCTGACAGGGCCCATTAAGGACCTTACTGTTGCCGCACAGCAGATGGCTGAAGGAAACCTGGACCAGAAAATTGCCGTTTCTTCCAAAGATGAGATTGGCCGTCTGGCCGAACAATTTAATATCATGGCCGCACGGGTCAAAGATATGAACCAGCGTTTGACGCGTTTTGTAGCCGATGTTTCACACGACCTGCGCACACCCCTGGCTTCCATCCATATTTGCCTGGAATCCCTGCTGAATTATGAGATGAAACCTGAAGAACAAAGGGAATTCTTGCAAGACATTAACCAGGAGACAAAGCGCCTTATCTACATGGTGGAGGATCTCCTCGATCTCACCCGGCGTCAGGAAGTTGCCGACAAACGGGAGATTATCTCCCTGGGCCTGCTTTTGGAAGAAGTTATCGATGTAACGCGGCCTCGGCTGGAAAGGAAGGAGCAGCAATTTTTTACGCACATTCCCACAAACCTTCCTTTCCTTAATGTTTCCCCGGAAGCCCTGAAAAGGGTTCTCTTTAACCTGCTGGATAACTCCATAAAATTTACACCTTCCGGCGGATGGATTAAACTAAGCGCAGAGTGGAAGGATAATGAAGTTGCGGTCACTATTGAGGATACTGGATGCGGTATTCCTCAAGACTGCCTCCCCTTTATTTTTGAACGTTTTTACCGGGTTGACAAATCCCGCTCCCGTTACCTGGGGGGCACCGGCCTGGGCCTGGCTATCTGCAAGGAAATTGTGGAACATTACGGCGGAAAAATTTGTGTACAAAGCCAGGAGGGAAAAGGGAGCATCTTTTGCTTTTCCTTGCCTGTTGATGCTTCCATACAGCCCCAAAGCCCTGAGCCCGCCGAATTTATGGGATTGTAACATGTTTTAGTTATTGCGTAAACTTAAAAGTTTGATAACATTCGTATAACACCTGTCCTTTACAATTAAGATAATAGGCGGCTTATAGGATTATCTTACCGGGAAGACATGTTGAACGGGTGCTTTAAAATGTTTGCGAAAAGAACATTTTTCAGGCAAAAAAAATGGCCTCTGACAGGAAAAGGCGTGGCAATTGTTTTTATTACACATCTTTTAATTTGTTGTCTGTTTTCATGTTCATGCAGCCCAAATTCGCAGCCATCTTCCGGAGAAGAACCGGTTGAGCCGCTGGTGGCGGGACAAGAAGCCCTGCAGGGAGAGCCTCTTGTGCGGGGGCGTTTTTCTGTACCCAATCCGGAGATGAAAATTTTTGCCCTTTCTGTTTCCCACAACGGGGATGATATTCTTTTTAGCTCTGAAGCGCGAACAGTCAGCAGGTTGGACGACCGGGGCAATCTCAGCTGGGAAATTGTTACCGAAGGCCTTCCCGTTTGTGCCGCGCTGGCGGAAGACGGGCTTTTTGCAGCAGTGGGGACGGAACAGGGAAAAGTCTATTATTTAAACAGTAGCGGCCATATCCTCTGGGAAATAAGTTTTCAGGGAAAGATAGAACACCTCGCCCTGAACAGGAGAGGCGACCAACTGGCGCTCTCTGTTCTGGAAGAAGAAGGGTATATTCTCTATTGCCTTGATCAGTGGGGCTCCCTTCTTTGGGAAAAAGATACGGGTCTGTTAAAGGAACTGTACTTCACCTTTGGGGGGGAAGTTTGTTACCTGGAAGAAGGAAATTCAGATAATGGGACCATAAAAATTGTCCGCAGCGGCGAGTTGTTGTGGGAGAAGGAGGCCCGGCTGGCAGCCTTTTCTGCAGAAGGAAAATTTTTTGTCCTTTATAACGGGGAGGAATTGCAGTACTACCGTTTGAATTTAAGCGGATCTCCCGAGCTGAAGTGGTCTCTTCCGCCTTGCGGGGAAGAGGAGGTCAACTGGCTGGGCTTGACTGAGGAAGGGCGCTATCTTTTGGCTTATAATGGCTTTACAGTGGGAAACAACAATCTTTGGGCTTTTAACAATGACGGCTTACTTCTTTGGAAGCGCAGAATTCCCAGCGGAGCTTTGCTGGATGTTTCTTGCACCGGTGAAAGGATCGTCGCTTCCTCCTGGCAGGAATACAGCGAAGATGTCAGCAAGGTAATGGTGCTGGATAATTATGGGGATGTTTTGCAAGAAGTGGAGATGGCCAGCAGGATTGAAAAAAATGCCCTTTCCGGTGACGGCAGCATTCTTGTCCTGGCCGGGAGCGACGGCAATCTGTTTATTCTGGAAATTCCCGTTGCCAAGGGTTTGACGGCGAAAAACGGCAATTCTGAAGAGGGGGAACAGACAAAAACGCTTTACCGGCCGGTAAGCTTTAAGAAGCCTGAAGGGGAAAGCTATCTGACCCTTTATTTCTTTGATGAAGAGGCACAGGAGCTTATCCCTGTAAACCGCAGCGTAAAAGCCTCCCCCAAGCTGCTCCAGAGTGCGGTCAACGAGTTGATTAAAGGCCCCCGGAGCTCCAGCGGTCTAAAACGCACGATCCCGAAAGAAGTGCACATTAATGTCACAGAAAAGGAAGGGCTTGCCTATGTAGATCTTCCGGAAGAGTTGGATAAGCTTGGCGGTACGACACAGGTGCAAAGTATGGTTGATTCTTTGGTAAGGACCCTTTCCCAATTTTCTTCGGTTCAGGGAATCCAGTTTTTGCTGGAAGGGAAAAAGGTTTCTGTATTTAGCGGAGAAGGGTTGATGATCGATAAAGTATTTTCTCCCCATCGCCTGGAGAAAAAGCCCGTCCTCTACCTCCCTTACCGCTCCGGCGATCGCTATTATCTTTTACCCCGGAAAGCCGACGAATTGATGAAACCGGTTGACCTGGTGAACGAAATTCTGCGGGAGAGTTATCCTTTTCTTTCAGCAAAACCCCGGCTCAAAGAGATCCGCATTGAGAAAAAGGAAATTGTTCTGGATTGGGATGCTTCTTTCAAGGAGCTTTTTCCCTCTGATGGAAACCCCAAGGAAAAAGCTTTGGCAGTACTTTTTACCGATGCCCTGCTCCTCACATTGGGCGAAAACCTGCCTCCTGACCGCTTAATATTTTTGGTTGAAGGAGAAGTATGGACCCCTCCGGGGGGGTACAATTTTTCCGGAGAAATTAGCCGCCCCTTTTTTATCAACCCCGAGTAAAGAAAATATGTCCTTTCTTGTAAAATTTCGTTAACTGCCTTTGTATTTACCCGCAAATAAAGCTTGCTTAATTAAATGACTTTTCGGGTATGTTAAACAAAAAGTGCTCCGGCCATTTTTTCCCTCGAACAGATTGTTTTCCCCGCGCACTTAGGATAAAATAAGTAGTAACAACAAATGGTTTTAAATACAGCATTAAAGGTCGTGATGCCGGCTTGTTAAACTTTAAAAAGGAAATAGCCAAAGTGCTGGCTCCCTTGGCGGGGATGTCTCCCGCAGAAACTGAATCATACCTGGAGATTCCTCCAGAGCCCGAAATGGGAGAATATGCTTTTCCATGCTTTGTCCTGGCGCGGCGGTTTAAACAATCGCCAAAGGATATTTCCGCCGCCCTGGCCCGGCAGATAAAACCGGGGGGCTTGTTGGAAAAAACGATCAGTTCCGGCCCGTATCTTAATTTTTATGTGCGCCGTCCGGCCCTTGCCGCGGGTGTTCTTTCCGCTGCCCTGGAAAAAGGGGAAAATTATGGTTTCTTGTCCGACGGAGAGGGACAGACCGTGCTGATCGATTATTCCGCTCCTAATATCGCCAAACCTTTCAGCGTGGGGCACCTGCGTTCAACGGTAATAGGCAATGCCCTTTACCGGCTTTATAAGTCATTGGGTTACCGGGTGGTGGGGATCAACCACCTGGGAGACTGGGGTACCCAGTTCGGCAAACTGATTGTGGCCTTTCAGCGCTGGGGAGAGCAGGCTCTTCTGGAAAAAGAGCCCGTCCAGTACCTTTTTCAGCTTTATGTTCGTTTTCATAAAGAAGCAGAGGCAAACCCCGAGTTGGATGAAGAAGCCCGCTTAAAATTCCGCGAGCTGGAAAAGGGCGATCCGGAAGCTTTGGAAATATGGCAGCGCTTTCGAAAGCTGAGCCTGGATGAATTCCAGCGGCTGTATAACTTTATGGGGATTTCCTTTGATTCTTACCTTGGGGAAAGTTTTTATAATGATATGCTGGAGGAGACTATCCGGCTCGCCCGGGAAAAAGGCCTGGCCAAGGAGAGCGAGGGCGCTTTGGTTGCCGATTTGGAGCCTTACGGTCTTCCTTCCTGCCTGCTGCAGAAAAAAGACGGGGCAGCCCTGTACATTACCCGCGATCTTACCGCGGCCATTTACCGCTACGAAAAATATCGTTTTTCCAAGCTTTTTTACGTGGTGGGCTCGGAACAGACCCTGCATTTCAAGCAGATGTTTAAAATCCTGGAACTTATGGGGTTCCCCTGGGCAAAAAATTGCGTCCACGTGCCTTTTGGCCTGATCCGTTTTAAAGATGGGCGCATGTCCACCCGGGAGGGTAATGTTATCTTTCTGGAAGATGTGCTGGACAGAAGTATCAAACTGGCGCACAGCATTATTCAGGAAAAAAACCCTGATCTGGAGGATAAGGAAAGCGCGGCCCGGGCCGTGGGCCTTGGAGCAGTAATATTTGGGGACCTGCTCAATGACCGCATTAAGGACGTGGAGTTTGATTGGGACAGCGTTCTGGATTTTTCCGGCGAGACGGCTCCCTATGTTCAATATGCTCATGCCCGCATTTGTAGCATCCTGCGCCGCGCCGGAACGGACTTTACCGGGAATTTCTCCCCGGGAAAAACAGCTTTCTCTTTTTTGCCGCTTGCAAAAAACTTAACCGCTCCCGAAGAAGAACAACTTATTATTACCATTTCCCGCTTTTCTGAGCAGATTAAAAGGGCTGCGGAAGAGCTAAAGCCGTCGATCCTGGCCCACTATCTGATTGTTCTGGCCCGGGAATTTAATAAATTTTACCATGCCTGCCCGGTTTTGACTGCGGAGGGAAATTCCAAAACAGCCAGACTCCTGCTCATTCAGGGTGTGCGAACCGTTCTTAGCAACGGATTGTCGCTTTTAGGCATTTCTGCTCCCGAGGAGATGTAGATACTGCGAAGGGTAGAGGTCAGAGTGCCGGAAGGCCGGGAAAATCAGATTTCTTAAGTACGGTTTGTCGTCGCAATTTCTTAATGAATTATGGAAGTGAGTTTGCAAGAGGAGGTACCCAAAATGCTGGATGCCCGTTTTGTAAGAGAAAACCCTGAGCTGGTTAAGAAAGCTATAGCAGCCAAAGGTGAGCAGGCGGATGTGGAAGAATTTTTGCAGTTGGATGAAAGACGGCGCAAATTGCTCCAGGAGACGGAAACTTTGAAGCACCGGCGCAACATTGTTTCCAAAGAAATCGGCCTTTTAAAGAAAGCAGGGAAAGAGACCGGAGAGATGATGGAGCAGATGCGCCTTTCCAACGAGCGCATGCGCGAATTGGATGAAGAGATCCGGGAGCTTAACGCCCGCGTGGAAGCCATTCTGCTCAGCATCCCCAACCTTCCGGACCCCGACGTTCCCGTCGGCGCTCAGGAAGAAGACAACGTGGAGGTGCGGCGCTGGGGGGAACCCCCAAAGTTTGACTTTACTCCCAAAGCGCACTGGGAAGTAGGGACAGACCTCGGTATTCTGGATTTTGCCTGTGCAGGCAAAATTACGGGGACGCGTTTTGCCCTCTACAAGGGGGACGGGGCACGGCTGGAAAGGGCTCTGATTAATTTTATGCTCGATTTGCATACGGAGAAGCACGGTTATAAAGAGATATTTCCGCCCTTTATGGTCAACAGTCAAAGCATGCAAGGCACCGGCCAGCTTCCCAAATTTGCCGAAGATGCTTTTCATGTGGAAGGGACCGATTACTGGCTTATCCCCACAGCAGAAGTGCCCGTGACCAATATGCACCGGGACGAGTTTCTTGAGAAAGACCGGCTACCCCTTTACTATGTTGCCTACAGCGCCTGTTTCAGAGCCGAAGCCGGGGCACACGGCCGGGATACGAGGGGACTGATCAGGCAACATCAATTCAACAAAGTCGAACTGGTTAAATTTACAGCTCCCGGAGATTCCAATGCAGAGCTGGAAAAATTAGTGGCTGATGCGGAAGAAGTCCTGCAGCTTCTGGAATTGCCGTACAGGGTTATGTTGATGTGCACCGGGGATCTGGGTTTTTCCGCGGCAAAAAAATATGATTTGGAACTCTGGATGCCCGCTTACAACGCTTACCGTGAAGTTTCCTCGTGCAGCAATTTCCGGGATTTCCAGGCGCGGCGAGCGGGTATCCGTTTCCGGAGCGAGCGGGGAAGCAAAGCGGAATATGTGCATACCCTCAACGGCTCCGGCGTGGCTATCGGTCGGACCGTGGCTGCTATCCTGGAAAACTACCAGCAGCCTGACGGCAGCGTGGTAATCCCGCAGATCCTGCGGCCGTATTTTCCGGCTTCCCATCCGGGTGTTATCCGTCCGGGCTGAAGATTTGCGGTTTAATCGCTATTTGTCGCACCATTATTGACAAAAAGGAAGCCCTGTGCTATACTGACTGTTACCGGAGCCGGGAGGGGTGTCCGAGCGGTTTAAGGAGCTAGTCTTGAAAACTAGTGACTCTTTTAGAGCCGTGGGTTCGAATCCCACCCCCTCCGCCACGATTTAGGAAAACTGATAAATAAATAGATATTATGGAGAGATGGCCGAGTCGGTCGAAGGCGGTCGCCTGCTAAGCGATTAAGTGGGTAAAAGCCTGCTTCGAGGGTTCGAATCCCTCTCTCTCCGCCACCATGCGCCCGTAGCTCAGCTGGATAGAGCGTCTGACTACGGATCAGAAGGTCGGGAGTTCAAATCTCTCCGGGCGTACCAACAAAAAACCGGCATCCTTACAAGAAGGTACCGGTTTTTTATTTTTATTTTTTTTATGGTATAATAGGCAAAAATATCAGGCTTTTTACTTTTTATAAGGAGGCAAAAATTTTATGTCACATTATCATCTGCTTGACCAGCCCATTATATTGCGATATGCTTTTTCCCCCAGCAGCGAGATGAGCGATTGTCCCGAATATGCTTTTGATCTTTCTATCCTCGTGGAGGAAAATGTTTATGTATCTTGCCGTTTTTTTATGGCTGACCTAAACTATCCCTCCATTCTCTATTTTCACGGAAACGGAGAGGTGGCAAGCGATTACGATGAAATTGCCCCCTTTTATTTTAATTTAGCCAATGCCAACCTTATTGTGGCGGAATTTCGCGGTTACGGGGCCAGTAGCGGTATTCCGACTTTTGCCGGTCTTATCTCTGATGCCCTTCCCATCTTGAAGGGCGTTTCCGAACAGCTTTCCAACTTCAAATTTCGGAAGGATATCTGGGTAATGGGACGGTCAATGGGGAGCGTTCCTGCGCTGGAACTGGCCAGCAACCATCCGGAAAAGATCAAAGGCTTGATCATTGAGAGCGGGTTTCCCTGCGCTTCCCGCATTGTGAGACGGCTCCAGATCCCTATGGCCGAAGCGGACCTGAAACTTATTGAAGATGAATGTCTGGAAAAAATCCGGCGTATTACCCTTCCTGCCCTGATCATTCACGGGGAACAGGACAGCCTTGTCTCCGTCCAGGAGGCCTATACCCTGGAAAAAGAGCTGGGATCCGCGGACAAGCGGCTGCTTATTATTCCGGGAGCGGACCATAATACGGTCATGGCGGAGGATATCGACGGATATTTTCAAGCGATTAGAGAATTTATCAGCAGCGGCAAGTAATTAAAACTTATTATAAGTAAGGTTTTTAAATGACGTTTGTAACTGCGTAAGGAAGAGATAATCCGTTATACATTAACCTCTGAGCAGTTACGACGTTTTTTTTATTTTTTCCCCGGGGGAGATGCTTTTTTTAAGAAAAGTAACCTGTTAAGAAGGGGGATTTTTTGTTTGTTTTTATCAGAAAATTTTGCACTCTATATGACAAGCTTAAACAAATAATTGATGCGCTGTTCTCTATAATGAAGAAGGCCTGCTTTGCGGCTTATTAAAACAAGGGGCCGGAGAGGTGGACGGGCATCAGAGTATGTTTATTCATGAAAAAAATTTTTATGAAAAGGAAAAAAAACAATCATATGACAGGCTGGAAATTTTTACTTTGGGACAATTTCTGGTAAAACGGGGAGACAATTTGCTTACTTTGGATGCCGGAAGGTCCAGCAAGTTATGGAAGCTTTTCAAGTATTTATTCTCATACCGCGGCAAAACAACGGAAGAACTGATGGAAAGTCTCTATCCTGAAGAAGAACTTTTGGATCCTGAACGCACGTTGCGCAATCTTGTTTATCGTCTGCGACGTTTTTTAGCGGCAGGGCTTCCTCCGGGTTCAGATCCCCAATATATTATCATGTCCCAGGGAATGTACTTTTTAAATCCGTCTTCAAATTATTGGTTGGACGCGGATGAATTTAAAAAATTGTGCAGCGAAGCCCGGATGACAGCCTCCAAGGAGCCGGCAAAGGCAATCGATATTTATCATCAAGCTCTTTCCCTGTATAACGGATATTATTTGCCGGAAAGCCTTTATGACGATTGGGTTGTCCCGGTACGCAATTATTATCATCGGCTTTATCTGGAAAGCGTTTACAAGCAAGTAGAGCTTTTAAGGGAGGCCGGAAGGTATCAGGAACTCAGGAATGTTTGCGAGAAAACTTTTTTAATTGAACCTTACCAGGAAGATTTGCACATCTGCTTTATCGAAGCGCTGCTGGAAGAAGGCAGAAGCGACCTGGCAAAGACCCACTACAATTATGCCAGCTCTCTTTTATACCGTGAAACCGGCATGAAGCCCTCTGCCGCCATGCGCGACCTCTATAAAAAAATAACAAACTACAAAAAGCCACAGGTCGAAGATTGGCCGACGCCCGCGAGACATTCTGCCGGCGGCAGCGAGGCGGGAGCTTTTTTTTGTGACCCCGATATCTTCCTTAAACTCTATCGGTTGGAAGAACGTAGAGCAGAGAGAAACGAACAGCCCGTTTTCTGGGGGTGCCTGGAACTTACCCATCCTGATTTTACCGTGCCTGAGGAAAAAAAATTGACGGAGGCCATGGATTTTGTGGAAAAAGTATTAAGGAGAAACCTGCGTAAAGGAGACATCGTTTGCCGCTGGAACAAAAATCAGTTTTATTTAATGCTTGAATGTTTAAATCACGAGCAGGCTAAAAAGGCGCTGGACCGTGTTGTAAAACGTTGTGCGGACGTTCACCTCTTTAATGACATTATTTTGCAGAGCACGTCCAGTCCCCTTAAAGCCATGGAAGCCACGGGAAAAACGGCTCTTGGATTATAAAAGCCTAATGTCTGACGGTTGGCTGATCCCTGAAAATTTGCCTTGCTAGGCAGACCTTCTGCATTTTTCTGAAGAAAAGTGCAGGTTTTTTTTTGGGACGGTATTGAGACATTGGTAAGACCGTTTTAAGAGGCAAAGGTGATATATTAGGTTATGTTAAAAAGCTACTGAGCGGAGCAACAAATTAGAAAAGTTAAGAAAAGTGTATATTTTTCGCTGGAAGGGAGTGAACCGGCATTAGAAAAAAAAGGGGCAGAAAAAAAACTTGGCGGTGACTGCATCGATATGGATTGCGTTGACCATTGCTCTTGGCATAATAGGCGCCGCCGCGGCTGCCTGGCAGGACAGGCTGGGGATAGAGGGGGTTGTCTCCACCGGGGAAATTGACCCGGTTTTTACAAGCGTGATGGCTGTCTCGCAAGGGGAAGCTTCTATCGTAAACAACGGGAAAGCAATATCCATTTTTGTAGAAGATGCTTGTCCGGGGAATGTGATGACCTTTGAATATACAGTACAAAATCGCGGCAGCGTACCTCTTGAGTTCTATACCAGGATAGAAAACAGCGACCCCGGGCTTTCAGTGACCGGTACGCCGGTTCAGGGGATTCTTGGCGGAAACGGGGACAGTGCTGCCGGAAAAGTGTTTGTCCAGGTGGAAGAGGATGAGGCAGAGGAGCTGACAACATACAACTTTTACCTGGAACTTTTCTTCCAGCAATGGAGCGGTACTCCCCGCTAAGATAATTATTAAGTCTTAAAGGTGGTGGTAGGGGGGCAGAGAGTCTAAAAAAAATGTTCAAGCAGTTGCATGTTGTTTAAGGGGAAAAGGCATTTTAAAAAAAAATTTAGGAGAGTGAATTGAATGAAAAAGTGAAGTATATTGCGTTAGTTTTAGTTTTGGCCTTCGGGCTCATCGGCGGGGCTTATGCCGCATGGACGGATCAGCTGCAAGTTAGCGGCACGGTGGCCACCGGCGATATTGATGTGGTCTTCACTTCAGCTGTAAGCAATGACCCGGAGGGCACAGACGACCCCGCCTCCCCTGAAGATGATCCCAAGGATGTTGGTTGCACTGAGGTATCCCTTTCCGATGACGGCAAAACGATGACTGTTACCATTAGCAATGCCTACCCTGGCTACGTTTCCCAAATTGATTATGCAGTGACCAATAATGGTTCTGTTCCGGTAAAACTGCAGAACAAAACCATTGATGTTGTCAGCGGCGATCCGGCCGGGCTGGAAGTCGATAATGGCTGCGTAAGGTGCTTGATGCAAAAGTTAGGTTTTCCGTCTTGGATGTGGAAGTGGCTACCATGCTGCTGTGAAGAGGATAACGTATTAGAAATTGGCAGCCAGATCCATGGAGGCGATACTTTTGTGGGCACCATCACCCACGTTGTTACCGATGATGCTTTAGAGAATGCCGATTACACCTACACGATTACCTATGACTTCGTCCAATGGAATAACTATGTAGAGCCGGATACAAATTAATAAATCTTTAAAAAATTTCCTGGGGGAAGGTTTCCTTTCCCCAGGAATTCCCCTGTTTTAAAGGGAGAGTGAAAGGTGGTGCTGGGCATTAAGAAAATAAAAATACTGATAGCTATTCTTACCGTTTTCGCGGTTTTTATGGGGACCGGGTACGCGGCCTGGGCAGATCAGCTGAATGTGGGCGGGACCGTGGCAACGGGTGAAGTGAACGTCATCTTTACAACCAGTATGCTCGCTGTCCCCGTGACCGATCCGGCCGGGCTTTTGAGCGGAAATGCCCGTATCTGTGAGGAGGGCAAAAAAGTGGAGTTTACACTGGATAATTTATATCCGGGTTGCCCTGCTTTCCGGCTGCATACCGTGAAAAAAAACGCGGGCAGCATTCCCGTGCGCTTGAACTCCGCGACCCTTAGCTTCGACGATCCGCAAAACCCGGTAATAGATTACCTGGAAGCAAAAGTAGATGCCTCTTTTTGTAAAAATCCCGGCGGTACCGTTTACGCTGTTTCCGATATCACCGAGGAGTGGTTTCCTCTGGTGGAACTGGATGATAGGATTAACGCCTCAGCTCAGCTTTTGGCCGCGGTGTTGGAGCCGGGGGGCTGGATCTCGCTCGGTACCGTGGATGAAAACGGGGAGCCCCAGTGCCTGCGCTTCAGGTTGCGCGAGGATGCTCCTAACGATACCCAGGGCCGGACCGTTGTCCTCACTCTGGAGATGGACTTTATACAGTGGAACCAGTAAACAATGGAACCTTTTATCAATAGAGAAGAAGTGCACTGTTAAAAATCAAGGGGAAGTTGCCGGTTTCCGGCTGCTTTCCCCTGGTTTTTACGGTGAAGTTTACGGGAAAGGGGGAAAAAAGTTTGAAAGGCAAAATCATGCTCTTATTTTTTTGCATCTTCATATCTTTGCTCGGCTTATCTTCCGGCAGGGCTGACTGGCATGATACGCTACTGATGAAAGGAAGCGTGGCCACCGGAACCTGGCGGGCGGAGGAAGAGGCCCTCCCCTTGCAGATAACGGAAGCAGAAGAGGACGGAGCCGGTCAAAATATTGAAGGTAGGGCCGGGCTGCCGCAAACGGAGACAAATGGGGAAACTCCAGAGAAAGGCGAACAGGCAGACGGCCAAGGTAACGGTTCAAGCGGTGCCGGAAGCGAGTCTTCCGCAGGGGAGCCCGGAACTGACGGGGCATCATCTTCCGCAGCAGGCTCTGAAGAAGGGGATACGGGAAGTGCTGCTGGGGATGAACCCGCAAAGGACACCTCCAGCGATCCCACATCTGCAGATCCTCCCGCTTCGGAGACGGGGACACAGGATCTTGAAACGCCGCCTTCCAATGATGCCGGGGCGGCAGATTCCGCTTCGGAGGGCGCCGGAGATGGTGACTCCGATGGTGCTGAAGACGGTTCTTCCGGCCCGGATGAAGGCGATTCCTCCGCTGAGAGCGGCAGCCCGGCAGATACTGAATAAAAGCGAGGGGTACTATGGGGACAGGATGGCGTGATAAATTTAAATCGGGGCAGCTCCGGCAAGCAATTATATTATCCCTTTTAATTGTCTTTATTTATTGCCGGAATTTTTTGGTCCTGGGACAGGCAGCAGGTGTTTTTTGGAGCACATACGTTATCCCTGCCCTGCTGTGGGGTGCCGTAGCTTTCATGGTCCGCAAATTTCCTCCGGCAAGGGGGGCAGCCAAGATGAGGTGGAGAAAGCTGCTCTGTTGGCTGGCCTTGATCAGTGCTGCAGTGGGAATCTTAACCGCCTTTGGAGCCGGCCTGCTGGACGGTTTTGGAAAAAGCCCTTATGATCTCACTTTCCGGGGGATCGCCGTTAATATCGTTTATTTGGGATTCCTGACGGCAGGCATGGAACTGAGCAGGGCCTGGTTTCTCAACATGTTTTTTCGCAAACGGCCGGCTTTGGGAATTGCCGTCATCAGCCTGTGTTATTCTTTTTTCTGGTTTTCCTTAAGCAGGATTACCGGCCTGAAGGATGCTTTGGAAGCGGTAAAATTTGTGGGCAGCATTTTTTTCCCTGCCCTATCCGAAAATGTCCTGACATCATACCTTGCTTTCTGGGGCGGTGCCCTGCCCGCCATGGTTTACCGGGGAGCCCTTTTGATATTTCGCTGGTTTTCGCCAATTCTGCCGGACCTGGACTGGATTACCCAATCCCTTGCCGGCACTATTGCTCCGATCCTTGGATTAATTATCATTCACCATTTCTTAATGGGTGAATTTCACCGCTCCAGGAGGAAAACCAGGGATACAGGGGGTCTTTTCGCATGGCTGGTGACCAGCGTGGCCAGCGTGCTGTTGATCTGGTTTTCAGTGGGCGTGTTCAGTATTTTCCCCACGGCTATTGTCAGCGGGAGTATGTTGCCGCAGATCGGTATCGGTGATGTGGTGATCGTCAAAAAAACCCCGGCTGACGCGATAAAGGTAGGAGATGTGATCCAGTTCAAGTCCGGAAATATAAAAATTGCGCACCGGGTCGTGGAGATTGGAAAGAATGAAGAGGGCAAAAGAGTTTTATGGACCAAGGGCGATGCCAACCGCAACCGGGATGTGGACCCCGTTTTGCCTGAGCAGGTGATTGGAAAAGTGATTTATAAGGTGCCGAAAGTGGGCTGGATAACCATGTTGGCGCGGAGCCGGGATAGTAATTGGTAAATCGAGACAAGGAGCTGATAATGCATGAAGAAAAAGGTGCTCAGAAAAAAAACCAGGCAATATTTAACCAGCACTTTAATTTTTTTTCTAGTTTTGGCATTGGCGGGTCTTTACTGGAGCTTTACACGGCCTCCTGTGAAGGAGGAAACATATCAGGCATTTTCTTACAGTCAGGAGGCAAACATTGATTACACGGTCAATCTCCATCCAAACGATTTGTTCGATGAACCCTCCCTCGGTCCCGGCAGGGCATACATTTCTGCCTTAACCGATACTATTGGGACGAAGTTTACCTACCAATTTTCTGCCCAAGAGGAGGCGGAGATAAAAGGTGAGTTAAGCGTTATTGCTTCTCTGGAAGCAACTACAGGGCCGGAAAACCATGCAGTATGGGAAAAAAGCTTAATTCTTCATCCGCCGGAAAGTTTTCAGGCCAACGGGAAGGATTTCGTCCTGCAGAAGGATATTTTATTGCCCTTTTCCCTGTACTATGCCTATGCGGAAGAAATAACGGAAAAGATCGGTTTTAATCCCGATGTGCTTAATTTGAATGTATCCTACAACGTGGCCTTGACTGCCAATACTCCTGACGGGGCAGTAGAAGAAGCAGCCAGCCCCCAAATGATTATTCCGCTAAAGGGTAAAGTGTTTGCAGTGAGCGGAAATCTTCAGGATACTAAAAGCGGTGAAATTACAGCGGTCAGAAAGATAGACGCCCCCTATTTTGAAGAGGCGAAGATAGGCTTTGGCTTGTCTGCTATCCTGCTGGTCCTTTTTCTGCTGCTCATTGTGCAGATGACCGTCGCCAAAGAAGAAAAAAATAAGGCTGTAAGGCAAAAGCTGTCCCGCATTTTAAAGAAATATCAGGACAGAGTTGTGAAATGCTCAGCAGAAATACCAATTTTAAACCAGCATAATGTCCTGATGGTAAGTTCGTTTGAAGACATGGTGAAAGCTGCCGATGAACTTGAAAGGCCGATTCTTTACTTTCAAACGAAAGAGGAGAGCGAACATTCCTTTTTTGTTATTTCCGAACAATATGTTTACAGATACAATCTTGGAGAATTCTCTTCCTATTCTGCCAATAATACGCCCCGGAAACATTTGGCCCGCCTTTCCAAATGATTCCATCGAAGGTGAGCATTAATGATTCCGAAAAATTCTTTTTCAAAATATTAATAATGAATAGTAAAAAGAGCCTGCGTTTTTGCGGTTCTTTTTTACTTTTTTAATATAGAAAATTTTTTTTGGGGAAGGATTTTGCTCTGAAAAGGTAGAATATCAATCATTAATCAAGTTTCCAATAATTGCTAAATAATGTCGAAATTACCTGTTAATATATGGTGAGCTGCTGAGAAATTTGTAACAGCCCACAAGGGATAAAGAAAAATCGTTGATATAACTTATTGGGACAAGCTTTTGATTTTTCACGAAAGGAGAAACAGGGTCTGAGCATGGGTAATACGAATAAATTAGCAAGAAAATGGAAGAAATTTTCTGCCAAAAGGGCGGTCCGGGAAAAGGGATTGGGGTGCCCTGTGAAATGTCAAGGATTATTATTGCTGTTTTACTATCCGGAGGGGAGGAATTGATCGCATGAAAATTGTTGTTATTGACGATCATCCTCTGGTATTGAGGGGGATTCAACAGATCATCAGCCTGGAAAAAGATCTGGAGCTGGCAGGTGTTGCTACGTCCTGCAGCCAGGGTGTGGAGTTAATCAAAAAGGTAAAACCCGATCTGGTTATTGTGGATATAAGCATGCCCGGAGAAAGCGGATTTGAATTAATCCGCCGGGTAAAGGGGTTTTTGCCTTCCTGCTCTATTATTGTTCTCACATCCTCTGTCTCGAAAAAAGATTTACAAGCAGTTATGGCAGAAAACGTAAACGGTTACATTTTAAAGAGCGCTCTTCCGGAAGAATTTATTTCCGCCATTCGCATTGTGGCCAGGGGTAGGCGTTATTATGATCCGGAAATTTTGGACGATATCCTCCGCCGGGAAAATAATGGACCGTTTGCAGAGCTGACAGCCAGAGAAAAAGATATTATTCAGGCTCTGGCAAGAGGGCTCAGCAACCGTGCCATTTCTAGGGAGTTTTGCATTAGCGAAAACACTGTTAAAAAGCATATCAGCAATTTGCTCAACAAATTAAACCTGAAGGATCGGACCCAGGCTGCTCTCTATGCATTTTCCCACGGTCTGGGTACTGAAGCAGGCCTTTTTAAAAAGCAAGGGAAAGGGTAGCCTTCCGGGTTATACTGATACTCTTTTGGTAGTACATAAAAATTATTTCCTGGGGTTAATAAAAATACATATACAGGATGGCGAATTTTTACAATTTTCCAGATAAGCTATAAATAGCCTGAGCATATTTTATCTTTTTATTATTTTTTACTTTTTACCAATATTATATATATAAATATTTCCTTATTAATATTCCCGGAGCAGGTAACAGTATTTCCAAAGCGGTTTTTACAGTTGGTAAATAATAGAAAAGAGGGGTTACCTAATGCAGGAAGACACAATAGCGGATTATGATCGTTTGGAAAAGGAAATGAGGAAAGAGAAAGAGCCGAAGGCAGTCTGGAAACGGCTGTTTTTGCTTCCCAGATTCATCTTCAAGGCCGTTTTAGCATCTTATTTTTTGTTTCTGGCTGTTTTGGTCTTTTTAATGGTCCAGCAAAATATTACGGGAGAAGACCCTTCCTTATGGGGGCGCCAATTGTATATCGTCGGGAGCAACAGCATGAACCCCGCACTTCATAAAGGGAGCCTTCTATTCGTTCAGCCTATGGATCCGCAAAATGTTGCTGCAGGAGATATTATTACCTTTCAAAGCGCGGCCGGAAACGGGGAATTGATTACTCACCGGGTTGTCAGCGTGCATGCAGGGGAAGAGGGCTTAAGTTTTACAACTCGCGGCGATGCCAATGAAGTCAATGATACAATTCCCGTGCCCGCGCAAAATATTATTGGAAAGGTGGAATATTATCTTCCCGCAGTTGGTTATCTGATTAGTTTTGCCGGGACCAGGACAGGCCTTTTAAGTATGATCATTATTCCGGCAATCTTGCTGATTATTTTTGAGCTTTGCAGTTTGTTCAAGATAAGAGCACAGATGAAAAAAAGAGAAATAAAAATCCCTATTCCGAGCCTGCCGGAACAGCTTGGGGAAAAGGGTAATACTGAAATCATAAATGTTGAAGCGGGAGCGGAAGATGCAGGACTCCCTGCACAGATAGTGCCCCTTCCTGTTAAAACAAAAGGATTAAAGAAAATTAACGGACAGCCTGCCGGCGGAACGGCAAACGGGGGAACAAAGAAAAGAAAAAACAGTAAAAATAATTCTTCCCGTGAGCGTAACGCTAATTATTCCGGCCCTTACAATGAGCCGGCGACGATTATTATGTTTGCGCACAAGATGGTTTCAGTTCCCGGTAGGAACCCGACAGCGCCAAGGGGCTACGCCCAATATCGCCACAACCGCTTCAATAAAGTCGAATCGATTGGACGTTTAAGCCGTTATCTGAACAACAAAACCGCGAGACCTTACGTGCGTTCTGTCTCCCGCTGCATAATGAGGCGCAACGAAAAAAAATAAATCTACTTGAAAGAGAGTTATTTTAAGTTAGGCCCAGTTCCCGGCGTCAAGAAGAAGAGTACAGTTATACAGGAGGTGAATCGTTTGAAATTGCGCATATTGGCTAAAATTTTCATAATCAGCTTGGCCATCGCCATAATCGGCGGGACGGCAATGGTTTGGTATGCGGTATCAACAAAAGCGGGCGGCGAGGAAGACGGTTGGGTCAGGAAGGCCGTTGCTGCCGGAATTCAGAGTAAAGCCGGGAAAAATATCATTCGCAACTGGGAACCGGCAAATAAGGATGATACCTTGTTTTACGTTTTAAGCAGCGGCACTGAACTTCCTTACATCCGGGTTGAATATGCCGCTGAATCCGCGCCTATCCCATTTAACTTGGAGGAATTCACGCTTACAGAAGCATTCGGTTACCGGAGGCCCTTTGGCAATCCGCCGGCCAGAGCTGCACCGGAACCGAGGGGGCCTTTGTGACGGGCTTCCTTGAACAGTATAAGCTTGCAAGGCTTCCTTACCCCGGCCAGGTTTAGGAAGCTGACAAATAGAATATCACAAAAAGAAAAGACGTTTTTGCTGCCGGGATCTTGCCATGGCGATCCAGGGAGCGGACGGGTGAGACGGGAAGTTTTACCCCGTGAACTGCTGCAGTATCAGCAGGTAGTGTCTAAAGTGGTGCCCAGGTCGCCTGACGATGCGATCTTCATCAGGAACACCCTTGTGTATCTTATTAACGGGAACTGCCCCTGCCCGGGGTAAAGAAGATTCGTAAAAAAGGCTACCGGGAGTGCGCCGCGGAAATCTTTGAAAAGCGATAGCTTCCAAAGCGCCTGACGGTGCGGTCCCATCAGGAACGCCCTTATGTATTTTATTTATGGGAACTGCCCCTGCCGGGGTAAAGGGGATTCGCCAACAGGCTGCCGGAAGTATGTGGCAAAAGTTCTATGAAAAGGTGATTTCTTTAAAGGGACGTGGAAAGTTCGACTGGTGGTTTATTTTAAATTGTCATGGGACAGGAGGGAGCGCCAAAATCACTCCTAAGTAATTATTCATTTTGAAGGCATCGGTTAAGGGGAATACTGCTACCCTGAAAGTAAACCTCCGGGAATTATTAAAGCACAGTTGCAGAAAAAAACCGCGCGGGCTGCAACTGTGCTTATCTTTTTCTATGTTATAATGATAGATAGTAACTGCTCAGAGGTTAATGTATAAGCGAAGATTTGGGGACATTCCTCTGCAAGAGGTGTGTCCCCGCACCTTAGAAAGTGGGAAGACGATGGAACCGTCCCCCTGCTTTGCGGTATAACAGATTATCTCTTAGGCTGAGCAGTTACGATAAAATATCGATCGTTCAATTTTACTTGAGAGAAGAAGGGCCTTCTGATTAAAATGGATACTCACTGCTCTGATGAACATTTTATGGAAGAAGCGCTGCACCTGGCCGGCGAAGCTTACAAGTGCGGGGAAGTTCCGGTGGGCGCTGTCCTGGTTTACGATGGGCGGATACTGACAGGTAATCATAACAGACGGGAAGGAATGAAAGATGCCACCGCGCATGCTGAGATACTTGTCTTAAGGGAAGCATGCCGCCTGCTGGGCAGCTGGCGCCTTCCGGGAACCACAATGTACGTTACGCTGGAGCCGTGCCCCATGTGCGCAGGCGCGCTCATTCAAGCCCGGGTCTCCCGGCTCGTTTTCGGCACCAGGGATCCCAAGGCCGGGGCTGTTGTCTCGCTGTATAACCTGCTCTGCGATCCCCGCTTAAACCACCGCTTGGAATTTACCGAGGGGGTTCTCCAGGATAGATGCTCCGGGATCCTCAAAAAATTTTTCCAGGAGCGCAGATAAGCGGGCCAAAATATCCTCCTGCACGGGTAGTGACAGGCTGGACCAACCTTTCCGCTTACCTTTACAAACAGTTTTGGCTATTGTATAATTATTTTCACATGGAGAGATGGCCGAGTCCGGTTGAAGGCGCACGACTCGAAATCGTGTAACGGTTGACCCCGTTCGTGGGTTCAAATCCCACTCTCTCCGCCATCCATAACGATTAAAGCTCCCTTGAAAAAGGGAGCTTTTAACCGATAATATGTTATGAAAAGGGGGGTACTGTTATGAAGGGTGAGTTTACTGCGATTATTGAGGCAGCACCGGAGGGAGGCTATTGGGCAATATGTCCTGAAGTTCCCGGTGCCAATGGTCAGGGAGAATCAATAGAGGAAGCTAAAAACAATTTGCGTGATGCTATTAAGTTAATCTTTGAAGATCGCAGAGCAGATATACTTGTGGCACTATAGAAGCTGTCCCCCGTCATCTGTCCCCCGTCATAATGAAATAAAAGAACCTCTGGCAAAAAAGATATTAAAAAATCTTGATGCGGACTAAATAAAAGGGGGAAGAGCAACATTGATGAAAGCAGCAAGAACCGATTATCACGTTCATCCGGACTATTCGATAGATGCTTCTCCGGTCGGCATCAGGGAGTATTGCTATCAGGCCATGAAATTGGGGCTGAAAGAGATTTGTTTTACTACTCATCTTGAAATGGATCCCTTGCGAAAGGATATCGATAATTTTGCTGCTGTGAATGGGAAAAGGGTATCAGTATATAACAAGGCATGGTTAGATAAATATTTTGACGACATTGCGCAAGCTCAGGAGGAATTCAGGGCGGACGGCTTCCAGGTAAAAGCCGGAATCGAAATCGGATACTGCCCGGGTCTTGAGAGGGAGATTGAAGATATTATTAATAGTTATCCCTTTGATTTTGTCCTGGGAGCCATTCACTGCCTGCAGCACATCGCTATATCTTCCATGAAAGAAAGCCCGCGCTATTTTGAGACGAGAAGTTTATCCCAAGTTCGCACGGACTATTTTACAACCCTGAAAGAGGCGGTTGAAACAGGGCTTTTTGACTCCATAGCCCATGTTGATCTTTATCGGCGCTATGGCATCAGACAATTTGGCTCTGAAATCCTGACCATTCACCGTGGTGCTATCGAGCCGATTTTTAAGGAAATGGCGCGCCGGGAAATGGGATTGGAAATTAACACCTCCAGCTTCCGCAGGGGATTAAAGGAATTCCACCCCTCCAGGGAAATAGTAGAACTGGCTGTTAAAGCAGGCGTGAAGATTTTTACGATTGGCTCTGATGCCCATTCCCTCGAGCAGCTGGGTGAATACCTGGATGAAGCCCAGGCGCTGCTGGAAGAATATAAACTCGTCAGTTATGTTTTTAATCGCCGGAAGGCTGCCCCGTACTCTGAAAAACGTGCCGGCTGTAACTCTAATCGAAAATAGACGCTTAAAAAAATGTCGGTAACGCGAAGATTACATGAAGACGCGGGCTTTATAAAGGCGTATGAAGGTCTGGATATGAGCAACAACCGCAATGATAACCAGGGCAGCTGGGAGCAGGTTAAAAATCCCGCCCAACATGATCATAAACAGCCTGCCGTCGCGGTTGGCCGGAAGATAACGGGATATACCGTCGTATAGTTCCGGTAGAAAAGGTTTTCCCGCAAGGGAGTGGAATTTTTCTTTGAAAAGCATGGACATGGGCATTCCTGTTAGCGCAGCTGCAGCTACCAGTAATAGAGTAGGGCTGTTTGTTGTGAAATACCATGAATATGCGATGCCGAGGACGATTAAAAAATCTGCATAGCGGTCAAGTATAGAGTCCAAAATTCCCCCGTAGTTGCTCTTTTGAAACTTCAAACGGGCGATTTCCCCGTCAACTCCATCGATTATTGAACTGAGCTGGGCTAACAAACCGCCGTAAAGGTTTTTCCCCAGGGCGAAGCAAAAGGCTGCAGCCACTGCGATTAAAAATGAAATAATGGTAATTTGATTCGGCGTTATCCTCGTTCGCGCCAGGAATCTTGTCATCTTCAGCGAAAACCTGCGGTTAAGGTAGCGAGAAATAAAGCCGTCCTTAGCAGATACCAGGGACCGTAGAAGAACTTTTTCACAATATTGATAGCTGGCTTGATCATCAACATCAATCCAAAAATCGTTTACAAAATGCAATTTTACTTTGCCCAACCCGGCCAGGATATTTACCGCATCGGTAAGGGTGTAGCATCCCTTGGAAATTGCTTGGGACAAAGCATTTAAAAGCTCTCCGTTACCAATGAAGAGGCCGCAATCAACGGCGTTGAAATCGCCAAGCTTTTTTCCCAGCTCCAGGGCATAATTCTGCTCAGCTTTGACCTTAGTGCACTCAGCAAGGTCATAAACTTTTTCCAGACGCTTGTCAGCAGCAAGTAAAAGCTCATTTTCTTTGATATTTTGTGCCTCAGCGAGAAAAGCTTTCAAAAGATCTAGTCCGAAAATATGGTCTGACATCATTAAAATAAATTTTTCATCCCGTCTGTACTCCTTGTGAAACGTATATGCGGTTACGCCGTTGCCCAGTTCCCAATCCCCATTATATAAATATTTAATATTTATGCCGAATTTTTCCCCGTTACCTAAATAATCCCGTATTTCTTCGGCGTAACAACCTGTAATAACAACAAAATCCCTAATGCCACATTCCCGTAAAGATAAAATGTTACGTTCTATTAAAGAAAGACCTAATAAATGCACAAGAGGCTTGGGCCTGTCGAAGTAAGGCCTCAGCCTCTTTCCTTCACCGGCAGCAAGAAAGACGGCTCTCATCAACGTTCTCTCCTGCCTTCAATAAATTCCTCCACCATCTTTTGGGCTTCTGTGTCGGTATACTGAATTGGCGGCGACTTCATGGAATAAGCTGAAATAGAGGTCAGAATGCCGCCAATTTGGCGATCAAGAGCCAGTTTCATGCATCTTATGGCGTCAATCATCACGCCCCCGCTGTTAGGCGCGTCTTCCACGGATAGTTTTACATCCACAGTAAGGGGGACATGGCCAAAACCTCTTCCCTCCATGCGTATGTGACATATTTTATTATCATTCAGCCACGGAATATAATCGCTGGGCCCAATGTGAATATTATCATCAGCCAGCGCAATTTTCAGCTCTGATTGCACGGACTGGGTTTTTGATTTCTTCTTGGATTTAAGCCTGCTGCGGTTCAGCATGTTTAAAAAATCGGTATTTCCCCCAAAGTTTAACTGGTAAGTGCGATCGAGAATTACGCCGCGGTTTTCAAATAATTTGGTGAGAGTGCGGTGAATGATCGTAGCTCCCACCTGGCTCTTTACGTCATCGCCGATAAGCGGAATATTTTTGTCGCGGAATTTGTTAGCCCACTCCTCGTTTGAAGCGATGAAAACCGGCATGGCATTAATGAACCCAATTTTGGCTTCTAGGCAGGCTTCAGCATAAAATTTAGCGGCATTTTCAGAACCCACCGGCAGATAGTTTATCAGCATTTCTGCGCCGCTTTCCTTTAACACCCGGACGACATCGCAGGGCTCCTCGTCGGCTAACAGAAAACTTTTATCCTGGTCATAGTCAGCCATGTGTTCGGATATACCGTCCAATACAGGGCCCATATGTACCTGAACAGGATAATCGGGCAACCTATCATAGAAGACTGTAGTGCAGTTTGGTTTCGCGAATAGCGCCTCTTTAAGCTTTTTCCCCACTTTACGCTTATCCACATCAAAAGCTGCAACTACTTCGATATCGCCTGGCTTATAACCGGCAAGTTCGTAGTGCATAAGCCCAATAGTAGTAGTATTATCCGTTGAGTTTTTATACATTTCAATCCCTTGTAATAAAGCACTGGCACAGTTCCCAACACCTGCAACGGCTATCCTCACTTTAGGCAATAAGAATCTCCTCCTTTATAATTATTTATTTTAAATTTAAAATTTTTTTAAGATTAATGCTAACAAGATAAATGTGCTAAGATATCTATTTTGTTAGAGATACGAAAAACACTCCCGCCATAAACGGGAGTGTTTATTTTTGAAAAAATTAGCATACAGATCACTCCCGATTAATTAATCAAATCTCTTCCGCTTAATTAATTAAACCAGAAGTTTTCCATATGTTTGCGATATATTAGCACTCAATTTTAAATGCTGCTAATAATTATTTTAACAAATTTTTTTCAAATATCAAACATGATTAACAAGTGTAAACATCTTTATTTTAAGAAAACCGGCTGTTATACCGTATTACTTCCTTTTTTCTCTCTCTCAGAGCGGTTTTCTTGCCAAGTTTAATACAATGCTGTAAAAAAAGGGCAAAGCAGCATTTGCTGCGACGCCGCAAGGAAGGGAAAGATGCAGGAGGGGATAGGGTGGAAAACGCCAACACTAGGCAAACGCCCGTCAACAGCTGTTCCTGCAAGGGATTGACGGGCGTTCGTTCAAAATATCCAAGGAGGTTCATAACTTAAGCATCTTCATCTTCATCTTTATCGTCATCATTATCATATCCTTCATATCCGCACATCCAATTAGTATCATTAACCCATTCTTTAAATTTTTTCACATTTTTTAGCGAAATTCCTTTAGGAGAATTTATTTCCCGTTCCTTCAAGATCAAGACACCCTTTCTCGTCCAAATATTAACCAAAAATTAATATCAGGAAACCTTTGTTAAGAGCTTTTTCCTGCTTTCCCCTTAAACTTCGGTTTCCAAGCGATGTACCTTAATATCCCGGCGGGCCAGCTCCTGCAAAAAGGGATCCGGGTCTATTGCGCCCTCCGCTTCAGGGCCGAAGACTCCGCAGCGTTTAATTTTCCCTTTCGCCAACAGACAGGCTCCGATGCTCAGCGGGATGCCGGTTAATCTTCTCATCTGGTCGACCGTCGCGTAAGTAATGCGGACCTTTTTGCCGTTGCGCTTTCCCGTGATCTCCACTTTTGCCCCGGAGAGGCTGCGGTTTTTGTCAACGGGAAAGAGAGGCAGCAATTTTTTCATGAGCATGCCCAGCTTTTCTTTACGGTTGGCCGTAGAAGTGAGGCCGAGTGTGACCATCATTTTAGCCAGGCTGTGCAGGTAGTTTTCCGCCAAGCCTCCTTTCAGGGTAACCTCCCGGACTCCTGGGAGGTTACGGGGCAAGGTAATGGGTTCGGGATGACCCAAATGAAAAACAGTAATTTTGCCCAGCGGCTCCGGAAAGAGAGCGGTTTCTTTTCCCGAACCTGCTTTAACGTCAATTAATTGGCGATCCTGGAAAGAGGCCACCTTGCCGGTAAAAATATGCAGCGTATGCAGAATGACGGCCAGGCCTTCGGAATCGCCGGCACTGCCGGCCCAATACACCCGGATTGTTTCGACCTCCTCCAGCTCGTCATAACCTTTACGGGCAAAAATATTGGTGATGCCGGGGGTCCAGCCCAAACCGACAAGTATTTTCCGTCCCTTTTCCGCTGCAGCCCGGTCAAGGGGAAGGACAGCCTGCATGGCATCGTGATCGTCGCAGATGCTCACATAGTCCACTCCAGCAACAAGGGCTGCCTCCACCAGCGGCTTTTCGAAACGGTAGAAGGGGCCCAGCGCGCCGGCTGCTACATCATGCCCCTGCATAACCCTCACCAGGTCCTCGTGCGAGGTGGCCTCTACTTTTTGCACGACAGCCCGGGGATCGCCGAGCCTTGTGGCCAGTTTTTCCGCTGCAGCGGTATTCCTGGCGGCAATGGTGACTTGCTGGACGTCAGTAAATTGGAGCAGATCTTGGACTGCTGCAGAGCCCATATCGCCGGTGCCGCCCAGGACAACTATTTTCATGTTACAAATCCTCCAAATGCTTTGCTTCTATATTCTCTTGTTTCGGCCCCAATCCTCTGGGAAGGTTCTTGCTGAATCGGCATTTACAGTGTCAAAAATAGTCTTTAAATCTGCGGCAAAAGCAGGAACGAGGCCTTTTCGTTAGCCAGTTCAGACCTGACCCTTTTTTTTCAATTTTTCAAGAAGCCCTTGAATCTTTTCTTCCTGTTTTTTTGTCCCTTCATCATCCAGTTCAAAGCTTACGTTTAACCAGCTTCCTTCCCCGGCATTTTCAGGTAAGAGCTGCCGGGGAATCTCCACCTTAATTTCCTTATCTCCAAAAAGCATAACGGCAAAGTCACCTTCAAAACGGTCAATGACAGCTTTCATGCCTGCCTCCTGAAAGGATGTTCTTATTTCCGGTACTGCCCGCGTTTCGGCTTTTACGGCACTTTCACATCCCGCGGCACATGCCGGTATGGCTGCTTTACATTGATATCATAGTTCTGCCCGTCTGTAGTGATGATAATTGTTCCATGCATATCCGTCCGGTAAATATCAACTCCGGCCTGGGATAGTCTGGTCAAAGTTTCTTCATGGGGGTGGCCGTATGCATTATCCTTGCCGCACATGATAACGGCTATTTCCGGATCTGCTGCCTGGAGAAAAGCAGCAGTAGTGCCGGCGCGGCTCCCGTGATGGCCCACTTTAAGGACTGTGCTTTTCAGGCTTCCTTTGCCCTGCAGAATTTCCTTCTCGCTTGATTCTTCAGCATCGCCCGCCAGCAAGAAACTGATTTGCCCAAAAGTAATCTTTGTTACGATTGAGGCATCGTTTAAATGTGACGGTGAAGGGGATGCAGGGTGGAGTATTTCCATTGTAACGCCGTCGCCCAGCTCCCTTGTCATACCGGCCCGCCCTTCGGTAAAGCTTATGTCCTTTTCATCAATGAGAGTTAAGTAATCTTCAAAAGTTTTAGAAGTGTGAACAATGCCGGGATCTAAAACTTCTTTAACCGTAAGCTTTTGCAAAACGTTTATCAGGCCGCCTATGTGGTCGGAATGAGGATGCGTCCCGATTACCAGGTCGATCTGCTTTATACCCCCGGCTTTCAGATAATTAATGACAGAATCGCCCCGTTCTCCCCCATCAATAAGTACTGTTGCCGATGGAGCCTGTATTAATATGGCATCTCCTTGGCCTACATCGATGAAATGGACGGCAAGTGTCCCATTAGTCGGGCTGATTTGTGGCGCTATCTGCGGCAGGCAGCCCGGCAGAATAAAAAGCAGGATTAATAAAGCAACGATTGCTATTTTCCAGGAAGCTGTAATTCTTAAGTGCATAGTTTACCTCCACTGTTGCTATGTCTAATAAATTTGCGTTGCAGTTCATCTAAATGATGTGAAAAGCAGGTTCAGTCCGGTAAATATCAACATTATACAGCAAAAGAAAGGGCCGCACAATGCAACTGGGGCTGAAATACCATCGGAACGCCAAATTTTGTACGTTTTTTAAGGGCTTATAAAGGGAAGAGCTCTTTTTTAGCGAATAATTTATAGTTGAGAATGGGGAGATGCAGTTTGAAAACAAAGACTTCTTCATTTGGCACAGGTAAAAGGGAGGGGCACGATTCTTCTTTATATTATAAACGGAATATGGCCAAAAACTTTCTAGAAATAGTTAAATTAAACCAAAAGGGGAATTTTACCGGCACGCCTTCCGGAGAGCGGGCAGCGGTTAATTGGAAAAATAATGTTTTTGCCCATTCTTCGGAAGATATGGCGGAGATACCCGATGATTCCGTTGCCCTTGCCTTTACTTCGCCTCCATATAATGTGGGTAAGGATTATGATGAAGATTTATCTGTTGACGATTATACCGGCTTAATATCCAGGGTAGGCGCGGAGGTGTACAGAACTCTTGTGGAAGGCGGCAGGTATGTGATTAATATTGCCAATTTAGGCCGCAAGCCGTATATTCCCCTGCACGCAATTTTTTATCAGATACATCTGGCCATTGGTTTTATTCCCAGCGGTGAAATTATTTGGAGGAAAGGCCGCGGGGCCAACGGCAGCTGTGCCTGGGGATCATGGCAAAGCGCCAAGAATCCTTGTATTAGGGATTTGCATGAATACCTGCTCGTTTTTAATAAAAAACGTATCGGCAGGCCGGATAAGGGAATATCCGACATATCCAGGGAAGAATTTCTGAAGGCAACTTTATCGGTTTGGGATATACCTCCGGAATCGGCAAAGCGTGCCGGCCATCCGGCCCCTTTTCCTGTGGAGCTATGCAGCAGGGTAATACGGTTGTTTTCTTACCGGGGAGATGTTGTTTTGGACCCCTTTGCCGGGTCGGGCTCGTGCCTGGTAGCAGCCAAACAACTTGGCCGGTATTATGTAGGGTATGAGATTGTTGAAGAATACTGCAATACTGCGCGGAAAAGGTTGGCTGAACTGTAGTATTGCAGAAAGAAAATTTACCCGCGACTTTAAAATTTTTTTGGTCAAATGAATAATACCGAAAAATTTTTTTTAAGAAAAATATAGCCATCTCAAAGAACATGTGGGATAATGTAAAGTAAATTTGTATTGGGGTGATTACCGGCGTGATTATTGGTGTGCCAAAAGAAAGAAAAGCTGATGAAAATCGTGTGGCGATTATACCGGGGGCTGTTCCTGTATTTTTAAAGGAAGGGCATAAAGTGTTAATTGAAAAAGAAGCAGGAAAAGGCAGCGGTATTGAAGATATAGAATTTGAACTTGCCGGCGCGGAGATTGTTTCTACGGCTGAAGAATTATATGAGCGCGCGGAAATGATTTACAAAGTAAAAGAACCCCAGCCGTCGGAATATAACATGCTCAGAGAAGGGCAGATCATTTTTGCTTATTTCCATTTGGCTGCAGAGCCGGAAGTAACCCGGGTGCTTATGGAAAAAAAAGTGGTAGCCGTTGCTTACGAAACGGTGATTGTTGACGGAAAAATCCCCATGCTGGCACCCATGAGCGAAATTGCAGGCCGCATGGCCACGCAGATTGGCGCCCACTTCCTGGAAAAATCCAACGGCGGCAGGGGCGTGCTTCTGGGCGGAGTGCCCGGCGTTACCCCGGCGGAAGTGGTGATTCTCGGCGGAGGCATTGTTGGTGTCAACGCTGCCAGGATTGCTATGGGAATGGGGGCCAAAGTAACCGTTATCGATATTAACGTACAGAGGCTTCGCTACCTTGATGAAGCAAACGGCGGGCGATTGTTAACTTTATACTCCAACCCGCAAAATATTGCGCAGGCCGTGGCCAAAGCCGATCTGCTCATCGGCGCGGTGCTGATCCCGGGGGGCAGAACGCCGCAGCTGTGTACAAAAGAGATGGTCGCCACAATGCAGCCCGGATCTGTAATTGTAGATGTGGCCATTGACCAGGGCGGGTGTATTGAAACGATGGATCACGCCACGACCCACGGCTCACCAACCTATGAGCGCTACGGCGTTCTTCATTATGCGGTACCCAATATTCCCGGGGCTGTTCCCCGCACCTCCACCTATGCCCTCAGCAATGCGACGCTGCCCTTTGCCCTGGAGCTGGCCGGTAAAGGGTGTGAACGTGTCATGGAGGAGAGGGGGCCCCTAAGCCAGGGAATAAACGTCATCAACGGAAAAGTTGTCAATAAAGCTGTGGCAGAAGCCCTTTCCCTTGACTGTTATACTTACTAATTGACAGACAGCAGATAAATAAAAGTTTCACCGAAGCTTACCGGCATGTACTTTTAGCAACGTGGTTGTTTCAATGTGCATGCCGGTTAGAATTACCCGTTTTAAAAAATTGATTAAGCATTTTGTCGGCTTAAAAGGATAAAGCGCAAGCTTTATTTTTTTTTGCAGATGAATATTTTTAGGGAGAAAGGCAAAATTGATAGTGAAGGAACAAGCTTCCGGTGGCATCGCCTGGGCCGGAGATAAAAAAGGTGGGAAGTATGAAAATACCGGGTATTGTAGATAAATTAGCGGATCTGGGAAAAACGACGCAGTATAAGCAGCATGAAATATCCGCGGCTGAAGCGGGGAATATGTGGAACAAGCTGGTGGCCAGGTATGACCTGACCGAAAGCATCATGATTAAAATGAACTATATCAAAGATGCAGACCTGGAAAAAGAAGTGCGCTACCTTCTGAAAAAGATTAACCGCCAAATCATTGAGCTGGAAAAAGTGATGGCCGAGCATGCGGTCTCCCTGGCGCTGCAACCCGCGTCAGAAATTAAAATAACCGAGAACATATCATCGGTTACAGACAGATATATTTATATAAGGATCTATCAAAGCCTGAAAAGATTTTTGCCGGTGCATATGGTGGCCTTTCAGCAGAGCACGTCTCCAAAGCTGAGGGAAATGTTTAAGACCTTTCTCCTTGAGGAAATGGATTTATTCGAAAGGTTTCAGGATTTCGGCCGGAAAAGTAATCTTTTGCCCCCCCAACCGGAGTATGTAAATAAGAAATTAGTGGAACGGATAAAACCTACCGTCATGGAAGCAGCCTAGATGTGGAACAAACTGAGCTCCAGATATGAGGCGATTGAGTTTACCAAATTATATGGCAAACTTCGCCAGGGATTCCGATTTAAAAGCTGTCATAGCTCTTGGTCAAAGTACGATCCGCAAACATATTCAGGAGCTGGAAAAACTAATGAAAAAATTTGCCATACCCGTGCCTAGCCAGCCCCCTGAATCGGAAAATACCGCCCGACCGCTGGATGCCATCTCGGACAGGTATATCTACCGGCAGATTCTCCAAGGAATCCAATCCTTTTTGCCGGTGCATATGGTTGCCTTTCAGCAAAGCGTTAACCCTGAAGTGCGGAAGATCTTTAAAAGCCTGCTCATTGAAGAGATTAATATCTACGAAAATTTTGTTACCTACGGGCAGCTTAAGGGCTGGGTGCTGAAACCGCCTTCTTTCAAAGGATAGAGGGGGTAAGGACACTTGTAATATTTATTAATACTTTTGTAAATTTTATTTAAGATATGGTAAAAATCATTTAGTAATCCCCTGCTAAAATTTTCATGAATAGAGACAGGGGAGGTCATAGCAATGAAAGCAACAGGCATTGTCCGCAGAATTGATAATTTGGGCAGGCTGGTAATACCCAGGGAGGTCAGGAAAAGTTTGCTTATCCGGGAGGGAGATTCCCTGGAAATTTTTGTGGGTAGCGAAGGTGAAATTATCCTCCAGAAATTTTCATATATCAAAAAATTGAGCGATTTTGCGGCAAAATATGCCGAATCCCTGCATGAATCCGTCGGCCATATAGCCTGTATTGCCGACCGGGACCAGATAATTGCCGTTTCCGGAAGACCAAAAAAAGAGTTTTTGCATAAGAATATCGGTGAGGCCGTGAAAAAAATAATGGAGGAAAGAAGGGCGGTGCTGATCAATAAGAACGGGGGGCGCAACTGCTGCACGATTTTTGCGGAAGAAGGCAACAGGTACGCAGCCGAGGTCATCGCGCCAATCATGGTCGAAGGCGACCCAATCGGCGCGGTAATTTTAGCCTCCGGAGAACCGAATGCCAGGTTTGGCGATTTGGAGCTCAAGTCGGCTGTAACTGCCGCTTCCTTTTTATCCAAACAGATGGAACAATGAAAAATGGGCCGGCCTTGTTATGACGGACAACCCGGTTCTTATTGGAGGGGCAGGGGGCTTTCTTTCTCGGTGTCTCCCGGCTCCTCCTTTTTGTTTGATTTGCCCCTGGCCAGTGAAGCAAAGATGCCGCAGAAACAAAGAACCATAAAAACCACAAAGCTGCTTTTGACGCTGAGCAGGAAGGGATGATGGTATGCGGGCGTAATCTGTACTTTTCCTACGTTGACGGAGAGCACCAACATGACAAGCCCCATGCTGAGCAGTTGGCCCAAGAGCCGCATGGTGGACAGCGTTGCTGAAGCTACGCCGTAAAAAATTTTTTCCACGGAACTCATGATGGCATAAGTATTTGGCGATGAAAAAAGAGCCAACCCCAAACCAATTATCATTAAACTTAGGATGATGAATCCCAGCGCTGTCTGCGCATTTAAAAAGATGAGCAGCAAAAGGCCGGCGGAAACAATGCCCATGCCTGAGGAGGCGAGGATTTTCGGGTCAATTCTGTCCGCCAGCCTGCCTGCCGCAGGTGAAAAGGCCGCCATGACAATGGGCTGTGCGACCAGGATCATTCCTGCACTTTGCGGATCGAGCCCTTTAATATATTGCAGGTAAAGGCTGAGCAGGAAACCTACGGCAAATGTTGCGCTGTAATTGATTAATGCAGCCAGGTTGGAAAAGGCAAAAACCCTGTTTCCGGTAAAAAGGCTTATCTTTAAAACAGGGTTTTCCACCTTTTTTTCCCACCAGATGAATAAGAAGATGCCCGCAGCTCCGGTTAGAGACAGCCACAAGTTTGTCGACAGGCCGAGCGTCAGCAAGGCAATTGCCATGCTTAAAATTAGCGAACCCGTTAAATCAAGTTTTTCACCCTTTGCTTCGGCCCACTCCCCTTTTAATTTCCGGAAAACGAGGAATATTGCCAGCAAGCCAAAAGGAATATTGATCAGGAAAAGACTTCTCCACCCGAGATACTGAGTTAACAGCCCGCCCACGATCGGCCCCAGCGATAACCCCAGGTATGTGGAGGCAACATTGATTCCCAAGACTTTGCCCCTTTCCTTCAAAGGAAATACGGATATCAGTATGGCTATGTTTGTTCCATAAATCATTGAACTTCCGATTCCCTGTAAGGCTCTAAAGAAAAGAAGCTGGGGGACAGAGGCGGCGAAAGCACAGAGAAGCGAAGAAAAAGTATAAAGCGAAATACCATAGGAAAAGATTCTTTTTCTTCCGTAAATATCTGCAGCTTTTCCAAAGGGAACAAGAAAGACTACTGATCCCAGGAGGTAAGCGGTAGCTACCCAACCCAATAAAAGAGCATCTGCAGAGAACTCCTTCCCGATGGTGGGAAGGGCAATATTTATGGATGAACCCATAAAGGGCACCAAGAAGGCGCTCAGCGTGGCAACTATTAAAGCTGCCCTTTTGTTTGGATCCGGCACAATCGTTCATCCTTTCAAGATTTTGCAGTTCAAATAACAGTATACCACTTTGCCGTAAAAAAGCACAGAAGCAGAAAATTTCTGAGGCAAGGAAAAGATGCCCGGCAACTTCTAAATTACGGGCGTATCTTTTTGGTATTTGTTACGTTATAAGGTAAGAAGAATATTTTTTGTCTAATTATGTAGAAGGAGATTGTCATGAAATTATATTCTAAATTATATTCTAAAAGTTGTCTTCTAACTCTGGCTTTGATCTTGGTTTTGGGGGCGTGTCTACCTGTCGCACGGGCTGCAGAAGGGATAAGCATTTCTGTGGACGGCTTAGTTGTGGAAACGGATGTGCCGCCATTTATTGACAATAACGGCCGGACGATGGTCCCGGTACGCTTTGTTTCCGAGGCCCTCGGCTGCGGGGTAATCTGGAACGCGGAAAATCAGCGGATTAAAATATCCCGGACCGGGATATGGGTGGAGCTTTTTATCGGTCAGAAGACCGCTTATGTTAACGGGACGGCAGTGGAAATGGATACTACGGCTGTTCTCCAGAAGGGGCGTACCATGGTTCCCCTGCGCTTCCTGGCGGAAACATTCGGACTTGAGGTCGACTGGAACGAAGCCCGGCGGACGGTAGCCATCAAGTCGTCGGCGCCTCCTGAAGAATCCTCTCCGGAGGAGCCGCCTCCGGAAGGACCCTCCCCGGAGGAGGACCCAAACCCGCGGGTGGGCATTGTTAGCGGCAATTCAGTAAATATCCGTTCCGGCCCGGGGACGGACTACGACCGCTTAACCCAGGTCAACGCGGGCACCCGCCTGACAGTATTGGCGGAAAAAGGCGGGTGGTTGCAGGTGGAGATTCCCGGCGGAGGCAAAGGCTGGATTTTGGGAGATTATGTTGATTTCCAGGATCCCGCGTCGCCAGGGAATGTTAATCTGGGGGGTAATTATACCATGCCTTCCGGTGCCGCCTCTTTTGCCCTGGTCATGAAAGATTCCGTCAATGTCCGCACTTCCCCCAGTCAAAGCTCTTCTGTTATCGCCCAGGTTTCTTCGGGGCAGCAGCTGGAAGTTACGGGAAAGCAGAACAACTGGCTGGCCGTGCGGCTTCCCGACGGCCGGAGCGGCTGGATTGCCGGTTGGCTGGCAGCTGTGGGATATGATACTCAGAAAAAAGAAAATCCGGCGCCCGGAGGCAGGCCCGCGGAGCTGATCAGCCGCTGGAGCCCGGGAGGGCAAAACGCTGCTTCCGACCTGCCTGTGCTTACCGACGTGGAGGTGGAGAAGACCGGCGACGGGATTCTTTTAAAAGTGAGCGCGGCTTCCTACTTGGCGTTTCCTTCTTCGTTCCGTCTAAACAATCCCTCCCGCCTGGTGTTTGATTTTAATGCCAACCTAGGGGAAGACTCAGCAGCCCCCACGCTGCAAGCCAATTGGGGACCCGTTACTTCGTTTCGGCTGGGGCAGTTTGACGAGAAAACCGTCAGAATCGTAGCTGACCTGCGGGATGCAGCGTCCTATGCCCTGGACCGGAGCTCTGACGGTCGGACGATCACCATCCAGATCCGTTCCGTTGACTCGTCCGGGAAGCTTATCGTGATTGATCCGGGGCATGGCGCGCTGCAAACATGGGGCGGCTCTGATCCGGGCGCTATCGGCCCCTCCGGACTGCGGGAGCGGGATGTTGTCCGGAGCATATCCCTGCAGCTAGGCAATATCCTTCTTAACGAAGGTTTTACAGTAATCTATACCCGGGAGGGCGAAACGGGGCTTTCGCTGGAAGACAGGGCATGGGTTGCCGGCATTTCCGGAGCGGAGCTGCTGGTCAGCATTCACGCCAATGCTTCCACAGACCGCTCCATGTCGGGAACCATGACCTTTTACCATGCCCCTTGGGGATCTGATCGGGAGGATCAGATCAGCCAAAGAAAAAAACTGGCCAATTATATCCAGTCTGAGCTGCTGAACCGCCTGCAGCGGGAGAATAAGGGTGTCCGGGAGGCAAATTTCGCCGTATTGCGCAACTGCCCTGTTCCGGCAGTGCTGGTGGAGGTTGCTTTCATCTCCAACCCGGAAGAGGAAAAACTCCTGGCTGACCAGGCCTTTCAGAGGCGGGCTGCCGAGGCTATTGCCCTGGGGATTAAAAGATACCTTACCGCGCGCTGAAAAGGTCTTGGCATGGAGATTGAACCCAATTTGCACCGCGTAGGGCAAATTTTGCCGATCTTTTTTTGCGGTAGTGGTGTATAATTGTACAAGATAGGAGGTGCGCGCTTGAAAAAAGCGGTAATTGAAACGGAAAAAGGGACCATGGTGGCGGAGTTGTTTGAGAAAGACGCACCTGGAACAGTGGCCAACTTTGAGAAACTTATTAAGGAAGGTTTTTACGACGGGCTGACTTTTCACCGGGTCATTCCCAACTTTGTCATCCAGGGCGGATGCCCCTACGGCAACGGTACCGGCGGGCCCGGCTATACCATCAAGTGCGAAGTGGAAAATAACCCGAACAAACATCTGCGCGGAAGCCTTTCCATGGCCCATCGGGGTAAGGATACGGGAGGCAGCCAGTTTTTCATCTGCCACAGCCCGCAGCCCCACCTCGACGGTATGCATACTGTTTTTGGCAGGGTGATAGAAGGGATTGACGTTGTCGATCGAATCGTCCAGGGAGATAAGATGCTCAAGCTGCATATCGAAGAGGATTAGCAGCTTCCTTGCATTATTTTTTTATTTGTGGTAAAGTTACTATTGGTGTTGAAAAGATGTGAAGAACTAAAAACGAACTTTTAAGCCTCCTTTTGGTTTAACCTGCTTAAAAAGAAGTTTGATGTTATTCCGCTTTTTGCTCCAAAAAGAAAACCTCAGGGAGGCTGACAGATGACAGGCAAAGTAAAATGGTTTAATGCGGAAAAAGGTTACGGTTTTATTGAAAGCAATGGAGGCGGGGACGTTTTTGTTCATTTTTCCGCTATTAAGGGCGAAGGATTCAGGACCCTCGAAGAGGGCCAAAGCGTCGAGTTTGACGTTGTTGAAGGCAACCGCGGCCTGCAAGCGGCAAATGTTATCCGCCTGTAAGGCATAATAATCCGGCACGGAACTAGGCAAGGCATTTCCGCTTTTGAAGGAAATGCTTTGTTATTTGCAAACCGGCAATTTGTACTCTAGAGGATGGGGAACTTATATGGCAGAAGCAGACAGATTGCAAAAGCAGATTGAGTTTATATTGGAAATCGATAAACTCAAGGAAGTTTACCGCCAGAGTTTTGTTACGGGCAGCAAGAAGGCGGAAAACGATGCCGAGCATTCCTGGCATCTGGCCCTCATGAGCATCCTGCTCCTGGAATATGCCCGGACGGAGCAAGGAGAGCCGGACCTTCTGCGCGTCCTGAAAATGGTTCTTGTCCATGACCTGGTGGAGATCGATGCCGGCGATACCTATTGCTACGATGAGGAGGCCGCCGGAGACAAACGCCTTCGGGAGGAGAAGGCCGCGGAGAGGCTCTTTAACCTGCTCCCTCCGGATCAGGCCGCGGAGTTCCGCTCGCTGTGGGATGAATTTGAGCAGCGCCGCACTCCGGAAGCTCTTTATGCGGCCGCGCTGGACCGCCTGCAGCCGGTGCTGCTCAATTATCATACCCAGGGCAGGTCCTGGAAAATGCACGGAATAACGGCAGAGCAGGTCCTGGAGCGCAACAGCCTGATCAAGGAAGGAGCTCCCGAGCTTTGGGCATACGTCCGGGAGATAATCCGCAAAGCTGTGGAAAAAGGATATCTTTCAGGAGGACGTGACAGATAAAAATTAATGTGTTATAATAATAAGCGAAGTCCTACGGAGAGATGGCTGAGTTGGACGAAGGCGCTCGCCTGGAAAGCGAGTAGATGGGGCAAAACCCTGTCTCGAGGGTTCGAATCCCTCTCTCTCCGCCATTTGTTAAAAATTTGGCCGTGCTAGACGGGGAGGTAGCGGTGCCCTGGACCTGCAACCCGCTAGAGCAGGGTTGAATTCCTGTCCTCGGCCTTTACTTTGCAGGGTCTGCCCCTGGTAAGTGGCGAGGAAGCTCTGGTCCTGTGCGGCGCGAGCCCATGAACCCCGTCAGGTCCGGGAGGAAGCAGCGGTAAGTGGATCCTTGCGGGTGCCACAGGGTTGCTGGGGCCGAGCAAACTGCCCGGGTTACGCCTGGGGGGTAAGGTCAAAGACAGGTGCACGGCCTGTTAATTTTTCTGGGTGGAAGGAAAAGCAGTTCTACGGCTCCTTCCGCCTTTTTCGTTTCCGGGGTTTTAGACATATGCAGGAATACGCCTTGGCCGTAGCGAAATTAATTACCAAAAAACCGGGAAAAATAATGACAACGATTGTCTGACGAGGTGACTTTGGCCATGCTCTCCCCAAAAGGCAAGACCCCCTATACCGCGCTTTACCGCCAATGGCGTCCCCAACTTTTTTCCCAGGTTGTGGGACAGGAACATGTTACCCGCACCCTGCAGAACGCGCTTGCCAGTTCGAGGGTAGCCCATGCCTACCTCTTTTGCGGGCTCAGGGGGACGGGCAAAACAACTATGGCCAAATTGCTGGCCAAAGCCCTTAATTGTCTGGAAGGTGTCAGCAAAGAGCCCTGCAATACCTGCCGCTCCTGCCTGGAGATCGCCGAGGGGCGCAGCCTTGATGTTATCGAAATCGATGCAGCCTCCAACCGGGGCATTGACGAAATCCGGGATCTGCGCGAAAAAATCCGCTATGCCCCGGCTTCAAGCCGCTACAAGGTTTATATCATCGATGAAGTGCATATGCTTACAAATGAGGCTTTTAACGCGCTTCTCAAGACGTTGGAGGAACCTCCTCCGGGAGTGGTCTTTATACTGGCAACCACTGAAGTTCACAAGCTTCCCCTTACGGTGGTCTCCCGTTGCCAGCGTTTTGAATTTCATCTTCTTGAGGCGGAGCCCCTCGGCGCCCACCTGGCGCAAATCTCCCGGGAGATGAATTTTTCCATCGATAAGGAGACCTGCATCCTGCTGGCCCGCCTGGCGGAAGGCTCGGCGCGGGATGCCCTGGGCTTGCTGGAACAGTGCCGGGCATACGGCGGTGAACGGGTTGATTACGAGGAAGCCCTGGAAATTCTGGGCCTTGCCCACCCGGAAATAATTTACCGGCTGCTCTGCTCCGTTGCCGCGGAAAATATCGGCGACGGCCTGGCCATTCTAAGCGAAGTCGTCAGCAGGGGAAAAGATTTGCACCGTTTTCTGCGAGAACTCATACTCTATCTGCGCAAGCTGCTTTTGCTTCAGGCGGAGAACGGGGAGCAGTTCCTGGAGGATGTTCCCGGGTTTAAACCGTACCTTTTGGAACAGAGGCATACCTTTGACCATACAGTCCTTTTGGAAATGCTGGAGATCCTGCAGGAGCTCACTTTTCAGATGAAGGGGGCCTCCCAGCCGCTGTTCCTTCTGGAGCTCGCCTTTTTGCGCCTTATCAGGGTCTACCGCTTCCGGAACTATCTTTCCCCCGGGGAGCTGTTCCGCCGCCTTGAGGAGCTGGAAAGCAAACTGCAGGACGTCGGCCTTTCCCTGGCAGAATCCGGGGATAATCCTCCCTGGGAGCCGGAAGAGCCGGCAAAGCTTCCCTGCGAGCCCGTCAGAAACAGCAAAAAGGTTTTACCTCCCAAGGAAACTCCTAGGGAAACTTTTAAGGAAACTTCCAGAGAAATTCCCGGAGAGGCTTCCCCCCGGGCTGCCGGGAAAAAAGGTGGGAACAGGGAACCGGAATTTTCCTTTAAAGGGCTGCTAAGTAAGCAAAACCAGCCGCCTTTGCCGGAGGATCCGCCTCTTCCGGAGCCTCCGCCCGAAGAGGAGGCAGAGATACCCCGGGGCAGGCTTTCCTCGCTCCTTGCAGAAAGTCCTCCGGAAAAATCCCCTTCCGCTGCTGCCCCTTCCCGGCGAAGCAGGGGCGAGAAAACAAAAGGGGCAGGCTATGCGTCTTTAAAAGAAGATCCGTTTCTTGAGCAGGTGCTGGATCTCTTTAAGGGACGCCTCATTGATACATGAAAAGATGGCTTTAGAAAGTTTTGAGGCTTAAAAAGAAAGGGGTAGGATCAGATGAACGGAAAAATGGGAAAAATGCTCAAGCAAGTGCAGAAAGCCCAGGCGCAAATTTTAAAACTGCAGGAAGAGCTTGGCCGGCGGACCGTGGAGGCTACCAGCGGCGGAGGTGCGGTGCGCGCCGTCTGCAGCGGAGCTAAAGAGCTTCTCGAACTGCATATTGACCCCGAGATACTTAAAGAAGAAGAAGCGGACGTGGAAATGATTCAGGATCTCGTTATTACCGCGGTGAATGAGGCCCTTCGGGCTGCGGATAAAATGGTGGCCGACGAAATGGCAAAAATTACCGGGGGTATGGGTTTGCCTCCCAATATGCTTTAAGACAAAGGGGATAAGCTGCAATGATTTTTTCTCCAGCTATTTCAAGGCTTATCGAGGCGTTCCGCCGCCTGCCCGGTATCGGCCCGAAAACAGCGCAGCGCCTGGCCTTTTATGTCCTTTCCATGAAAAAGGAAGAAGTGGCGGAGATCGCCGGTGCTCTTCTGGAGGCTAAAAAAAGAGTCCGGCAGTGCTCCCGCTGCTTCAACTTGACAGAAGAGGAATTATGCCCCATCTGCCGCGATCCCCGGCGGGATGCCGGCTTGCTCTGTGTGGTCCAGGAAGCCCGGGATATCTACGTGATCGAAAAAACCGGACAATACAAGGGCCTTTACTTTGTCCTGCACGGAGCCCTTTCCCCCCTGGAGGGGATCGGCCCGGAAGAGCTGAAGATTCCCGTTCTTCTGGAGCAACTCCGCAAGGGCGAAGTAAAAGAAGTGATTATTGCCACCAACCCCAACGCTGAAGGGGATGCCACGGCCTTTTATATAGCCCAATCGGCAAAACCTCTGGATGTCAAGGTAATGCGCATCGGCTTCGGCCTTCCTGCCGGGGGGGATCTGGAATATGCCGACGAGCTGACCATGTCCCGCGCCCTGGAGGCGAGAAGAGAGATACTCTAACTATTTTGCTCCGGAAAAGAAGACCCGGATTGTTTGCCCTCGTGCTCTTTTGCATAAATGAGCACTTTTTTTATGTACTTTTTTGTCACCGGGAAAGGGGGAACCCCGCCGTACTTTTTCACGTTATGGGGACCCGCGTTGTAAGCGGCAAGTGCGCTTTCCCAATCCAGAAAAAGCTCAAACATCTCCTTCAGGTACCGCGCTCCCGCTTCAAGCTGCAAAAGGGGGTCTGCAGCAAGCCTTGCCGGTTCAAAACCCATTGCCCTCGCTGTTGACGGCATTACCTGGGTCAAGCCGATAGCCCCGCTGCTGCTGCGCGCCCCTGGGTTCCAATTCGATTCCGCCTCGATCAATCCGAAAAAAATTCCTTCCGGTATACCGTGCTGCCGGGCAACAATAGCTGCCTGTTCCCGAAGATCCATTCAATACCACTCCTTCTTCACTGATTTCTGACTTCTAGTCAGTATATGCCCGCCTTCCGAATAATGTTTTCTTTTCCGGCCAATAATAAGGAGAAAAAGGAAAGGAGAAAATTGCCATGGGCCGCAAGGCGGTACTTGTCTTTATCCTTTTTCTTATTGTGAGCGGTATTTTTTTTATGCTTCCGGATACTTATTTTACCGCCAAGGAAAGCGATTACCGGCCGCTTTTTGTGATTATGGAAAAGGCCGGCGCTGCGGTTACAGGAGGAGAGCTGCACTACTGGGCTTCCCTTAAGGAAGTAGGCAGCGGAGAGTTTACGCTGCAGGATTTGGAAACCATTGCGGATGAGCTCGCTGTTAAACTGGCAGGACTGGGTGTGGAAGAAAGTGGAAAAGCACCAGTAAAGGAGGGAATGCATTTACTGGTACAGAGGGAAGGGCGGCTCTTTTGCGGAGCAGATATGAAACTGCTTCTCCAGCCGGTGGAAGGAGAAGGAGAAAGAACGGTTCATCTCCTTTTAATTCTTAGCGGAGAGCCCGGAAGTTTGGCGGAGCTGGCTGCCCGGGTCCCTGCCTTGCTGGCTGCCGACACGGTGGGAGGAACCATGTCTTTCTGTCTGAGCGGAGAGATCGACCGGGAGATGAAGACCGACGAGATGGAAGAACTTGCCCGCCTTCTCGTCCGGGAAATAGGAGGAACATATGGGCAGGGTATTTGTGACGGGCAGATGGTCAGCGTTACCGGATACTATCCCGGGCTGGGCCCTTATTTCCAGGCGGGTAGGGAACGTCTTAATTTGAATATTGCCCTGCGCGGCAATGACTTGGCCGGTAATACTCGCATTTGGGCAGGAACTCCCCTTATCTCCGGCTGGTACTGAACTCGCCCGGTGCCATTTCTCTAAAAGGGAGATGGCCACTTTTTAGTAAAGCAGGTGAACTGTTTGTCCAAGATCTATATAGAAGGAGGCGTTCCCCTCAAAGGAAGGATCCGGGTCAAAGGGGCGAAAAACTCCTGTCTGCCTATTATGGCTGCTTCCCTGTTGGTACCCGGGGAGATAACTCTTTGCGAAATTCCCGATCTGGAAGATGTCCGGACCATGACGAGCCTGCTGTGCCTCCTGGGGGTGGAAGTCCGCCACGATCGCCGGAATGAAAAAGTTGAGCTTGACTCCCGGCATCTGATTACCTGCACGGCCCCGTATGGTCCGGTGCGGCGCATGCGGGCCTCTTTTCTGGTTGCCGGGCCGCTGCTCACCCGTATGGGCAGGGCGCGCATTTCCCATCCCGGGGGGTGCGCCATCGGTGTGCGCCCCATTGACCTGCACTTAAAGGGGCTGGTAGCCATGGGCGCTGAATTTACTATGGGCGACGGCTTTATAGATATTGTTGCTCCGAGGCTTACCGGAGCGCATATTTACCTGGACTACCCCAGCGTGGGAGCTACGGAAAATATTCTTATGGCTGCTGTCCTTGCTTCCGGGACAACGCGTATTGATAATGCTGCTGCTGAGCCGGAGGTGGTGGACCTGGCCAATTTTTTAAGCGCTTTGGGGGCCAGAATTGAGGGTGCGGGAAGCTCTCTGATTACCGTTGAAGGGGTGAGCTCGCTGAAGGGAGGCCTGCCGAAGCCTTATACCGTCATTCCGGACCGCATTGAGGCCGGAACGTTTATGGCTGCCGCGGCCATGACCGGGGGCGATCTTATTATTGAAAACGTTATTCCCGGCCACCTCACCGCGGTTAGTGCCAAGCTGACAGAAGCCGGAGCCGAGGTGGAAACAGCAGGCAGCAGAACAATCCGGGTCCGGGCGCGCGGGCGCCCCAGGGCAGTGGAAATTAAAACGCTGCCTTACCCTGGCTTTCCCACAGACCTCCAGCCCCAGTTCATGGCTCTTCTCACCCTGGCTCAGGGGACCAGCGTAATCCGTGAAACTGTTTTCGAGAAACGCTTTACCCAGGTGGAAGAACTTGTGCGCATGGGCGCGCGGATTCGCATTGAAGGGCGCAGCGCCATTATCACCGGCAGACAGTTTCTGCAGGGAGCTGCCGTGCGCGCTGCGGATCTGCGGGGAGGGGCCAGCCTGGTCCTGGCCGGGCTGGCAGCCCGGGGGATCACAGAAATCCGGGGGTTGCACCATATCCGCCGGGGGTACAGCCGGCTGGTGGGGAGGCTTCGCTCCGTCGGCGCGCGCATCTTTATCTCCCCTTGATTGAGCGGCTGTCCGCCTTAGTGATCGTTGAGCAGCCGCACTTCCGTCTCCCTGTAATAAAACTGCAAAATCTCAGGAAAAGTGTAACCCTGTGAAGCCATCCCGTCTGCGCCGTACTGGCAAAGGCCCACACCGTGGCCGTAACCCCTGGTGTAAAAAATGATCCGGTCGCCTTCAGCCTGCCAGCGGAAATAAGTTGAAGGGAGCCCTAAAAGGCGCCGGATCTCCTCCCCACGGTAAAGCTGCCCGGAGTTGCCGATTCTAAGGAGCATATTCCGGCCGCTGCCGCTCCTGGACACTACTTCTATGAGGGGAATATTGCCTTCCCCGAGAACAGGAAGGGCACCTGATTCCTTCCTGAGCGCGGCAGCATAGGAGGCCGGATCCATCTCCTGCTCACCGGTATAATGGGGGGAATGGCGGCAAAAGTTGCACTCCACGCTCTGCAGGTACGGTACGTCGCCGCCTCCGCTCCAGGCTTCTGCAGCTGCCTCCGTTTCTCCGCCGCAGGTGGAATGATAGACCGTCTGGGCCAGATCCTCCCGGTACATCAAGACCGCGCCCCGTGTGGACTCCACGGCATTTAAAATCCTTTCCAGGTAAAAGGAAGCTTCTTTTTCAGGCCATTTTTCCGCAACTGTGCGGATATCCTCCCAGGCTTGGCAGCATGTGCTGCCGGTACAAAGGTCCGCGCCGGGGTTTTTGCTGCATCCTCCCTGACGGACTTTTACCAGGGCATAAGTACGCGCGATTATTGCCTGGGCTTTGAGCGCTTCCGGGTGAAAGGAGGCCGGCATTTCTGCTGCAACCACCCCGGCAATATATTCCTCCAGAGGCAGGTCCAGCATTTTTTTTTGTACTGTGCAGTAAATTTTTAGATCCCGCACCCACGCCTCCGAAGCGGGGAAATACTTTGCCGGTGCACCGTCCAGGGGCCTTATCCCCTCCCTGCTTTCCCATCTCCACCAGCCCCCCACAAGGGAAGCGGGAAGAAGAATAAGCGCCAGAAAGAGAGACAGGAGATAAAGCAAAAGTATTTTCCACAAGGTTTTTTCCTCCGGCTTAAATATTAAGCTATGAACCTATTTTATGTTACCCGCCGCGGGAATATTATCCATTACCGGATTAAAATCATTTTTTTGGGACATACTATCCTATCATAGATTTCATAGATTTCTTGAGGTGAAAGGTTATGCCTTTTTGGAGAAAAAAAACGGTCCAATTTTTTTGGAAGACAACTTTGAACATGCTCAGAAACGTGCTCAGAATTAAGAAAAACATTTCCCATAATGTTTCCGGCAGGGACAGGCATGCAGTAAAGAAAGCAAAAGCCCCAGGATCGGCAATAAAAAATGTCTTCTCCCGCCGCTTTCTCCATCTGGGCGGAATCTGCCTGGCGGTATTTGTGCTGCTTGCCGTTGTCCTGCCCCGGATGGGCCTTTTGCCGGCACCGGAGATCCCCGGCTTGGATAAAGAGGGGTCTAGTTTGCCAAATGACGGGCCGGCCGGCGAATTTGCCCTCGATGATAACGGTTCTTCCCCGGAGACAGGGGCGGAAACAAAGGGCAGTCCCAATTACCTCCCGGAAAGCCCGCCGGCTGCCGAAGAAGAGCCCCCTTTGTTATCCGGGGAATCCTCCGGGGAGGACGGGGATAACGGTGCGGAAAACTTTGCTTTGAATACCGGAGGTGAGGCTACCGCTACCGGAGACGAGGTTGCCGCTGCCGAAGATTATTTTCCCGCTTCCCCCCCGGCATTGCCCCTTCCCAGCTGGTATCTCCACACAGCCTATGGAGATTACACCAGCGAAATTTTACCCTCAGGAGGACTGATGCATCGCCGCACCAGGGGAGTCCTCCTTGCGGGGACGCCCGGAGCTTCTGTTTCGGCCATGTGGGACGGCGTTGTGGTAACTGCAGGTGAAAAAAGCTTTCCCTACGGAAATTTTGTTGTCCTGAAACATGAAGAGGGGTACAGCACCCTGTATGGGAATCTGCGCGAAATCTGGGTTAAAGAGGGAGAGGAGATCAGCAGGGGGGAAATTATCGGTCTTCTTCCCCATACCCCGGCGGCAAGAGATGGCGAACTGTCCGGAGATGGGGGTTCCGTTGAGCTAAACAGCCCGGACAGACAGGCGGCAACGCCTTCCACCGCGGAGCTGCCTTTCCATACCGTTGTCGGCGGCAGTTTTAACGGCCGCGCCGAAGAAAAGGGCGTAGGCGGTAAAGATCTTCAGCAGGATAAGGGACATTTTTCGGCAGCCTCCGACCGTCAAAGCGTGGAAAGGGCAGAGGGAGACAGCGAAAAGGACTCCTCCTTTCACCGGGGAAATCCTCTTCTTTACCTTGAATTGCGCCAGGGCAACCGTTATCTTGATCCCCTTCTATTCATTGGGCAAAGGAATTAATACGAAGAGCGCTACATATAAATTTACTAATGCCAGCTAAAGGGGGGCGGCCCCATGCAGGATTACATCATGCAGAGAGTAATCGATGTTGCCAACTATATTTTAGATACAGGCTATACAGTCAGACAGACAGCCCAAGTTTTTGGCGTCAGCAAGAGCACTGTGCATAAAGACGTTACGGAACGTCTTCCCCAGATTAATGAAAATCTAGCGCAGGATGTCCGCGTTGTGCTGGAAAAAAATAAGGCGGAACGCCATTTGCGCGGAGGAGAAGCGACCCGCCTGAAATACAGCTCTTTACGTCGGAAGCAAGCCGGATCTGCCCAGGAAAATGCGCTTTTAAAAGACTAATAAAAATTTTTACTAAAAAGGAAAAATAGGGAGGAATGTCGAAGTTTACCCTTGCAGGTCTTTTCAGGGTTCTGTTATACTATCTATGCGCAAGGGGAGAGGTGCAAAGGAAGTGGCCTGGTCAGCAGATATGGGGATCGACCTCGGTACGGCAACGATACTGGTTTATTTAAAAGGCAAGGGGATTGTGCTGAATGAACCTTCGGTAGTAGCAATTGATTATCAGGAAAGGAAAGTTCTGGCCGTTGGAGAACTTGCCCAAAAGATGCTCGGGCGCACCCCGGGTAACATTATTGCCATCCGTCCCCTGCGTGAAGGGGTTATCGCTGATTTTGACGTTACAGAAGTTATGCTTAAGCATTTTATATACAAGGTCTGTAAAAAACGGCGCATCTTCAGACCTCGTGTTGTGGTCTGCATTCCCGTGGAAACCACCGCGGTAGAAAAGAGAGCGGTTATTGAAGCTGTGACGCGCACCGGTGCCAGGGAAGCCTATCTCATTGAGGAACCCCGTGCTGCTGCGCTGGGAGCCGGACTGGAGATTTTTCAGCCGAGCGGGAGCATGGTTGTTGATATTGGCGGAGGGACTACGGATATTGCCGTAATCTCCATGGGGGAGACGGTGGTCTCCTGCAGCGTCAGGGTTGGAGGGGACAAGTTGGATGAAGCTATTGTCCGCTACATGAAGAAGGAGCATAGCCTCCTTATCGGTGAGCGTTCCGCGGAAAGGCTGAAAATTGAAATCGGTTCTGCCTTGAAAGGGGAACGTTCCCTTAAAATGGAAATCAGGGGGCGCGACCTAATTAACGGTTTGCCCCGCTCCCTGGAGGTTTCTACAGAGCAGGTGGTTGAAGCTATCAGCGAAACCCTCTGGGTTATTGTCCAGGGCGTTCGCCAGGTGCTGGAAAAAACTCCGCCCGAGCTGGCCGGCGATATTATTGAAAAGGGTATTGTGCTTACCGGAGGAGGAGCCATGCTGGACGGGCTGTACAAACTTATTGCCCAACATACAGGCGTCCCCACCTACCTGGCTGAAGACCCTATCGGGAGTGTAGCCAAGGGAACCGGCCTGGTCCTGGAAAACCTGGATCGCCTGGCCGACAGCCTTATATCAAACAGGAACATTACTCCGGCTTAAAGAAAGCATAAGTGAAACTGCGGGGACGGTTCGAGCGTCTCCGCACCTTAGAAAGCGCACCGTAGGAAGTGGGAAGACGATGGAACCGTCCCCTGCTTCGCTGTATGGGTTGGCTAAAGATGAATAAATATGAATACGTAGGACATTTGCATATTCATTCCAGTCTTTCGGATGGAAGCGGTTCCATACGGGAGATTGCCCGGGCAGGGCGGGAGGCGGGATTGGATTTTATTGCCGTCACCGATCACAACACCCTGGCCGGTAAAGAGACGGGTTTTGAGGGCTGGCAGGACGGTATCCTGGTTCTCGTCGGCGTTGAGTTGGGCTATAAGAAAAATCACTATATTGCCTTCGGGGTGGATAAGCCAATTTCAGCAGACGACAGCGACCCCCAAAAAACAATCGACGCCGTCAACGCCCAGGGAGGCTTCGGCTATCTCGCTCACCCGGGCGAAAAGCCCAACCCTGCGTTTCTCGGGGGCAGCTTCTATGCATGGGACAGTTGGGATGTTGAGGGTTTTACCGGGCTTGAAATCTGGAACTTTAGTTCAATTTGGAGGGAGGCATACCGCAACAAACTGGCAGCCCTCTTTTGGTATTTTGTTGATCGCCATCGCGGCGCGCGCTATCCGGAACCGGAAACTCTGAAAAAATGGGATCTCCTTGCTGCCAAGAGGCCGGTGGTGGCCTTCGGCGGGACTGATGCACATGCTTTTCCGCTTAATTTAGGTATTTTAAAGTTTTCTTTGTTTGCCTACAATTTCCTTTTCCGCACCGTTAATACCCATTTGCTTTTGGATGAAGAACTCAGCCGGCAGTCCGGCAGGGCGCTGGAGCAAGTGCTGGAGACGCTGCGCAGGGGGCGATTTTTTATCGGCAGCGACCATTATTCCTCGGCGCGGGGATTTCGTTTTGATGCTTTCAGCGGGGAGGAAAAGAGCGCGGGCATGGGTGACCGGATGCCCTTTGCCCCCAATACGGTGTTGCACGTGGTGTCCCCCTCCAGGCGCGGACTGGTGCGCATTCTCTGCAACGGAAAGGTAGTTTGTGAGAGCCGGCAGAAGGCCGTAGCTTTTAAGGTCCTGCAACCGGGAGTGTTCCGGGTGGAGGTTTACTGGCGGCCGCGGCTGGGAAAGCCCGTTCCCTGGATCTACAGCAATCCCATTTACCTTTATTAAATTTTTTTAATGGCGTAACCAAAATTGTATTGTCCCGTCTTATAAAAAGGGACACAAGATTTTTTCGTTTTTCAACATGGAAAGGCAGGAATAGATCATGCATTTTTTTACACCGGCCGCGGCTTTTTTTCTGGCCCTTGCCCTAACACCGTTGATGCGGCGCCTTGCCTTTCGGTATGGCGTCCTTGATCACCCCGACCAGCGCAAGACCCATGGACAGGCCATGCCTTTGCTGGGGGGTGTCGCCGTTTATCTGGCTTTCTGGCTTGTCGCGGGGCCTGCCCTCTTTTACCTGCAGGGAAACGGGCGTTTCTGGGGGCTTTTTCTGGGCAGCACGCTCATTCTGGCCCTGGGTCTGTACGACGATATCCGGGGGCTTTCCTATCGGGCAAAGTTTGCCGGACAGTTCGCGGCAGCCCTCATCTTGCTGGCTTTTAATATTAAAATCGAATTTATTACCTTCCCTTTTCAAAGCATGGTTTTTTTGGGAATATTTGTTGTTCCCCTGACCCTGATCTGGGTTGTGGGCGTTACCAATGCCGTCAATCTAATTGACGGAGTGGACGGGCTCGCCGCGGGCGTTTCAGCTATCGCCGCCATAGTTATGGTTGCCTACACCTGGGGTGAGTTTCCCCTGCTCTCTATCCTTTGCTTGATTCTGGCCGGCGCTGCCCTGGGGTTTCTGCCCCTTAATTTTCCACCGGCGCGCATTTTCCTGGGCGATACGGGGAGCCTTTTTCTGGGCTTTATGCTGGCAGGATTTTCCATTATGGGCGCTACCAAGCAGATTACCCTTACCACGTTGTTTATCCCCATGCTGATCCTCGGCCTGCCCATTACCGACACCTTTTATGTTATGTGGCGCCGCCTCAAGAGCGGACGTCCCATTTTCCAGGCTGACCGGGGCCATATCCATCACAAGCTTCTGGGACTGGGGCTTACTCCTCGGCAGACGACAATCGCCCTCTATCTCATCAGCCTATATTTCGGCGGAGCGGCTATCTTTTTTCACCAGTTCACGAGGCCGGCGGTTTTATGTTTTATCCCGGTAACCTTTTTCCTTTTTCTGCTGGGGCTTAAGCATGTGGATGCCCTTACCGTTTTTCAGCGGAATGCAGAGGGGTTCTCCAACCGGTCCCGGCAGCAAAGAAAGGGATGAAAATAATAGGAGGATGATTTGCAGCTTATGTCTTCAATAAAAGTACTGAGCATTGTCGGTACAAGGCCGGAGGCCGTAAAAATGGCCCCGCTGGTCCGACTTTTGCAGGAAACCGGGGAAATTGAGTCCGTTCTATGCCTGACAGCACAGCACCGGGAGATGCTCGACCAGGTGCTTTCTCTTTTTCAGCTGGAACCCCATTATGACCTGGATATTATGAAGGAGGGCCAGAGCCTGACCCATATTACGGTGCGGGCGTTGGAAGGCCTGGAGAAGGTTCTGCACGCGGAAAAGCCGGATTTCGTCCTGGTGCAGGGGGATACCACCACTACTGTTGCCGGGTCCCTGGCCGCGTTTTATCAAAAAATTCCTGTGGGCCATGTGGAGGCGGGATTGCGCACGGGAGAGCGGTATGCGCCCTTTCCCGAGGAGATCAACAGGCGCCTGAACAGCGTTATGGCGCAGCTTCACTTTGCTCCCACCAGCCTGGCGAGGGAAAACCTCCTGCGGGAGGGGATTGATCCAGGAACCATTTTTCTTACCGGAAACACTGTTATCGATGCCTTGCAGACCACTGTGCAGTCTGCTTTCAGCTTTTCCGATCCCTTGCTGCAAAAGCTGGACTTTTCCCGTTACCGGATCCTGCTGGTGGAAGCCCATCGGCGTGAAAACCTGGGAGCGCCCATGGAATCCATTGCTCTGGCTCTGCGGGACTTGCTGGAGGCTTTTCCCGATACCTTTCTTGTCTTTCCGGTGCACAAAAATCCGGAGGTGCGCCGGGTTGTGTTCCATGTTTTGCAGGATCACCCGCGGGTGCTTTTGCTGGAACCCCTGGACACTTTCTCCTTCCATAATTTAATGGCCCGTTCTTACCTTATCCTGACAGATTCGGGGGGGATTCAGGAGGAAGCTCCTTCCCTGGGCAGGCCCGTTCTCGTTCTCAGGCGCGTTACGGAGCGCCCCGAAGCCCTGGAGGCGGGAACTGCCCTGCTGGCAGGCACCGGGAGGCAGGAGATCGTTTCCATGGCCTCACGCCTCTTGAGGGAGAAAGCAGCCTACGAAGCCATGGCCCGCGCCGCCAATCCCTACGGTGACGGCCAGGCTTCCCGTCGTATCTGCCAGGCAATTCTTTACTATTTCGGCTTGCGTCCGGCCCCGCCGGAACCTTTTGAGCCGGCTGTCAACCGGAACTAAAAGGCAATTTCTAAATCAGGCGCAACATCAGGCACAACCGGAGCGAAGCGGAGTGAATGGCGAACATTGAAAAAACAAACGATGGTTATAATTTTAAGTGCCATTATTTTACTCGGCCTTGTCGTGGCGCTGGGCGAGGCCTGGAACCGCGTGCAAGTGGAGGCGGGCAACCTGCACACGGAGATTCTTGTGGAGTACAGAGAGCTTATGGAGCAGGTTAACCGCCACAGCATGGGGCGCTTTAGCGTTGAAGACGCCTTGGCAGCCTTCAAGGCAAGCGGAATCGGAGGGGTGCTCTTTAAAGAGCAGTCTCTGGATGATCTGGCCCGGGGGGGACAGCTGCAGGTCTTTAGGGGTGCAGAGCTTCTGGCTGCCTCCAAAAGCGGCCGTTTGAACGATTACCTGCCGGGGTTTGCCGCTCTGGACTCTTTTAATCCCTATTACCTTTACGTGGAGATTCCGGAGCCGGCCCTCTGGGAACGGGTTTCCTTCTACCTAAGGAGCAAGGTCCCGGGGACAATTATCCATCAAGAACCGAAAGGGCCTGAAGGCGCGTCAGGGAACGCTGCCCCTTCCTGTGGGGGGATCCTTTCCGTCCCGCTGGAGGAGGAAATGCTTAGCGAGGTAGGGGTCGGCTTTCCCAGGGCAGAGATGGAAAGCGTCCTTGCCATGGGCATGAATATCTATTTGCAAATATACGGCTGGCCCGGGGACGAGCAAAGCATTCCGGAGGTTTTCGGGGATTTTCAAGAGCTTCCGGGAGTGAGGGGAATTCTTTTTTTGGGCGCCAATCTGCCCGGTTTCCCGGGGCACACGGCTCTTGCCGCCTCTGAGGTTGACCGTCTCGGCGTTCCGGTGGTAACCATCGATCTTTTCGAGCTGCAGCGCAGGCCCCTTCTTTCTCTGGTGCGCTCCTCGGCCAAAAAAGAGGTAATCCGGCTTCACGCCATCCCCCAGGAAGAACGGGACCTCCTTTCCAGGGAACGGGCGCTGTCCCGCTACCATTTGGCTGTAACTGAGCGCAACATTCGCCTTTTGCTGATCCGCTACGGGGGGAAGAATCTTTATGGCCTGCCGTGGCTGGAGGAAAATACCGGGTTTGTTGCCGATTTACGGGAAGGACTGGCCGCGGCCGGACATCCTGTGGGAACGGTTCTCCCTTATAAGAGCAGCGATTTTTCCTTTTCCAGGGCTAAAATATTTTTCATCAGCGCCGGTATTTTGGCCGCCGGAGTTTTGCTTCTCTTCAGGGCAGGGATGCAGGTAGCAGGCCTTTTGCTGGGGGCTGCCGGACTGGTGCTGGTGGGGTTTTTACTGGTAGCGGGGGGCAAGATTATGGGCATGGAGGGCATTGACCTGGCCCGCAAGGGGATGGCCCTGGCCGCCGGTATTATTTTCCCCCTGTTGGGGTTGTCCCTTTACAAATGCCGCTTCGGGGGAAAATCGCTGCTAAAGGCCCTTTACAGCCTGCTGGCCATTTCCGCTGTTTCCCTGGCAGGCGCGTTGCTTTCAGCCGGCCTGCTGGCGGAGATGACCTACATGGTCAAGCTGGACCAGGTCCAGGGTATTAGACTGGCGCTCCTTTTACCCCTGCCCCTGGCCTGGCTGTTGTTGATTGCCGGGGATGAAACATCCCTTCGAGGTATGGCCCGTAAATTTAGGGAGCTTTGGGATCGCCCCCTGTTTGCAGGTACAGCGGTTCTTGTCCTCCTGCTCCTTGCGGCAGCTGCCGTGGTCCTGATCCGCTCGGGGAACGAATCCCCTCTTGTCACGGAACTGGAACTGCGCGCCCGCTCTTTTTTGGGAGAGCTTCTGACGGTGCGCCCCCGGACGAAGGAATTTCTTTTCGGTCATCCTTTTTTGCTGGCCGCGCTTTACTGGGGATTAGGTAGCAGGCTCGGCATGTTGGCCGCGATCATGGGGATGGTCGGCCAGGTCTCTCTGGTCAACACTTTTTACCATCTGCACACCCCTCTGACCATATCCCTTTTGCGGACTGGCGGCGGCCTTGCCCTGGGAATTATCCTGGGCGTTGTTTTGGCTCTGGCTCCCAAAATATTGTGCAGGATTTGGGAGCGCCTGCCCGCGCGCGGGGAGTGAGAAGAAGATGTTTTTACTATGGAAAAGAGTGAGAGAAATTTACCATGGATATAAAAACATGTGTTAAACGGAAAAAGAAGATGTTTGGTAAAATGGGTATTTTTCGCCTTTCAGCATTGGTTCTTAGCGCCGCCGTTGTCTTTGGGACCGTTTTTTTCGCCCCTTTTCCCATGAATGCATCTTTCGGCGGCAACCTCCTGGGGTGCAGGGCCCTGGCTTCCGGCGGGGACGTGCTTGCAGCCGGGCAGGAGGGGTCCGGCGTTGAGCGTCATAATCTTGCTCCAGGAGTGCTTTTTACCCTCTACCGGGGTTATAAAAATCTTGCCGGCGAGGATCTGCGGGTTTATGTTCTGGAGGTGGATCTGAACCGGCAGGATGTGGAGATCCTTCCCGTTGTGGCCGGTGACAGCCTGAGCGGAGCGGAGACGACGGCAGCTGCGGCAGCCCGCATGGGTGCAATTGCCGGCGTCAACGGCGGCTTTTATTACACGGAGGGGGGTAAGACCCTCCCTGTGGGGAACCTCATTATTGCCGGTGAGCCCTGGAGTATTTTGGACTACACGACAGCCTCGGCTGCTCTGTCCCGCTTTCCCGAAAAGGGAGGCAAGCTGGAGATGCTCACGGGGTATTTTGTCCCCCGGACAGAAGTGGCCTTCTCCGGAAAGAGCCTTCCCGTAACCACGATCAACAGCAGCTCCACAATCCCCGGAGTGCACCTTTTTACTCCCCGCTGGGGGGAGGCTGTGGAGGCTGCCGGAGGTTCCCTCCAGGTCGCGCTGAGCCCTGCCGGAGACAGCAGCTATACCGTGACAGCAGCAGGGACCGGCAGAATGCTTATCCCTACCGGAGGACTGGTGCTGCGCTTTATCGGAAATCCCTGGAGGGCGGAAGGAGAGTTCCTCCGTCAAGGAGAGGCGGTTTCTTTAACTTTTACATATGATCAGGGTTACTGGGGTGAGATTGAACATTTAATTACTGCAGGTCCTCTTCTCGTTGAGGAGGGAGAACCGGTATTCCAGGCCATACAGGAAGGTTTTACGGGCAGCGTCCTGCTCCCCAATCCCCGGACAGCTATGGGGGTTACAGCTGATAACAGGGCGTTGCTGGTTGTGGCCGAGCGCTCCGAAAAGGGCAGCCGGGTCGGACTGACATTGGAAGAGATGTCGCTGCTGATGGCCGGCCTGGGCGCGGTCCGGGCCATAGGCCTGGACGGCGGGGGCTCGAGCACATTTTATGCTGGCGGCCGTATTTGGAACAATGCCCGCAGTTCTCCCAGGGCAGTGGCCAACAGCCTCCTCGTTCTGACGGGGTTGAAGCTCTATTTGAACAATACCCGCATTTTTCCCGATGTTCCTCCCTATCTTGCCGAAGGAGGCAGAACCATGGTTCCCATCCGGGTGATCGTGGAGCATCTCGGCGCACAGGTGGAATGGAAAAGCGAAACGCAAACCGTTTTCATCAGTGGGAAAAACCGCATTGTCAAACTGAATATCGGCAGTAACAAGGCAGATGTGGACGGCGTCCCGGTTCTGCTGGAAGCACCCCCGGTCATCAAGTCCGGCCGCACCATGGTACCCTTGCGCTTTGTTGCGGAAAATTTGCAGTGCCGCGTGCACTGGGACGATCTTCGCCGCGCCGTGTACATTGCCGCTGACCGGTAAAAAAGAGGCCGGCTGGAATATGCCTCTACAATGGTTGCTGATTTTAAGCGAACACTTTGCAAATGGAGTTTATGCAGTAGAGAATATATAAAAAGGGTTATCTTAAGGAGAAAGTTATGACTCGTCGAGAAAAAAAACAAATCTTTTGCTGTTTTTCTTTGTTCCCTGCGATTTTAGTCCTTTTTCTAATTATTGTCCTGGCGCCGCCTTCCGGAGCCTGCGCTTCCGAAGTTGCGGCACGGGTGGACTGGCAATTTCGCGATAATGTCTACGGTGCGCACCCCACAGACCTGGTCCTGCTGGATAACGGAAATTTGCTGATGGTTCTCAACGGCTCCTCCTATTCCCGCATCCTGGAGGTTTCCAGGGACGGCAGAATTGTCTGGAGCTATGAGGGGATCGCGGCCAACAGCGCGCGCCGGCTGCCAAACGGCAATACCCTGGTGGCTGATTCCGGCGCCCCGGGTTATCCCTTCTTTCCCCGCGTAGCCGAGATCGCTCCGGGAGGGGAGATCGTCTGGGAGAAGCGTTTTTCCTCCCGGTCCAGAGCTCCCCTGATGGCTGAACCCCTGGCGGACGGAACTATTCTGGTGACCGTCCGGGACCGGGTCTTTCAGCTGCTTAAGGAGGGTGGAGAAGGCTTCTCCGTCTCCCGGGCGCAGCTCTTTCCCGGGCAGGGGAGGGATTTCTTCGGAAGCGACGCCCTGCAGCTTGTTTCAGCCCGACAGCTGGACAGCGGCAATCTGCTCGTCATCGGGCAGCAGATCCGGGGCCAAGGAAGCGTTGTGGAAACCACAACTGCAGGTCAGGTTGTTGCCCGCTTTACCGGCCTGGAACAGCCGGTGGACGCCCTGCGCCTCTCCGACGGAGGAACCCTGATCCTGGACCTGGGCAGCTGCCAAGTGCTGGACTATGCCCCCTCCGGCGAACTGCGCGCCATCAGGAGCTACCGGCCTGTGATCAGCGAGCTTCCGGTGCTGAACCAGTGGAGAGGCTTTTTGCTTCCTTCCCGGCATGCCTTTATCTCCCTGATCTTTACCAATACTCAATCCCTGGTGATGGAGATAAACGATCAGCTCCCCCGGGTATTTGTTGACGGCGTCGAGGTTCCCCTGGTGCGGGGCCCGTTTATGGCCAACAGCCGCCTGATGGTTCCCCTGCAGGAAATATGCAAAGCAGCAGGAATAAATCTCACCCGAGGAGAAAAGGATAGAAGCTGGACAGCGCAGCGGGGGAATGTTTCGTTGACATTATTTGAGAACAAACAGGAATATCTGCTTGGGGGCAAGAGCTGGACTTTCCCTGCCTTCCCCATCTTAAGCGGGAAAGAACTATATATCCCCATCGGCCTGCTTCAGGAGGCTTTCGGCATGAACGTGCGCTGGAACGCTGCCGCCAGAACCGCGGAGATAAGCACTGCTGCTTACTAAAAAGAGGCTTTTTTTAGCAAATATTTTGGCTGGAGAGCGGAGGAAACGAGTTGTCCACTAAACATAAACATGAGATCCTGACGGGAGCTTTTCTCTGGCTTCTGGTGCTCCTTGCCGTGGCCTCCGCGGCCTGGGCAGGCTTTCGCTTTCACGCAGACATACCGGCACAGGAGGAAAACGTTGAATTTACCGTCCGTTACAGCGACGTGGAAATCTTTGCTGCCCGCGCCGGAATGACTGTTGAGGAAACCTTGGCCTTCCTTAAGGAGCAGGGTGTATCCTCTGTGGGAGTTTTCGAATACACCCTCTGGAACCTGCGCCGGGAATCGGGATGCTACGTGCTCAGCAACCTGGAACTGGCAGGAGAGATGGCGTTTAATCCCGGACTGGCCCGGTACAGGGACTTTATCCTTGAGGCAGTCGGTGTAGAAGGGCTTAATCTGGGGGATTATATCGTCCTTATGCCGGAGGGGGTCTGGGCTGAGCAGGTTTGGGAGCACCTGGGACAGCTCAAAGAGGTGGAAGATCCGGCTCGTTTCCGCCTTAAAAGGGCCTCCGGCGAAGGGATGGAACTTTTTGTAATCCAGGGAGCCCTCTATGATAACCTTCCCTACCTGGCTCTCGGGGCTAACCCTGCCCAATTGAAAAATGTTTCCGGGGCGGGCTTGCTGGTGAACCCATATTTAAGCCCCAGGAGAATTGAAACGCCCGCCTCTGCCGAGCAGGCCCTGGCCACTTATGACCGCGCCTCTTTATCCGCGGTCGTCTTCGAGGGGGGGAGGATCCCCGGTTTTCCCCGCTATACTGCGGAGACGGCTCAGGCCGTGGAAAAAAGAGGGCTTCCTGTGACCGTTTACGAATATCACCAGTACCCCCAGGGGATGAAAGAACTGGCCTTGCTGCTGGATTACAATTTGACGGTCATGATTCCCGGGAAAACAGGTCTCCCGGGGGCCATGGAGGTCTGGAACGGAGTCCGGGAGCGCAAGGCAAGGTTAATTGAGCTTAGGATCCGCGACTTTGCTCCCCAGTTCCGGGGAGAAGAGCTAAAGGAGCGATTTGCCGGGCGGATGTCCTCTATTGTAGGATTGCTGCAGGAAAAAGGGTACAAATCCGGCAGGCTGCAGCCGCTGTCTGTCCGACCTCTGCCTTTTGGTGTTTATCTGCTCATGGGAGCAGGCTTGCTGGCCTTTACTCTTCTTTTCCTGCGCACAATTATTCCTGTCAGGCCCCTTGTCCTCATCCTGCTTCTTGTCCCGGGTACTGCCTTTGTTTTTCTGCTTTTTCTCTGGAACCGGATCCTGACGGGGCAGGTGCTTTCCCTTTGGACCGCGCTGCTCTTCCCCTTATACGCGGTTCTGACGCTGTATTTTTCTCCTCCTCTCAGGGAAAAAGAGGAGCGGGGCTGTGAAAGAGGGCCCGGCAGGGGAGCCCGCGCTCCGGTTTTGCAGCTTTTTACCCTGCGCCCCGGGTTTTTTGTGCGGACCGGACTTATGCTCTGCGGCACTTTTCTCTTCTCTCTGGCCGGGGGGCTTTTGCTGCACGGTTTTTTAACCATGCCGCCTTTTTACAGCGGCTTGGAATTTTTCCGCGGGGTTAAAATTATGTATGCCGCACCCCTGTGCCTGGTCGGGCTGGCTGCCTTGGCTTTTTGGAGCGCAGGGGAGGTTGAAACTTGCAGGAGCGGTTTTCGGCTGCTCCCTGCAGGAGAGCTTGGGAAGATTTGTCTTGCTTTTTTGCGCCGCATTCTGCGCCGGCCTCTGGTCCTCGGGGACCTGATCTTTTTGGGAATGTTGCTTCTGGTTGCCTATTTTTACCTTACCCGGACCGGTCATGTTACGGAGATTACTGCTGCGGAAAGCCAGGCCCGCGGTTTTCTGGAAACAGCCCTCGGTGTCCGGCCCCGCTTTAAAGAATTCCTCATCGGTTATCCCCTGGCCTTGCTGGGATTTTATTTCCTAGAGAAGCCCGGAAAAAATTTTCGGCTCCCGGCTTGTCTCCTGCTGGCTTCCGGAATTTTGGCCCCCGTATCTTTACTCAATACCTTTGCCCACATCCAGGCCCCTATCGTCCTTTCTTTCTGGCGAAGCCTCCACGGGTTCTGGCTGGGAGGGCTTTGCGGCCTGTTGCTGCTTTTCGTGTGGACATTTGGCGAGCTTCTTGCTGCGGCCGTCAGGTCAGAAAAAGCCCCTAAAAAATGGAATAAAGAGGAAAAAGGCCGGGGATAAAATTTTGCGGCACCAGGGGCTTGGAATATTTTGTTTTTGCTAAAGCGTAGGGGGAAAATTTTACTTGAACGTGCAGGAGGAAATCTTGACCGAAAAAAAACGGGATAATATTTTTTTATTCAGATCCATGACCCTGGTTATGCTGGCCACATTGCTCAGCAGGCTGCTGGGCTTTTTTCGCGAGGTTTCTATTGCTTACCGCTTCGGGACAACCATGGAAACGGATGCCTACCTTGTGGCCATTTTGCTGCCCACAATTCTTTTTTATGCCTTCAGCGACGCGCTTAGAAATACCTTTATAACTGTTTTTGCTGCTTTTCGGAAAGATGAAAGCGCTCCGCGCTTTCTCAACACCCTTACCCTGTACATTTCTGCAGCCTTGCTGCTGTTCGTTTTGCTGGGGCTTTTGTTCGCGCCCCAGGTGGTCTTTCTCTTGGCTCCCGGCTTTAGAGGGGAGGCTTTCAACCTGACGGTCAAATTGACCCGAATTCTTTTGCCCGGTATTTTTTTTATGGGCCTGGCGGGAATTGCCACGGGGTTTTTGCACAGCCATCAGCGCTTCCTTATTCCCGCGCTTGTCAATGTCCCTCACAACCTTATCGTCATCGGCAGCGCCCTGTTCTTGGGAGCAGGCTACGGAATTACCGGACTGGCAGCAGGAAGCCTGGTTGCCGTAGCCTCGCAGTTTTTTATCCAGGTGCCTTCTCTGTGCCGGGTTCCTTTTCCCTTTAGCCCGGGGCTTTCTCCGGGGCATCCCGGCCTTAAAAAGATATCTGCCCTGCTTCCGGCAATTCTTCTTTCCAGCGCGGTCCTGGAGCTCAAGCACCTTCTGGACCGGCTTTTTGCTTCCTTCCTACCCGCGGGCAACATCTCGTCCCTGAACTATGCCGAACGCATTTATGTGCTTCCCCAGGCCATCCTGGGCACGGGGATAATTATTGTCCTCTATCCCGTTCTGGTGGAGATGCTGAACGAGAAAGATCTGCAATCCTTTGTCCGCGAGGTAAGCCGCGGCATCTCTCTGCTGCTCTTCGCCCTCCTGCCGGTAACAGCCGGCCTGATGATGCTGCGCATCCCCCTGGTGGAGGTTTTTTTTGAGCGGGGAGCCTTTGACGCTTCGGCTACGGAGATGACGGCCCGCGCCCTTTTTTACTATACCCCCGGTTTGGTGGGCTTTGCCCTGCACTATTTTTGTAACCGCATCTTCTTTGCCCTACAGGAGGTCAAAGTGCTGGTCTGGGTTAATCTGGCCATGGTGGGGGCCAATGCTCTGTTTAATTTTCTGCTCATGCCCGGCTTGGGGCACGGCGGCATTGCCCTCGGGACTTCCTTAGCTTTTACGCTGGGTTCTTTATGGCTCTTCTTCGTTTTTGCCCGGCGTCTTTCCCTTTCCTTTAGACGCCTACTGCTGGCCCCCTTGTTCCGCTCCGGGCTGGCAACCGCGTTCATGGCAGCGGGGCTCTATTTTTTCAGCTATTTCTGGACGGGCTTCCTGGGACGTCCTTTTACAGGGATGACTCTGCTGCTGACGGCCGTCTTGTGGGGGGCAGCTGTTTATTTCCTCTCCGCATACCTGCTGCGCCTCCCGGAGATGGCACTTCTGCAAGAGTTCCTGCGCGGTGTGGCCGGGAAGGGACCGTCTTCGGAGGGACGAAGCGGGGCTCAGCCTCAAAGATAGGTGATACGGGTGCTTTTAACAGAAGCCATTGACGAATTTTTGACATATCTGCTCGTTGAATTAAACCGCTCTCCATATACCTGCAGCGGTTATGAAAAGGATTTGCATGTCTTTACCGAATTCCTGCAAAAAAAAGGAGTGACCGGTTTAACAATAGAAGAACTTAATCCGGAGCTCCTCGGCGAGTACCTGCGCTACCTGACCAGGGAGAGGGAGAGTAAGGCCAATACCGTGCGAAGGCATGTCACTTCCCTGAAATCATTTTGCAGGTTTCTTGTTGATTGCGAATATCTGGACCATAATCCGGCGGCAAACCTTCCCCGCCCCCGCACACCGCAAAAGCTTCCGCGCCATCTCCAGCGTGCGGAAGTGGACAGGCTTTTCGATGCCGTCCCAGAAGACGAATCACCGGCCAAACTTCGCGACAGAACAATGCTCTTTTTTTTGTATTACAGCGGCGTAAGGGTGGGTGAACTTGTCAACGTCCGCACAAAAGACATAGATTTTGACGGCGGTTTCATCAAGGTTATCAAAGGCAAGGGAAACCGCTTCCGCAAAATACCTCTGCACGACCGGCTGAAAGGACAGCTTAAAAAATACCTTACCGGAGCTGCCGGACTGGTTGGCGAGTACCTTTTTTGCAACAGGGAGGGCAAACAGATCAGTACCGATTATGTGCACCATATTATCGGCGAATATGCCCTCAAGGCGGGATTAAAGAGCAAAGTAACGCCCCACATGCTGCGCCACTCCTTTGCCACGCACCTTTATAGGGAAAATGTTGACATTAAGACCCTGGGCAAGCTTTTGGGGCATGCAGAAATAAGAACTACAGCCGTATACACTCATGTGGAGTTAAAGCATCTGCGCGAAGCTGTGCATAAGCTGAACACTTCCGCGAAACTTGAAGCCCAATTATTCCCCCTGGAGGAAGATAATGCTCCTGCAGACAGTAATTGAACGCTACCTTGAGTTCCTGGAATTTGAACAGCGCGGCAGCCAAAGCACGATTTCTTTGCGCTCTTTCGAACTTCACCGCTTCAGAAAATATATGGAAGCCGAGCAGGGGATAAGCAACTTTAAGGAGATAAAGATCAACCATCTGAGGAGCTATCTGGCATACCTGCGCCTGAACACCGGCTACCGGCCCATTTCGCTGGAAGGCGTTATTTATAGCTTGAGGGCGCTGTACAAGTTTGCCGTCCTTAAGGGTATTGTGACGGATAATCCCGCCCAGCGCCTTAAAAAACCCCATGTGGAAAAAAAAGAAATCGAACATTTTACCTGGGAAGAGGTGGAATCCCTTTTCCTGGCTGTACCGCGGGGCGCTAATTATCTGCGCGATCTGTGCATCTTGCTGCTGCTTTATTACTGCGGTCTCAGGCTCAGCGAATTGAGCAAGCTTAGGGTGAACGATTTCAGCGAAGATTTGACTGAGGTTTACGTGGAGATGAGCAAGGCCGATAAAGCCAGGCTGGTACCCCTCCATCCCTTTGTGCAGAGGGTGCTGCCCCTTTATCTCAAGGAAAGAGAAAGGGGCTCAACTTCACCCTATCTCTTTCCAGGCAGGGGGAAGGAGCCCCTCAGCAAAGCACGGATTTACGGGATTGTAAAGCGTTGCGGAGAACTGGCGGGCATTAAAAAACGGGTTTCTCCCCATACATTTCGTCATACTTTTGCCACGCACCTGCATCAAAAGGGTGTGGATATCAACAGGCTGGCTGAGCTACTGGGACATACCAATATTGAAAAGACGGCAATTTATACCCATACGGAGTACGGAGAGCTGACAGCCGCGGTGCTAAAACTAAAAGATGGAAGGGTTGTTTGGAGGATTGCAGACTAATACTCTTTCAGCTTTTTTTCAATGCTGGCGATGCGTGTAAAATCAAGGTCATTGTGTAGAAGAAATAAATTATTTTCAATCGCTGTTTGTGCAATTAAAAGACAAAATCATTGGATATTCTTGACAATTAATGGTATGATACTATTATATAAAAAATATTCATGAAAGACGGTGTATTTCCTTTGAGTAAAGTGACCGCCGGTTTTCAGGATAAGTTAAATAAATTAACTGCATTCCTCGAGAAAGATACTGATATACTTCTGGGTTATCTTTTTGGTTCGCAGGCAACGGATAAAGCTGGACCTCTAAGCGATGTCGATATTGCTGTTTTATTAAAATCCACTTCAAAGAAAGAATTATTTGCCAAAAGATTGGTACTTTTAAGGGAATTTACCAAAATATTTGCCGCAAATGACATTGATTTAGTCATTTTAAATGAAGCGCCGATAGCGCTAAAATATAACATTCTGAAAAATAGCAAGCCCTTATATATTTTTGATGAAAATTTGCACTTTCAGCTTGTTCAAGAAACAATTTCCCAATACCTGGATTTTAAACCGGTGCTGGAGTACCATTATAAGTCCTTACAAAAAAGAATTGAGGATGATCAGTATGCAAATTAACTATGATATGATTATGTCGCGCCTAAACCGGTTAGAAAGCACCTTGGCAAAACTCAAAAGGATTGTTCAGGGAAACAGTAAACATGAGTTTCTTAAAAATGATGATTTGCAGGATATTGTTGAAAGAAACTTGCAGGTTGCGGCGCAATGCTGTATAGATATAGGAAATCATATTATTTCAAAAATGAAACTTTCTTTCCCTGAATCATATGGCGACATTTTTATTAAATTGGGCGAAGCCGGTATTATCGATGAAAAAACCAGCCTGACAATGTCAAAAATTGCCGGATTTCGCAACATATTGGTGCATGATTATTTAAAAGTAAACTACGAAATTGTCTATGATAATTTGCAAAATTTAGATGCCTTTATTAACTTTGCTAAACAAATTAACCATTTTCTAACATCTGATCGGCTATAAAGAAGCATAATAAAATTTTTCCGGACTGCTTTTGTTCATTATTGTTCTTTCAGCAGATTTAACAACGTTTCCTCACTGTCCAGGTCAAAGATAAATTCTAGCGCTTTTTCCAAGCGGGGTATATCAGTGGTATCCATGATTGTTTGCTCAGTTTTCGGGTTAATATGGCCCAGTTTTTTCTTGACCTGTTTTATTAGAGTTCTCTGCAAGGCTGTTATTCCCTTTTCCATTCCTTTTTCCATTCCTTTTTCCATTCCACGCAGATGATACGAAGTAAGAATTTCCGTCATTTCTTTCACCTCCCCGGGTGATAATTCTTCTGCCAGTTTCTGCTGAACCCTTTCTTCTTCTTCTTCTTAAGACGGCCGGAACAAAGATAAATTTCTCTGTTAATACTGCATAGTCTTTATAAATAAAGCAGCCGTTTAAGCTGCCTTATTTAATATTTATCAGGATCAGGTTATTGCTCCGGAAGGTATTATTGTTATTTCAACAGATTTAACAACGTTTCCTCACTGTCCAGGTCAAAGATAAATTCCAGCGCTTTTTCCAAGCGGGGTATATCAGTGGTATCCATGATTGTTTGCTCAGTTTTCGGGTTAATATGGCCCAGTTTTTTCTTGACCTGTTTTATTAGAGTTCTCTGCAAGGCTGTTATTCCCTTTTCCATTCCTTTTTCCATTCCTTTTTCCATTCCACGCAGATGATACGAAGTAAGAATTTCCGTCATTTCTTTCACCTCCCCGGGTGATAATTCTTCTGCCAGTTTCTGCTGAACCCTTTCTTCTTCTTGCGGCGTAAGCTTCACATAACTCTCAAAAAAGCCAATTAGAAGCTGCATTCTGGCCGGGTCCAACTTTAAGCGTAAAATTGTCTTAAAAAATTCCAGCTTAAAAAGCAATATTAAAAGAATTTGGCTCTTCTTTTTTTGTCTTGTGGGATAAAACGGCTACCGGAAGTATCCGCATATCATATTTCAAAAACAGTCGTGCATAGTAACGGAACATGCGCCGGGCAAAATTTTTCTCTTTCTTGGCCTGGGGTTCTACATGTACCAGAACAAAACCTTCCTCACCCAAAAGGCGGGTTTTTACTAAAATATCAATATACTTTTTCTCTCCAGCCGTAACGTCAGTTAAAATTTCCTGCGTCAAAAATTCCAAGTAACTGTAGTCCAACATTCTGCTGGCTTCCGGAAAAAAAGCTTCCATAAATTCTTGAAAAAAGTTGGTCAAAAGTTCTTTAAAAAGGCGGTCATGGCTTATGGTTTCCACGATGTTTATTGCCCATCCTTTCTTTATTTTATCATATCCGGGTCCGGTTGAAAATGTAAAGGTCAATGACTTATACGTATATATGTTCTATATTAATTGTCTTTTTCCTGCTGTAATAAGGTAAATTGTAAAATTATTGGCAAGATTTTTCTCCACAAATGAGTTAAGGGGCTAATGAGGAACGAGCAAATGGTGACAGGACTAATCCTAAGAAAGATAATTTGGGCAAAGGCCGGCAGTGTCCTTCATAATAAAAAAGCAGCTGTTAAGCTGCTTAATGCAAAGATTTTTAAGGAAAAATATTAACGCTGAATTTGGTAAATAACAGGACGATACCTTGGCGGGGGAACAGGTATTTTCTATTGTTTGAATTTCATGCAGATATCTACCAATTTTTTTGGAAAGTAAATTTTCTTTTACAAATTTTTGATTTACCAATACTGCAGTATGTTTTGTAAGAACCCTTTGTTCAAAGACTAATAATGCAAGGCATGCTCGATACATAGAGTAGTAAATTCTATTCACTGTCGCAGGGAACTTATTTCCTTGAAAACACCATAAAGCTTTCTCCCATGCCTCACGAGCTTTTTCTATTTTTGCCTTAGCCAATTCCCGCTTTAGATTGTTCTTCATGAAATTATTACTCCATCATCACATACATTCCTAAAAAAACTATCTGCCTGAAACAAGGGTGAATTAAATTCTTTAATATTACAAGGAACAGCTATTATTTCTACATTATGTTGTAAGCTTAAATTAAAAGCTTCATCGATTATTATTGTGCGAATCTGTTTGTCAAGTTTTTTGACAACAACCAAAATATCAATATCAGAATCTTTTTCTGCAGTACCCCTTGCTTGAGAGCCAAAAAGAATAACTTTTTCTATGGGAACCGCTCTTTTTTTAAGTGTATAAAAATAGCTATTAATGATTTCCATTATTTTAGTTGATGCCTTTTTTTGATTATTAGCATTAACCATGATATCACCAGCCTGAGTTTCAAGGTTAAATTATTTACTTATATTGTTTCCAAAAAACAATAATTGTCAACTTGCATTTACCTCTTGTCCAAGGTCTTTAACCTGTCTTTTTAGTGCTCATCTATTGCCTGCATATTTACTTTTTTCCTAATTATAACATTATAAAAATAATAAAAATGTAATTACAAATTTTTTCCTTTATCTTGCAAAGGATACTCAATAAGCTAAGCTGGGGCAAGAACGGCAATTTATACTTTTTCGAAAACCATTAGATTTTTTTCCAGCAAGGCGTAACCTTTCCACAGAACCTTCGTTATTAAATTATGAAGGCTATGGCAGACCTATCATTTTTTATCAAAAGAACCGTTTTTAATATGGGAGGTTAATATTAACCAAATATTAATGAAATATAATACATTTCATAATAAAATTAGCAGGAGAATGCAAGATAATGTAGAATTGTTGAATACTGGATCTTTTTGTATTTGTGCCGGCAGTAAGGGGATAAAGGCGGAATAGCAAGATTCTAAGCGGCAGAAAGCCCGGGCTGGATAAAGGATTGCTGCCAACCGCCGGCCCCATAAATATGGATAAAATTATCATATACTAACTAGGGGGGGATGTCTGGAGTAAGCAGGTAAAGAGAAGTTTTTGTTGTTGTGGTTTGAAAAAGAAAACAAGCATTAAGAAGGAGGAAATAACATTGAGTATTAAATCGCGTAAATTATTTGCGATTCTCGTCGTCACCATGATGGTGCTCTCTTTGCTGCCGATGACAGCTTTTGCAGCATCAGACAACAGCGTAAACAAAGTACCGCAGGTCGCGTCCGATCATGTTTTCACTGACAAAACGGCACCTGTTTTAAGGATCGCCGAGAAAAATATAGGAGAATTTTCTTCAACTTCCGGAGAGACTTTCCGGTTAATTCTGGAAAATGCCAAGTGGAGCACAAATGCCGAAGGACTGCAAGCACTGCAAGATAAGTGCACAGACGGTAGAATAGAAGTCGTCAAAATCCTTTCAGATACAGTTGCCGAGATAACTGTTGTGAGAAATTCGGAAAGGACAGATAAAGCCACTTTCCTGATCCCCTTGATCACAGAGCTCACTGCCGAGGGTGAAGCCAAGGTCACGGTTGATGGACGTGACAGCGCTGTAAGCAGCACAACCCATGTTTTTGCAAACTCTGCAGGTGGAAGAACGATAGCATCCATCTCGAAAGTTAATACGATTGCCAGGCTCGGCAAGTTGGCAACTATTCAGATTGATGAAACCAGATTAGGCTCACTGCCCGATGGAGAACAAAACCTCAAGATAAAGCTTCCCCCGAAATTTAGATGGGAGTTACCTGCAGGCTGGGGCGCTGATGATGATGTAACCTTCAGCGGAGGGCTGACCGGAACTTATGATTCTGATTCTGTTACCGGCGACGGAACAAGAACATTAGAAATAACCTTTAACCCTTATCCTAGTGCCGCTAAACGCACTGCCCGGGGTTCAATCTTCCTTAACAACCTGCAGATTCGGGCTGACAGGGATGCCCCTTACGGCGAAGTAAGTGTAGATTTTGACGGCACCAACATAACCTCTCAAGAGTTGGTAGTTGCCAAATATTATGACTATAATATTGAAGCATCTGTCGAAGAAGTAAAAGAAGTTGTAGCAGGACGGCATAATAACAAAACTGCCAAGATTACCATTGAAGAAAATATGGAAGACGCTCTAATCGAGGGCAGGGAGTTAAGTGTAGTACTGCCCGATTGGGTTAAGGTAACAAAAATTAGTGATAAAGGCACCAAGGTCGTAGATTTTAATGATAATATGGATTCAAATCAAAGTGAGTTCTATTTTACTGTTGATAGACAAGGTCAAAGTGGAAAAGCCAAGTATGTATTTGAACTTGAGCTGAGCGTAGAAGCTGATAAGACCGGCGATATCGTTGCAGAGATTTCCGGTGCAGGGGCTGAGGCGCAGGAACTGGTTATTGCCACGGCTGTTGCCCCTGTGACCGTTGAAATTAACCCCACTGACCTGAGGATTGGTGTGCAGGGCCAGGAAGCGCCGGACATTATCATCACAGAAACTGCAAAGGGCAGAATTGACTGCGATGGGGATCTCTACAGCTACCAGAGTGGCACCGATGCTACTGGTAAACCTATCTACTCCGCTACTGGCGTCAAAGATCAGTTGACCATATCTCTGCCGGATGGCTTTGAGTTTACCGATCCTCCCACTGTAGAGGTCACAGAAGGCAACCTGGAACTTGCGCCGTTAGCATTTGACCCGGGCTTCCTTACCTTGAAGGTCAAATCAGCCAGCACAAGGCCTTCGACAATTAAAATCTCTAACATCAAGCTGACCCTGAACCGTACGGTTGCTGAAGGAGATTTCAGAGTAAATGTCGGCGGCGGCAGTATTGTTAAAAACCATTGGAAAGATGCAACAGCTTCAACGCCGGGCCTCTTTAACAAGGACCGTGTCGTAAGAGCTCTGTTCGGCAAAGTTATCACCCCGGCTCCCGGTGAGACCCGTGCCACCACGACATTCACCATTGACAGCACAACCTACACTGTTGTGGAGAATAACGTAGCCGTTGAGAAGACAATGGACGTAGCACCTTACCTCAAAAATGGCCGCACCTATCTGCCGGTACGTTTCGTTGCCGACGCACTGGGTGTAAGCGAAGACAACATTGTTTGGGATCCGGTTAAAGCTTCAGTGACAGTCTTTAAAGGTGACCGTATTGCCCAGATGACCATCGGCAGCAATGTATTAATGGTCAACGGGGTTGAGCTCACCATGGATGCCGTACCGGAAATTACAAACGGCCGTACCATGCTTCCCGTCCGCTGGGTAGCCCAGGCTCTTGGGGCAACCATTGACTGGGATGCTGATACGCAAACGGTAACGGTAAAACAATAATCAATGTTTTCAAAGGTTCAAGTAAAAAGGACTCCTGAGGGGGTCCTTTTTACTTCAGAACCAGTATCATAGAAGGAGGAAATGAGTGTGCATCTAGGAAAATACAGAAAGTTAATTACCGGGGTCATTATTGGCCTGCTGTGCACCCTCTCTGCAGGAGCACTGGCAAGCGCACCGGGTAAGGCCTTTGTATCCGCCTTGCTCGATGCTGATATAGCTTTCCAGTTCGATGGGCAATGGCAGGTGCTCCCGGAGGGCTATACTGTTTTAACTTATAATAACCGCACCTATGTCCCGGCACGCTTTGTAGCAGAGAATCTGGGGGCAAAAGTACAATGGGACGGGATAACGAAGACGATCCGCATAAATACAGTCGCAGAACCATGCGCGGAGTGCCTGGCCCTGCAGAAGGAAAAAGAAACCCTGGAGCAGAAAGTTCAAGAACAAGAGGAAAAAATAAAGGCCTTGGAGAAAGAGATAAAAGAACTGGAGGCGCTGGGAGAAGGGGAAACCCGCAGCCCGGGGCAGCCTGAAGGCAATTACCAGAAGCTGCCCCTTAGCCGGGTCTTGCCCGATATGAATATATCGGTAACCGGTATGATAAAAGATGAACACTATAATATTGTCCGGGTTTACCTGGAAGTGGAAAATAAAAAATCGACCCCCTTGCAGCTGCTTCATACTCAGACTAAGGCAATCGTCGACGGGGAAGAATATAAGACCTGGGATGTAAGGCATTTTACCCTGGATCAGAGATGGTACCATAATATTGACGAGGAAGAGGTAGAGTCCGGTTATATAATCCTGCCTGCCCTTCCAGAAGACAGCAAAGAAATGCTTCTGCAACTGACTGTCCTTCATAACGATGCAGCCCAGAAGATAACGACAGTGGAATTTGCCATTAGCCTTGATTCATAAATAAGCGGGAGACAAAAAAAAGATGAAAAAAGCACTATATATTCTCCTGACAGCAGTTTTATTTTTTTTCCTTACAGCGCCGCTCTGTGTCGCAGGCTCAGCGAATACAGAAGAAACAACAAATAGTCTGAGCTATGAAAAAGCAGTTGATCTGGCTCTCAAGAACAGTATCGATCTGCGCAATGCCAGGCAAAGCGTCGTCCAGGCGGAAGAAATTCGGGACCGGGCGGCAGAACTCCGGGGTATAGGATATCTGCCCGTAGGACCGGGCTACAATGATGAAGACGCCGCGGCCCGCAGCGTGCTTTTATCTTTTTTACAGGCGGACATTTCCTGGCAGATGGCGAAAAAGCAGGTGGAGATAACGGAGGAAGCGATTGCCTTTCAGGTGAGAGCTGCCTTTGATGATGTCAGGAAAAAGATCAATGAAATTGAGCTTGCCGGGTTGTCTTTGGATTTCACTGCTTTAAAACTTAAGCAGGCTAAGATAAAGGTAAAATATGGAGCTGAAAGCCCCTTTAACCTGCAGGATATTCAAAGCCAGTATAATGAAGAGAAGCAACGAAAAGAGCTGCTGGACAAACAACTTAGCGAAGCCTATTTAAAGCTGAACAATCTGTTGGGTCTGGAAGAAAGCGAACGTTATGACCTGGAAGATGAGACAAGTGCCCTGCAAGATGAAGAAACAAGCGATGGTTTGGAAGAGGAAGAAACGGATGCCCTTGAAGAGGATGATTCTTTGTCTGTCTTTTTAGAGGAGAAGATAGACCTTGATGCTCATATAAGCCGCGCCCTAAGTGATCATCCTTCTATTTGGCTGCAGGAGCAGAAAATTAAGCTGGCCGAGTATGAACTGGAACTGTACACATACAATGTAGGGGCTCCTCCCTATGCCGCAAAACAAATCGAGGTAACTAAGGAGAAAAATAACCTGGCTTCCCTTCGTCAAAATGTGGAAACAGCATTGCGCTCCAGCTATTATCAGCTCAAGCAGATGGAAGACCAGTACAGAACCCTGGAGGAAAGCCTTTCCCGGGCTGAAAATATGCTGAAGATGACCAGGGTCCGCCATAGTGTGGGTATGGCCATAACCTCCGATATCCGGCAGGCCGAGCTTGCAGTTGCTCAGATCCAAATTCAGATGGAAAACATACTTATTGCCTACGAGCAGCTTAAACAGCTCTTTTACAAACCCTGGCTTAACCCGGCGATCTAGTGTGGCTCTGCTGCGGTAAGAGCGGCAAGTAAGCGGAGATGCGGCTCAACGAAAATTTAATGGGGCGTACATTAAGAAACGCCCCATTAAAGACAAAAGATATATGTTCCTTTTCTCTTACAACATAAAATCCTAATTTTACAAATGCTTTAATGACGTTTTTAATAGGAGCATCTACCGGGAATTTCATTTACTAAACACCTGTCTCAGCAATAAAAGCTTCAAGCACAGCTGGTTCATCCATTACTTCTTCCCCGAATGTTTCAATATGGAATTTTATTGCGGATTTAACATCTGCCAGCGCTTCTTTATACGAATCACCCTGACCTACTATAACACCTTTAAGTCCTAAGGGATAAGCAACATAACCATCAGAATGTTTTTCTACAACTAATTTATATTGCTTCATTATTTGCAGGCCCCTCCATTTTATTAAATAAAGAGAGAGTCGAGAAATTACGCTTCCCTAAATAATTTGTAGCGTCCGGCGTTTCCTTGAAATTTGCCGGGGCAGCTCACTTTCCCTGTTAATATTATATCACAGGAGTCGGGTAATGCGAATATTCTTTTATTGTATAATTTTACTATCCAATAATATCCAGGCTGTATTCTTTGTCAGTAAAAGGCAACAGCGAAAGATAGCCCGAATATTTTTCAAGGAAATCGGTCAGCGACATAACAGAAGCGGTGTGCTCATGTTCTACTTTTTCGTTATCTTCTTGTTCGTTGCCATAAGCAACTGAACCGGGTATGGGGAGGGCCATCCTGCTTCCGTCTTCTGGATCGGCCGCATAGCCTCCCCGGAAATCACCGTGATATCCATAGATCTCAGTCCCCGGTTTAACAAACTGCTGGGCTGTTTCATAAGCCTCGACCACATGAGAAAACCCATACTTATCGATGTACGCATAGCCCTTCGGAGTCTTGTTTACGCTGAGGGCCTTTTCCAGTTCTGCGGTAAAAGTGCCAGTGTTATTTTTGGCGTTGTTTCCACTTGTTTCTATTGTCGTTTCAGTTTGCACGGCAGGCCCGGACAGATGTGCAATCTCCATTTTATTTTCAACCCCTCCATTAAAGTTATACATTCAACGCTATGAAAGCCCCACATGGTTGTCATCGCTATGAAAGTTACCATTCCAGTCATCCTGAGCAAGGCGTGTCATCCTGAGCAAGGCGTGTCACCCTGAGCAAGGCGTGTCATCCTGAGCGCAGCGAAGGATCTTATTGTTTAAACGAAGCAACCAGAAAGTTCCAAGTTATTAACTGCTATAAAAAACATCGGCCAACAGAGAGCCGATGTTAAGGCAGGAAAAAAATATTCTGGTTTACAGTAAAGAGGCGGCTTTACTTCCTTATGGCTTCAAAGTAATAGATACGTGCTCTATCTCGCCGGATTTGGGGAAATAATCGGCTTCCGCGCCGAGGAGACGGGCGATGGTTACTGCCGGAACAAAATAGGTATTGTTCTTCTCTTGTAAAAATTTGGGGCCAACCGGTTGTGTTTTGGTGACACCTTTTTCCGTTAAAGAAAGTGTTGAACTATCCTTATCTATAATTATCTCGACGTTTTTCCCCCTGAAGCCGATTTTTTTCGCAGAAGGGAAGGATAAAATTTCAACGGCAAAAAAATCAGCGATAAAATCAACAGGCACAAAAACATGCCCGTAGCTTAGCCATGGTGCGTGAGATATCTTTTCAGGTTCTCCGTCTTTAAAATAGAATTCCTGACCCACAAAGATAACAGCATTGCCGGCAGGTGCAACGGTTTGTTCAAAGGTTAAAACAAAGATTCTGGAGACCCTGTTGCCCGCAGACAGAGAGATAGTATAGCTTCCGTAATCCTCAGCCTGCAGCACAAAATTTGCTTTACCGTTTTGAAATGCTTGTTTCGAGATAAGGTTTACCCCAGAGGGAACAACTATGTTGTACTCTTTTGTTTCTTCATAAGCAGGCTGGCCGTTTTTATCCAGCAGGGTTGCTTCCACTGCGGCCGTAAGGCCTTCTAGACTTATTTCGAGATGTATCTGTGACGGCATATTGACGATCCGGACATCAATATTATCCTGCAGGCCTTTGCCTTCTGCCAGGTAAGCTGCTGTGACTGTCGCAAGTCCTGCTTTTCCTTTTTCCATTATTAAAGCCTTGCCTCCACCGGTCTTTTCAACCAGCAAAAGGTCAGGACGGTTTGTAGAAAAAAAGATATTAATATCTTCACTAGTGAGAGGAGTCCTGCGAAAACCATGCTGTCCGACAAGTACTGTTTCAAGCTCCAGGCTGTTCCGTTTCTTCGTATTTTCGCCAATTCGCAGTACCGGCTCTATTGGCGCCGGCCCGCCCTTATCCACATTCTTTACTTTAAGCTCAATTTGTGAAACAGCACCGAATTCTCTCGAGTGCACGGTAAGTGTATCAAAGATATCGGTGCCTGCCAGTGCAGCCGTAACCTGATAATCTCCCACTTTCTCAACCTGGAAGCAGGCCAGAAAATTATCCGTGGGGCTGGATGATAGTTCAACTTCGACTGCATTATGCGCAGGATCAAGAACAGAAACCTGTAAAAGGCCTTCCGGCAGGTGTTGGCCGGGTTTATTTCCCGCTGTAATTATGTTCCCAAAAGAATCTTCTACTATAAATTCAATTTCAGCCATCCGTCCGACTTCCAGGAAAAAGCTTTCTTCTTTCCCTTTGATTTGTGCCGGTTTGCCCGGCAGAACAGTTACTTTTATGTCTTTCTTATAAGGGCCCACCCGGACCTGGTATTGATAATCGCCAGCCGTAAAATTTTTCAGCGTCACTTCTGCTGTGCCGTTTTTATCCAGCCTGGATGATTTGACTAATTTAAACGCTTCTCCTGCAAAAGATTCAAATAGGGCTGCTTCCTGGTTCAATAAGAGCGGGAAGTTTTCACCTGTAACCAGTGAAATAGTAAAATCCTCGCCTGCTTTAACCCGGTCAGGGCTTTTAAGACTGATATCAAGAGATGTATCAAGGGAAACTGCTGGTAGATTAGATTTGTTTTCGCCAAGGCTGCTTGCCATACCTGTCGCCGGCAGCAGTGGAAGCAGAGCCAAAATTGTCAGTTTTATAAGGGCACTTTTTAATTTTTTGTTCATTGTCTTATACCTTCTTTCTACTATATATAACGAAAAAAGCCAGAAAAAGGTATGCCTGTTGCATGAAATACTTACATTATTTTTGGTGAATTCCTGGTTACAGGAAGCGATTCAATAGTATCTGCTAAAGGATCTGGTTATTTTTTGTAGAATTAAATTAAGACAATATCTACTAGCCCAGGGGAGTTTTTATGAAATTGTTTAAGAACGGCTTTCTTCTTTTATTAATAATCTCTCTGGTTGGAACGGTCTTGTTCTATTCCATCAAGGAAAGCGTGCAGATTAAATTAAATGAAAGGATACAGTACAGCCTTGAATTAACCCGGGAAGCGCAAGAGCTGTTTGCTGACGGAGAATATGCCGAAGCAAAAGAGCTGCTCCTGGAATCGCTTGCGCTCAATAAGCTTAATCCCCATACATACACCTGCCTTGCGTTTGTAGAATTGAATCTGGGAAATTACCAGCAGGCATACGAATATTTTGTCAGCACCTTAAACATGAATGCGACATCGGTTGAGATCATACAAAGCCTGGCGCAGATCCTTCTGGAAAGCGGTCATTATGTCGAAGCTGAAAAGTACCTTTTCTATGGCCTGCAGGACTATCCGGAAAATGAAACCCTGCTGGATCTGCTGGATCAAGTAAGAAATGCCGCTGCTCCAGTTCATACTGCCAATTAGGTGATCATAATGGACAATAAGGAATTAAAACTATTTTCTTTGCGCTCAGCCATGATTTTGCTTTACATAGTCATTGTTGCCATTATCCCCCTGGCCATGCGTGCTCAGGTAGTGGAGTTTAATTCCCCCGTGGGAACCTGGCTCCCATTGGCTTCAAAAACAATTACGGAAGTATTTGCCCAGTTTAGATTTGATCTGCTGGTTACAGCAACAATTCTGCTTATTGTTGCTGCACTGCTCAAAATGTATTATGAGCACGAAAACAAGACCATTACCAACAGCTACCTGGATTATCCAATCGTTGTGTTCGCTTTTCTCATTATTTTATCCGGTCTTCTCAGCCCGTATATCAACTTGGCGTTTTGCGGCTATTATAACCGCGCCGAGGGTTCTTTTGCCTATCTTTGCTACCTGTTTATCTTTATCGTTGCCGCCAACTTTATCAACGCTGGAAAGGATAAAAAAATCATTTTTTATGCAGCACTGGCATCCGGGCTGCTGCAATCGCTGATCGCCATCCCCATGTTTTTTGGTTTTGAACCGCTGCACAGCAGTTTGGCTATGCGTCTGTATATTCCAGCGGAGTATCTTCCCTTTGTGGAGGATATTCAGTACTTGGTCTCTAATAAAGCCGCCGGGACAATGATTAATCCCAATTACCTGGGTGCATACATGTCCATGATATTCCCCATGGTATTTGTCAGGTACCTTTATTCCAGGACGGCCAGGGAAACGATTGTATGGATAATTGTCCTCCTGGTTGTTTTTGCAGGTTTTTTAAGTCCTACCAGTATTGGGGCATTTGCTGCCGCAGGCTTGGCGCTGGTAGTTTTTTTTGTTCTCACCAGGAAAGATTTTAAACATTACTACAAAAAAATTTTCATCGTTTTTGTTATGCTGTTATTAATAGCCGTCGCTTCAGATGTCCTTTCCAGCGGAGGGATTCGGACAAGGTTATCTACTTTTTTTGCTAATGAAGGGGAACCAATTTTTGAGGAAAAGGTGAAAAGCACCAACAATACAGACATAGATACATCCGGCAGGATTTCTCCAACACAAGATATGTCTATTGATCTGAATAATAAGGACATTATCATAACCCGGTTTCCCTTTGACAGCTTTGCCAGCAACCGGGGCTATATTTGGAGGAAATCTGCAGAAATGATGAGAAATACTATTATTATCGGTAAGGGTCTTGATACCTATATTTACAATTTCCCACACTGGGACTTTGAAAAAGATCACAACCTTTTTCCAATCGGACTATACGTTGACAAGCCCCACAGCACCTACATCCAGATCGCTGTCGGCGTGGGGGGGATAGGTCTTCTCGTCTATCTTTATCTCCTCTTCCTGCACTTAAAAAAATATCTTCAGGTATTTCGCCTTAGAGGATTAAAAGAAGAAAGCGATATTATCTTGCTGGCCCTTTTTATCGGCTGGCTGGGTTACTTGTTCCAGGGCTTGAGCAACGACAGTGTCATCGCCAACGCCCCTGTCTTCTGGGCTCTTTTCGGGCTGAGCGTAAACTATGTTAAAAACTTCCTGCATCCAGTGCAGCCTAAGCCCCCAGGCAGGCCTAAAAAAGAAAAGTAAAATTTTTAAACGGGCTTTCAACACCCTACTGCACAAAAAATCAGTAGTTAATTTATGGTAATTCATCCGGCCCATCGCGGACATTAAGGTAAATATCCGGCTCAAAACCGGCCAGTTTTAAGACCCGGGGCACCTT